>ERZ777305.879-NODE-879-length-43920-cov-4.076872_pt1 | contig 43920 bp, 47 predicted proteins | sample MGYA00374965_ERZ777305 | MGnify/ENA primary metagenome ERZ777305 (study PRJEB29328, sample SAMD00013331) | mouse gut metagenome | study: EMG produced TPA metagenomics assembly of the Metagenome analysis of fecal microbiota from mouse which was promoted...
GATTTTGATATGAACGAAGTGAGATGTCAAAATCTATAGGGGGTTAGAGATTTTGTCAAGGTCAAAATTCTCTTATTATAATAGTAGGGCTCTGTTTTAAAAAAAGTGGTATGAGAAATGATTAAAATTATAATATATTTTAAATAATTGATCAAATAATAGAAAAGTATGATAAAATAGAAGTAATTAAGGGAGGTTTAAATCATGGGAGTAATAGCGACTAGGTATATAACTTTGTCAAATAGATATGCAGGATATAATGATGATGGAAACTTTATTCAATCACATGTAATTGAAATGATGATTTTTGATGAATTAAAATTACCAAATATAGAAGAATTTGTAAATGAAGCAGATATTACTATCATAGGAGATGAAATTGAAGAATTTTTAGATAAGAAAATGGATGAAGAACAACATGGTTTAAAAGCTATGTTTGAAATGGAAATGCAAATTACAGATGAAGAAGTAGATAAGGAAAAGCGTTTGGAAGGTATGAAAAGTCTACTTGGTTCTTCTAGATATTATTTTGAACCATATTCATTAGAATATTTCAAAATCTATACATCTAGATTAAAGGAAAAGTTACAATCGTTATTTTCTGTTTTAAATGACATTAACAGATGTAAATCAGAAGAATTATCAGAAGAATCTAAGCATCAACTAATGAAAGATGATGTGTGGGAAATTGAACTATATCCAAGTAGAAAAATTCAAATAAAAGATAGATATCATGCACATATGCCTCAATTTATAGCATTATCAGAAGAACAACAAACTCAAGTTCAAAAAGAAGAATTAGAAAATTTTTCTAAATGGATGAAAATGGATTTTGAGGAAGATGATGAGAAAATATCTGGTGAAATTCCACAATTAGTAAAAACAATGAAAAATACTGAAGAATAAAGTCGTATTGCTATTTTATGCATTATTTGATTAAATTATATTAAGAAATTGATACAAATTATGTATTAATTCCTAATTTAGCGAAAAAGTTGTAGATAACAACCCCTATCGCACCAGCTTGAATAATAACTCGAACTTTCTAGTTATTCTAGGAATTTGAGTTTTAAAATATTCAGGTTTGTGCTATAATCAGTATATGAGATTGCCCCATAGCCAAGCGGTAAGGCATCGGACTCTGACTCCGACATTGCGTTCGTTCGAATCGAACTGGGGCAGCCAAATAGCAAATCAAGCCACTCAATTGCAGTGGTTTTTGTTTTGAATAATCAAAATTTGACAAATCAAAAAATAATGATATAATACAAGACATTCCATTGAATAAAAAGGGAAAAAATCATAATATAGTTTACAATGTGCAAAAATATAATATTTGCTATTTGTAAACGGGGGGGGGGAACACCCTCTTTTTTTTATGGTCTGAATAAAAAGGAGTGATGAAAATGCTACAAATAAATACAAAAGCAGAGTTTGATCAGATAATAGAGAAGATAGATAGCTTGGTAAAACAATATGAAAATAATGTTCTTCATTATAATCAATATCAATTTTATTTAGCGAATGGAGATAGAATTTCTTTTGAGATGTTACCGCAATATATTGGACATTTACTTGGAATACGATTAGATTATTTAAGATCTACAAATCTATTTAAAAATCAAGATAGTTATAGTCTCTTAAAAGAATTTTTAGATAATGCATATTCTGTTTATCAAAATGTGCAAGCAGGACACCTATCGTACAAATCTATATTTTCAGATTATTTAGAGGAAAAATTAGAAACATTTGAAAATATTCTATACTATTTATCACCAGATGATATTGAATTTGTTTGTAAATATGATAAAAGCAGGACATTTCAACTGGGATTGGAAACAGATTATCCTTGTGATTATTTCTTTGCAAAGAAAGGTAAAAATAATGATATCTATTTGCTAGGATTAATTCGTCAGACAAATGGCTATGCTCCTATGACAAGTATGATTTTTCATAATGATGAACTGCAATTATCGAAATTAAAAAAATTATTCACGAATCAGATACTGACATTTGTAAATGCAATATCTATTACAAATCCTATTACTAACTTTAGAAATACATCACATATGAATCTTCCACTAATATTGGAAAAAGTAAATAAATTAAACAACTATAGCCGATATGGAACTGGCATTTCTATTGATACCTCATCCGAATGTCAATTTGCAATAAACGGAAATATCATAAAAGAAAATAAAATGAAATCCTATAAGATTATGTGCCAACAGTTGGCAAAAGCAGTAGGGAATCATGAAATATTTTCACTTGAACAAGTAGATGACACAATGATAGAACAACTAGATGAAGAAATGATACAATTGATTCAAACTCATAATAATGAACTTTGTAAGGGTGAGAGTAATACTTCTGCACAAACGACATATACTGATTTACTAGAACAGTATAAAGCACTCGCATCTCAAGTAAATCTCTTGAAACAACAATTGGATCAATCTCAGCAACAGATATCTACTTATTTTGAACAAATTCAAGAATTAGAGAAGGAAAATGAATCCTATAAAACATTCCAACAACAAATATTTAACGTGGTAGAAGCCCAAAAAACGAAGTAATAGTAGAAAAACTGCTATTATTTTTTAATTAGTACTTGACAATGCATAGTAGTATGTATAAAATGGTAATGAGAGGTGATACTATCAATACACAATTTAAAAAAGGTGTCTTAGAACTGATTGTTCTATTATGTGTCAGTAAAAAAGATATGTATGGGTATGAACTGATCGAGAAAGTATCGAAGGTAGTAGATGTTAACGACGGAACAATTTATCCATTATTAAAACGTCTTACCAATGAAAAGTATGCGGATACATATTTAGAGGAATCCACTGAAGGACCACCTAGAAAATATTACAAAATAACAGTACTAGGAACAGCTAGGTTACAAGAACTCATTGATAGTTGGACAACATTTGCCACTTCTGTCAATCAATTTATAAAGGAGAGTGAAAAACATGACTAAACAAAAATTTCTAAAAGAATTAGAAAAGAAATTAGCAATTTTAAGTGAAACTGAAAAAGAAGATATTCTAAACGAATATCGTGATATTATTGAAGAAAAAGTAAAACATGGAAAAACAGAGGAAGAGGCAGTCAAAGAATTTGGAAGTATCGACGAACTTTCCAAAGAAATATTATCTACCTATAAGATTAACCCAGAATATAATCAGAAAAAAACGGAAACAACGAAAACAAAAGATTTTGTAGAGACAACAGAAGGTTTTATTAAAAAAGGAGCTCAAAAATTATCCGAAGTAACGGAGAATATGGTAGATACATTGAAAAAATCTGATGTAGAATTGACGACAGAAAAAATATTTGAAATTATTTTAAAAGTCATTTTAGTATTATTTGGACTAGCACTTTTAAAACTTCCATTTTATTTTATAGGAGAACTGGGTGCAAGTATATTTAATATTGGTTTTGCTCCATTTAGTTGGCTTACAGAAACGGTATGGAAGATTTTAGTAGAAATTATTTATCTCGCAGCTTGTATTTTAGTAATTTTCACATTGATTACAAAATATACCAAACCCATTTCTAAAAAAATAGAAGCGACGCAAAAAGAAAAATCCAAAGAAAATGTTGACTCTGAACCTATAGCTTCTAAAAAAAAACAAATAAATGAAGAACATTCTAGCAATCTTTTCATTACTATCTTAAAAATATTTGTATGCATTGTGATTTTATTCCCAATGTGGTGTGCTAATTTTGGACTTGTAGTTGCGCTTGCTTTTGTCATTTATTTACTGTGCCAAGGAGTCCATATGGTAGGCATCCTGATTCTATTACTCGGAATGATTACAATTGGTTTTGAACTAGCGCATATTATTTATCGTTTACTATTTATTCGAAAAAGAGTTCATGCAGGTTCTCTAATGATTGGATTTGTGATGGTATTGATTGGTTCTTTTATGACCTTAGATTATGTAAGTGATTTTACTTATTACAATACCTTACCAGATGATTTCAAACAAGGTACCATGATATATGAAGAAACAATTACAACTCCAACTCATATTCGTGCAGATCGTGTTGAAATTATTGTGGATTCCAATTTAGAAGACTATAAGAGTAAAATAGAAGTTACTTATTATAATGAATATGTAACCGTTGAAAAAAGGGTAGCTCATAATAATATCTATTTTTCTATTGCTAATGTTCGTAATTCATTTAACTGGAAAAGAGATATCAAAGAAAAATTAATCAAACAACTGAACCGAAAAGAAGTATTTAATTATAGTTTACTAGATGATGTAACCGTTAAAGTTTATGTAAATGAGACGACAAAGGACTTAATTCAGTAGTCCTTTTTCTAATTATTTAGGATGATAATAACATGCAATTCATATAATTTATGGTATAATGAATAACGTATAGTAGGAGAGGATATTATGAATTTGATAGAAATTATCAAAACGATTTTTTTGGGAATTGTAGAGGGCATTACAGAATGGTTGCCAATTAGTAGTACAGGACATATGATTTTAGTGGATGAATTTATTCATATGAATATTACACCAGAATTCAAGGAGATGTTTTTGGTTGTTATCCAATTAGGAGCAATTTTATCGGTTGTTGTTTTATACTTTTCTAAATTATTTCCGTTTACAATCGATAGAGGAATTCATATAGATAAAGAAAAATTTTCCATGTGGTTCAAAATTATCGTCGCAACGATTCCAGCTGCCATTGTAGGGGTATTATTTGAAGATCAAATGAACCAATATTTTAACAATTATCAAACAGTTGCCATTATGTTAATCCTATTTGGTATCTTATTTATTGTAGTGGAAAATCGTAATAAGAATAAAATTCCAAAAGTAAATTCTATTGCAGAAATTACTTACAATACAGCTTTTTTAATCGGTATTTGGCAATTAATTGCGGCTGTATTTCCAGGAACTTCTAGATCAGGTGCAACAATCATCGGGGCATTGTTATTAGGTGTTTCTAGAACAGTTGCAACCGAATTTACCTTCTTTTTAGCAATCCCTGCTATGTTTGGAGCAAGTTTACTGAAATTACTGAAGTTTGGACTTGCATTTACAACATCTGAGCTTGCTATCTTACTAGTTGGAATGTTTACGGCTTTTATTGTTTCTATTTTAGCAATCAAATTTTTAATGGGATATATTAAAAAGAATGATTTCAAACCATTTGGTTGGTATCGTATTATTTTAGGGATTGTCGTTTTAGTTTACTTTTTCGTCATTAGATAATGTGTGATTTTACTAATCTGAAAAAATCGAAATTTCGATTTTTTTGTATATTTACATTTAAAGAACAGAAGTTGAGTGATACAAAAATACCTTTATAGCGAATTGACAGCAATATATTGCATTTTGGATGTACATAAAAGATATGCGACCTATACGAAAAAGCTATGCCCTCATATATTATTTATGTAGGTGATCATGTATGGTACAAGTATTTCTTCTTATCTTTTCATTATCCATTGATTCTTTGATGGCAGGATTTTCACTTGGCATGAACCGTATTCGTGTTCCAATCCGATATTTATTTCTTTTAAATGGAATTGGTGCATGTTTGCTTTTACTGTCCATTTGGTTTGGTACCTATTTTGAACGTACCATTTTACCTCATTCTGCACAATTTTGTAGTATGATTTTATTTTTAATATTGGGTGTAAGCAAGATATTAGAAAGTATCTACCATAAGTTAACAAGTCAAGAAAAAGAAGTCAAAATACGAATGCATCAGGTAGAATTTATATTTCATATTTATGCGAATCCAGAAGCATCTGATATGGACCTTTCAAAACACATTTCCTGTAAAGAAGCCATTTGTTTAGGTCTAGCACTTTCTTTAGATAATTTAGCAATCGGGATTGGAATTGGATTATTAGATGTATCAGGTATATTAGTAACATTGCTTAGCTTTATAATTGGTGTTATTTTAATTGCAACTGGTCATTTATTTGGTATGCGTATTGGAAAAAAGCATAAATTTGAGTCTGCTTGGATTAGTGGAATAATACTGATTATTTTGGCATTTTTGAAATAAGGTCTGTTAGCTACAGACCTTTTATGATACAATCAAATTGGTGATTATATGAAAAAAGGTTACTTCTATCAAACAACGATTGGTAAAGTTGGTATTGTAGAAGAGAATGGATTGATTATAGAGATTTCCTTTCAACAAATAAAGTCCAATTATCAAATTGAAGAAACTAACCTATTATATAAAACCGCTCAACAATTAGAGGAATACTTAATTGGTAAAAGAATAGAATTTACAATACCAATTCAGTTACAAGGTACCTCTTTTCAATGTAAAGTGTGGAATGCCTTAAGGACTATCCCTTATGGAGAAACTAGGAGTTATCAGGATATTGCCATTCAAATTGGAAGTCCAAAATCTTGTCGTGCGGTAGGTATGGCATGTCATAACAACCCCATTGCGATTTTAGTCCCCTGCCATAGGGTAATTGGCAAAAATAAAAAGTTAGTGGGATATGCAGGTGGAATCGATATCAAAGAAAAACTATTAGAGTTAGAAAAATATAGCTAAAACAGTTTTTCCTGTTTTTTGGTTTTGAAACAGGAATTTTAAAAATTATTGTAAAAAAATAAGAGCCTAAAGACAACCGTTGTTACTACAATTGAAAGAGCATCATAAATTATAGTGAGAGATGAAAAAAGCAAGAATCCTAGAGTTGTTAGTATCTCTCCTAACATCTAGTTATGTTCACATAGTACCCCTTAAATGAAAAAAGATCAATTCAGATCTTTTTTTGATGCTTGATAAAACTCATTTGGAATTAATAAATCAATATAATGAATGATATCTTGTTTTGAATACTGGTTATCATGTTTTAACCATTCCAAGCAGACATTGAATACTGCTCCCAAATAAAACTTAGAGATAATATCACTTGGAATGGTATCAATTTTAATTTCTTTACTTTCTTTAATCTGCTTCATGATATCTTTATGAATTACATCATAGAGAATATCAATCGTAATACTATTTCGATTATGAATCATAATGGATGCATAAGTTTCCTTTTTCTGTTCAATATGATCCAGTAATAATTTAATCATCTCTAAATAATACTCTTTTGAATTTTGAATTCTTTGATTTTTTTCAAGTTCACTCGCAAGAGAATTTTTAAGATCATTAATATAAGCTGCCAATAATTCATATTTATCTGCATAATGTGCGTAAAAAGTAGACCGGTTAATCATCGCATGGGTGCAAATATCAGAAACTTTAATCTCTTCAAATGCTTGATTCTTCATTAAATCTTCCAAAGTCTCATATAATAATCTCTTTGTCTTTATAATTCTTAAATCTATCTTCTGTTCATCCATGAAAATCACCTGTATTCAAATTATACAAAGAATTAGGACAGTTGTAAATATAAACGACATAATGTTGGATATTTATTCATACATAATTATACAAATGTTGGATATCATACAAAATTTTGCTTATGTGCGTGAATTATGTCTAAAAATGACATACAATGTTTTGTACTGGGAGGTTCAATATGAAAAAATTAGCAGATTTTATATGTAAGCATAAAGTTTCCATTGTAATAATCACAATATTACTACTAATTCCATCACTCATTGGAATGAAATTAACCAAAATCAATTATGACATCTTAGTTTATTTACCAGAAGATATTGAAACAGTAAAAGGTCAAAATATCCTATCCGATGATTTCAATATGGGGGCTTTCTCCATTACAATTATTGAAAATATGCACGCGAAAGATATTCTAGCACTTGAAGACAAAATCAAAGAAATCGATGGAGTTGAAAAGGTAATCAGTGCTTATGATGTCATTGGAACAACAATACCATTAGAAATATTACCAAATGATATTCATGAAAAAGTAAAAAATGGGAATGCTGACTTACTGATGATTACATACAAGGATTCTACTTCATCGGAAACGACACTAGACGCAGTGGAACAGGTAAAAGCAATCACAGGGGATGCGTGCAAAATCGGTGGAATGAGTGCGATGGTACTAGATACCATGAATTTATCCGAAACGGAAATTACCATTTATATTGTGATTGCAGTACTTTTATGTATATTGGTACTAGAAGTTTCTCTCGATTCCTATTTTGCTCCAATTTTACTATTAATCAACATTGGGATTGCCATCTTATTCAATTTAGGAACCAATCTTATCTTTGGTGAAATCTCGTATATTACCAAAGCATTAGTCGCCGTCTTACAACTAGGCGTAACGACTGACTTTTCTATTTTCCTATATCATTCTTATGAAAATAAAAAAGGGTTATACAAAACAAAAGAAGAAGCTATGAGTCATGCTATTGTAGAAACGTTTACATCAGTAGTGGGAAGTTCCCTTACTACAATTGCGGGATTTTTAGTTCTATGTACAATGCAATTAACCTTAGGAACGGATTTAGGTCTTGTCATGGCCAAAGGGGTATTTTTGGGGGTTGTATGTGTATTAACTATTTTTCCAAGTTTGTTATTGGTATTTGATCATTTAATTGAAAAAACAAAACACAAATCAATCTCATTTAGATTTGAACATATCAATCATTTTATTATCAAACAACATAAAAAAATCTTTGTCATTTTCTTAATTTTACTCATACCTGCTTATTTAGCCAATTCCAAAGTAGAGGTATATTACAAATTAGATGAGTCCCTACCAGAAACATTAGACAGTATTGTAGCAAGCAAAGAACTTGCTGAAAAATTCAACATCGTATCTCCAGAAATTATTTTACTGAATAAAGAAATCAAAACAAATGAAGTAAGCAAAATGATTACAGAAATCGAAGAAGTAGAAGGAATTGACTTTGTACTATCCTTTAGTAAATTATCCAAATTAGGAATTTCAGAATCTATGCTCAGTGAAGAAGTTGTTCGTATTTTTGAAAGTGATCAATATCAAATGATTTTGATCAATTCCATTTATGGAATCGCAACCGATGAATTGAATAATCAGATTTCTGACATTCAAACCATTATTAAAAAATATGATGCGAATGCGATATTGGCGGGCGAAGGACCACTGATGCGGGATTTGGTTACTATCAGTGATACAGATTTTAAAAATGTCAATACATCATCAATTATCTGTATACTTGTCATTATGTTGTTAGTACTGAAATCAATTTCTTTACCAATCTTACTGATTATGGCAATAGAGTTCGCGATTTTCATCAATATGTCCATTCCTTATTTTGGAGATATCACATTACCATTTGTGGCTCCAATTGTTTTAGGAACGATACAATTAGGCGCTACTATTGACTATGCCATTTTAATGACCACTACTTATTTGAAAAATCGTGGTAGTGGAATGGCAAAGGAAGAGGCGATGAAAGCAACTATGCAGAATTGTACCAATTCCATTTTAGTCAGTGGACTATGCTTCTTTGCAGCCACCTTCGGGGTTGGAGTTTACTCTAAACTCGAAATGATTAGTTCTTTATGTACCTTGATTTCAAGAGGTGCGATTATCAGTATGATAGTTGTAATCTTTGTGTTGCCATCTATTTTATTACTATTTGATTCTTTGATTGGTAAAACAACTATTGAAGTTCGAAAGGAGAGAAAAACAATGAAAAAGAATATCAAAAAATTTGCTACATTTGTATTACTCGTTTCCATTGGATTATCGAGTATTCCTGTATCTGCAATGACGAAAGAAGAAACCGTTTATGTGAAGTTAAATGCAGATGGAAGTAGAAAAAGTACATTTGTAAGTGAACATTTAATCAATCCTACAAGGTTAGAAGAAATGAAAGATATTTCGGATTTACAAAATATCTTAAACGTAAATGGAAACGAGGCATTTGCACTCGTAGATCAAAATTTAACATGGAATGCAGGTGGGAATGATATCTTCTATCAAGGATTCACTCAAAAAGAGACACCAGTACAGGTAGAAATCAAATATTACCTCAATGGCGAAGAAAAAACGTTAGAAGAAATATTGGGAAAAAGTGGTAGAGTCTCTATTGTATTACGCTATCAAAATCACGATTCTCATTATGTGAATGGAGAACTATTATATACACCATTTGTCGTTACAACGGCAACCATTATTGACACGACAAATAATTCCAATGTAGAGGTGAGTAATGGAAAGATTGTAAGCAATGGAACAAAAACTATCGTAGTTGGTCTTTCGACTCCTGGATTATATGAAAGTTTAGGTCTAGAAGCACTGAAAAGCATGGATACCATTACGATTTCATATGATACCACTCAATTTGAACTTTCAAGCATTTATTCTATTATTACACCCAAAATCATCGGAAGTGAAGATTTGAAAATATTTGATCAAATGGATACTTTATATAGTAGTGTAAATCTACTACAATCTTCTATCAATCAAATGGAAGCGGGTGCGAAAAGTTTAGTAGATGGTGCTTCACGAATCCATAATGGTGCTTCGCAAATTTATGAAAATATGAATGTAGTAGTAAATAAATTAAGTGAGTTAGAAGCGGGTGCTACAAGTGTAGATCAAGGATTAAAACAGATATTAGCAAAGTTAAATGAAACAAAGAGTTTATTAAATGGAAATAGTACCGAAAGTATTGCACAAGTAAAATATTTAATCGAACAAAATAGTGCCGCAATTTCGAAATTAAACACAACGAGTACCACACTTAAGACCGCATATGATACGTATCATTTAAAGGATATGACAGTTGCGTCTATTATGTCTTTTACAAAAGATACGTATGCAAATTTAGGAAAACCAAATTTAAGTGATGAACAAGTATTAGAAATGAATATCCAATTGGCAACTATCAAAAATACTTATGAAACGAGTTATGAATCCAATCTACAATTGATTACTTTATTAGAAGGTAATAATCAAGCATTACAAACGACTTTAACAACTCTTCAAAATATAGGAGAACAAGTGAATACTTTAATTGCAACATTGGAAGGGTATATGGTAGAAATTGAAAAAGGTGCAAGTCAAATAGTCGATGGGACTTCAAAAATCAAAGATGGAGTAGCACTTTTAACAAGCAAAATGCAAGAACTATCTGTTGGAACACAAAGTCTATCAGATGGTGCTTTCCAATTGGCAAGTGGTATTACTGCATTTAATGAGCAAGGCATTCAAACACTAAGTGGCTATGCCTATAAGGCTAAAAATTTAAAAGATAAGATGACATCATTGGTAAAATTAGGCGAAACATATGATACCTTTACAATGAAATCTTCTGATACGAAGGGGAGTACTCAATTTGTCTTAACAGTAGATTCTGTTAAAGTAAAAGATGCTAAAGTAGTCGTAAAAACAGAAAAACCAAAAGAATCATTTTGGACAAAAATGAAAAATTTATTCAAATAAAAAGGAGAATTCGGGTTCTATGAATTCTCTTTTTGTTATTACATTTGATTTTGTATCCAAGTCATAATTATAGTTACAATATAATCGATTTCTTTTTTTGAAAGTGGACGATTTGGTGCGATATGATGCCATTTATATAAACAATTTCGACAACAAGTAGCGGTTGCATGTTCTGCAATAAAGACAGGGTGGCCATGGTATGGTGTTTGTTTGCCATCGTTTGAAATCATTGCAGGCGCAAGTCTTTTGGTAATCAATTCTTCTGCATGTTTTTGTATGGTATCGAAACCTTTTTCCTGAATATATGCAATATCAATCTTTTTAAATGAAATTGGCTTCTAAATTTAGAATGGGATAATTGTTCTAACATTTGTTTTACATCTGTCATAAATCTTCACCAATATTATTATACTAGATTTTTCACTTAGAAGATTGGTATTTTAATATAGATTTATTTTAATTCTTTCAAAAAGTATGTTTTTAGTATAGAATAGTATTAGGTGATTTGCATGCAGTTAAAAGATTTGACAAAAGAGTATGATAAACTTCAAAAAAAGTATGGAGCAAAAGAATTGGACTCTATTTATAATGGTGGTTGTGATCATAATCCTGATATCTGTTTTGTATTTATGAATCCAACAGGAAGAAATATAGCATCTTCAAAAAACTGGAAAGGATTAAAGTCCCCTTGGATTGGAACAAAAAACATTTGGGATTTATTTTATGCGATAGATTTATTAGATGAAGAATTATATTCTAAAATTAAATCAATAAAAGGTAGTGAATGGACAGAAGAATTTGCAGAAAAGGTTTATGAAGATGTAAAAGGATATAAATACTTTATTACAAACCTCGGAAAATGTACGCAAGTAGATGCGAGAGAATTACCTGATTCTGTTTATAAAGAGTACTTACATCTCTTAAAACAAGAATTCAATATAATCAATCCTAAAGTAATTATTTTATTTGGCAATCAAGTAAGCTCTATTGTATTAGATGAAAAAATATCAGTTTCACAAGCTAGAAAAAAGTGTTTTATAAAAGATATAAATGGTACTCAATATAAGTTTTATTCAGTATACTATCCTGTTGGAAATGGTCGCTTTAATATAGATAAATCGATTGAGGATATCAAATGGATTATGGATTATGAAATAAGTAAAAAGTAGCTATGCATATAATTATAACGCAGAGATGTAATTTAATGAAAATAGAATTTACCAAATTTAATATCTTCTTATAAAGTAGGAAAAAATAAAAATATAATAGTCTATAATAAAAGATAAAACTTAACTTTAGAGATATTATTAAAATTAAAAGGAGGAAAAAATATAATGACAGATGAACAATATATTGATATAGCAATAGAGATTAGTAAAAATGCTAAATATCCTTATGGAGCTATAGTTGTTAAAGATGGAGAAATTATTGGTAGAAGTGATGATAAAACTTTAATGGAAACAAGTATGTATTCTCATGCTGAATTAGAAGCGATAGAAAGTGCTTCTAAAAATAAGAGTCTTTATGGTGATTTAAAAGGTGCAACATTGTATGTATCCTGTGAACCTTGTATGATGTGTATGGGAGCAATACTATATGAAGAATTTAGTAAATTAGTTTATGCTGCAACTCTTCAAGATAGCAATGACAATTATTGTCCAGAAATGATTACCAACATAGATGAATTGGTAAAATACTCCAAGAATAAAATTGAAATAGTAAAAGAATTACATAGAGAAGAAGCTGTTAAAATATTAAAAGAAAGAGGGGAATAAGGATGGCAAGACTTTGTATAATTAGAAATATTGATTCTGCTCATGGAAAGCATATTCATGGACATACATTTAAAATTGAAATTAATTTTGTAGATAAATTAATTAACAATATGGTTGGCAATTTAGATTTCCACGAAATTAATCCAAAAATTGATTCAGTTATAAGTAAACTGGATAAAACATATATAGACGATGTTATAGGAACTAGAGCAACTGTTGAAAATATTGCCATTTATATTATTAATGAACTAAAGGATATCAATAATCTTTATTCTGTTATAGTTTGGGAAGGTTTAGATAAATATGCTGAAATATTGAAGGAGGAACTATAAATGAAAAAGGCATATTCAATAATTTCTAATTTAAGTAAAGAAGCAATAAATTTATTAGAAAAAAATAATATAAAATTAACAATAAATGATGCTGATTATATACCTAATACTGAAGAATTAATTGATTTACTGAAAGAGTATGATGTCTTAATAATTGGGGTAAAAACTATAGTCACAAAAGATATTTTAGAACATATAAGTTCTCCTAAAATTATAGCAACTTTATCTATCGGTTTAGATCATATTGATATAGAAGTAAGAAAATCTGATTTAGTTCATGTTATTAATATTAAAGATGCAAATACTATTTCAGTAGCAGAACATATTTTTTCTTTAATACTAGGACTTAATAAAAGAGTTTATGAATCTAATAATTTAGTATTACAACAAAAAGGGCATAAGAAAAATTTACATGAAAGACCAGAAGATATATCAAATAAAAAATTAGGATTAATTGGTGCTGGAAATATAACTAAGGAAGTTGTAAAAATAGCAAAAGTATTTAATATGCAAATGTCTTGCTATACTAGAAATCCAAATAATCATAAAGATTTATTAGAATATGGAGTAGTCTTTAAATCACTAGATGAAACTCTTAAAGAAAGTGATATTATAAATGTTAGTATTCCTTTAAATGACGAAACAAAATATCTTATAACAAAAGATAAAATAGAATTAATGAAGCCAACAGCAACATTTATAAATACATCTAGAGTTGATATTGTTGATACTAAGTCATTAATAGAAAAAGCAGATAAATATAATACTTTCTATGTTGGATTAGATATTGACTTAGATGAGCATAAAGATTTACTATCTCAATATAGAGATAATGTAATTATCACGCCACACACAGCAGGAGTATCAAAACAAGCTATTGAAAGAATGGATTTGGAATTAGTTAATAACATTGTAAATTGTTTGAATGGAGGAAGATTATGAAAAATAACTATTTATTAGTTCATGGAAGTTTTGGAAGTCCATTTTCAAATTGGATTCCATGGTTAAGAAGTGAAATTGAGAGAAAAAGTTTAGATGTTTACACACCAGATTTTCCAACAGGAGTAGGTTACCAAAATTATGAAAACTGGTCTAATCTTTTAAAGATTTATGTAGATGCAAATATAGTAAATGAAAATACGGTTATATTTGCTCATTCTATCGCACCTATTTTCATTTGTAAGTTTCTTGTTGAACATAAAATAAAAGTGAAAAGATTGGTCTTCGTATGTGGTTTTAACAACTATTTTGGAATTGATGAAGATTATGATACAGTGAATAAAAGTATGTATTTTGATAATCTTGCAGATATTAAAAACTATTGTGATGACATTACCTGTTTCTATTCTGATAATGACCCTTATGTGAAATTTGAAGCAGAAAAACAATTTGCTGATACCATAACGGAAAACCAAATAATGATTTCTAATGGTGGGCACTTAAATGCAGAAAGTGGTTATACTGAATTTTCAAATTTACTAAAGTTTATATAAGAAAAGACAATATCCAATCGAGTGTTGGCTTTTTTTTAATACTAGCGTTCAAAAAAATCAAACAAATATGTTAATGGTCTAAATCACATATAAGTTATGAATTTTATCCTCCTTCTAAACTTTTTTTCATTTTTTACAAAAATTGAAAATAAAAAAAGGAAAATTAATAAAAAAATCGAATGATATAGTAGAGAGTAAAATGAAAGGAGCAAGATAATATTGTAAAGCTCTCTATTATCAAACACAATATTATTGAAACAAATATGAAACATATTGTATTACTAGGAGTACCACGCGCAGGAAAAAGCACATTTGCAAAAATGATTAAAGAGCGTTTTCCCATATATAACTGGATTGAAACGGACGTAATAGGATGTGCTTACATAGAGGCATTAGAAAAAGCTGCAGAAAAAACAGGGAAAATCCTAAATTTGAAAGAAATATTAGAGTCAGAAGTGCATCAAAAACTAGCAAAATATGTTTTTACACAATCCATTAAATCAGAACCAGAAATACGATTTATATTGGATGCATGGGATCTTTCATTAGAAGAGGCAAAACAATATCAAAAAGAGGGGAAAATCGTCATTGCATTTGGATACCCAAACCAAACCCCGCAGCAATTATATCAAACGATAAAAGAATATGAAACGAAAAAAGATTGGACTTACATTGAACCATATTGGCGATTAAATCTATTAACACATACTTGGGTAGAAAATAGTATACAACTTGAAAACGACTGTAAAGACAATGACATTAAATTTGTAAATACATCCAATGATAGGGAAAAGGTACTGAAAGAATTACTAAAATGGGTAGAGGAACAAAACAAATGTTAACAGAAAAAAATATTGATGGCTTTCAAAATGAGTTAGAAATTTCTAGGTATTTAAATGGAAAAAAGATAAGACAACTAAATCCTAATTTCTTGGACCTTATAACAGAACTTTATGGAAATTTAGATCCCGAACTTAGAATTCATACAAAAATAGATTACACAAAGAAAAAATTTGACATGATAATCGAAATTGATAAAAAAATAAAAAGAATTAGCATAAAAAAGGAATTTGTAATTCTGTGCACGTAGAGGGAATATCAAGTTTTATTCATTTTCTAATTGATAGTGGGGTTTCAAAAGAAGCAGTAGTTGCTTATTTAAAATACCATTATGCGGATGGTACTACAAATGGAACAGGAAAAGAAAGAAAATCTATAGAAGAATATAAAAAACAAAACCCATGCGATATTAACCTTATTAATCAAGAAATGAATACAATCTATGTACTAAATAGAGCAATCAATCGATTCCTGCTACAAGGAAAAAATTCTAATATAAAAATAGATGCGATTTTATATGGTACAAAAGATGACTTTCTTTGGATAACTAGTAGTGATATCATCAATATAATAATCAGTAAAATGAATATGGAGTCCACATCAGTTCACTTTGGACCACTATTTTGCCAACCATTAACTAGATGCTTAAACCATAATCCAAAATTAGAAAGAAAAAGATTCCTTGTACAAATAAAATGGTATAGTATATTTGATGATATTATCGAATATAAAAATAACCAAATAATGCAAAGAAAATAAAAATTTAAGAGAAAAAGATAATTATAATAGATACCTTCCAAGCTGACTGCGTGAATCTAGATACAAAAAAACCGTTATATCAAACGGTTAATTTTTATCTGGAGCAGATGATGAGAATCGAACTCACGCAGTCAGCTTGGAAGGCTGAGGTTCTACCATTAAACTACATCTGCAATTTAGTAGGCATCTTTAATTATACTAGAAATTTAGGGAATGTCAATCATTTTTTAGAAAAAATCACAATTCAGAAAATCAATTCTAATGATTCCTTACTTTTATTATATGAAAACAATAAAAAAAGATGTAAAAAGTTTTAATTATTGATATAATAGAGAAGATATATGAATAGAAAGAATATAATAGAATTGAAAAAAGTGTAAATATATAGTATAATCAAAATACGGAAGTGAGGATACCTATGAAATTTATCAAATCACATAAAACATTATTTATTGTATTAGCAGTCATAGTCATACTATTAATTACGATAATTGTTCTCTTTTTGAAACTATCACCAGATTCTAGAAAAAATGCCTATGGGAATCGTTTAGTAGATATCGAAAAATATCCGATTGATCAAGAACGAATGCAAGCAATGAGTATAGAATTTGCTACCAATTTAGAAGGTGTACAATCTGTAAACTATACAGTAAATGGAAGACGTATAAATATTACTATGAAATTAGGTGCAGCAGTTCCTAAAGATATTGCAATTCAGTATGCCAATAAAACATTAGAGTATTTTACAGACGAAGTCAAATCTTACTATGATATTCAAATCTTTGTTTCTACAGATGAAGAAAGTGAAATTTATCCAATGATTGGGTCAAAACATAAAACCAAAGATACATACGTATGGAACACAGGAGTAGTGAACTAATATGAATAAAAAGAAATTGATCACAATTGCCATTTCTATTTTAGTAGTGGCAATTCTAAGTGGAAGTATATACTATATTTTAACAAAACAAGATAAAAATACGACATTAACGATTATAGAAAAACAATGGGTAGAAGATAACAAAAATAATATCATTGACTTAGGCATGGTAAATGGAGTTCCTATTTTCAACTATAATGGAGAAGGATTGTTGTTCGAATTTATCGATGCATTAGAAACCAATATAGGCCTTGAGTTCAACAAATTATCTTATACAGTTTCCAGTCAAGCACCGGCAGCGTACTCCTTCCTATATACCGATCAAGTGGGAGAAAATGATATCTTGATTCATCAAGACCATTACGCTATTTTCACCAAAGAAAATGTAAAATATAATAACTTAAACGATATTCCACAAATGACTATTGGTGTCTTAGAAAAAGACTTAGAAAATGTCAACTTCTATACAAAAGAAAACAAAAAATTAAGTTATAAAACTTATTCTAATGTCAATGAATTATTTGCAGCATTAGAAGAAGAAAATAGTACAATTGCAGGTATTGTATTACCAAAAACAACCTATATGCAAGAATTAAATAAAAGAAAATTGTATATTGTATACCAGATTACCGAAATGAATCAAAACCTCGTATTTCGCTTAGGGGATACCAAACGACTCAATACAATTATTCGAAAATATTATAGAAAGTGGAGTAGTGAAAACTACCAAGGTGTCTATAATGACTATTTTTCAAAAAACTACTTTGCATTTAATAACATATATGAAGAAAAAATCGCAAACTTTAGAAGTAAACGATATCAATTTGGGTTCATTAACATTGCTCCATACAATGCCTTAGTGGATAATCGATTGGTAGGAATCAACAATGAAGTCATGAAACAATTTTCTAAGCTTGCTAATATTGAAATTGGATTTAAACAATATAGCTCTATGGATAAGCTATTAGAAGACTTCAACTCTAATAAAATTGACTTCTTTATGAATACAACAACACAGGACAAATATGAAATGGACGCCTATAAAACAGTTTCTATCTATAAAGAAAATGTAGTCTTAGTGTCTCATTTAGAAAATAATCAAACTATCAATTCACTTTCATCTTTGAATGGACAGACTGTCTTAACCCTAAAAAATAGTTATATTGGGGAAACACTTTTAAACCATAATATCAATATTAAAATATATGATAGCATAAACGATTTAATGGAACACTTGAATAAAGATAGTATTTTAGCAATTGACCAATCCACTTATGATACCTATACGCATAACTATCTTAAAAATTATAAGATTGATTACACATTCCAACTTGATCATGAGTATAACTTTGTCATTCGGGATATTTCTGAAAATGCAGTCTTTGCAAGATACTTTAATTTCTATTTATCTTACATTGATGAAACATCATTTGCAAATCAAATTCATTATGATATGTTTATAGGTAAAATTGAAAATTATACAAAAGCAATTGCCACTGTCATAGCGGTTATCATTGTTCTTGTTGCCGGAATTATCATTTTATGTAAGAAAAAGAACATCAAACCTAAGAAAAAAATAAGTTCTATCAGTAAAGAAAATAAACTAAAATATATTGATATGTTAACATCTTTAAAAAACAGAAACTATTTAAATGATAACATATCAGCATGGGATGATAGCGAAATCTATCCACAGACTATTGTCATCGTAGATTTGAATAATGTAGCTTATATTAATGATAATTATGGACATGAGGAAGGCGATAATGTCATCAGAGAAGCAGCGAACATTTTAATTCGCAATCAAATTGAAAACAGTGAAATTATGAGAACCAATGGGAATGAATTCTTAATCTACATGGTAGAATATGATGAAAAACAAGTCGTTGCTTACATTCGTAAATTGAGCAAAGAATTCAAAGAATTGGCTCATGGATTTGGTGCTGCGATTGGTTATAGTATGATTCAAGATGCCATTAAAACAGTAGATGATGCAATTAACGAAGCAACATTAGATATGAGAAATAATAAAGAAGAAGCGAGTCATTAATCGCTTTTTTCATGAATTTGAAAATTCATGGTATAATAATAAAAGATAAGGTTGTGAGATTGTGAAACAAGTGAAAGAATACTTTCATAAATTGATGCAAATTATTCGTAGAGAAGAATTACGAATTTTGCCTGGAAATTTAGCATTCTTTTTAGTACTTTCCATTGTACCAATTATTACTTTAGTTGGATTAATCTGTTCTTTGTTTTCCATTTCCTTAGTTGATATTACCAATCTATTAAGTGAACTCATTCCAGAACAGGTAGAAGATATGTTAACACCTTTTGTTTCAGGAACAGTCAATACAGGCAACCTTACTTGGTACTTTATCCTTGGATTTTTATTAGCGTCCAATGGTGCCCATTCTATTATTGTTGCATCCAACACCTTATATCATATTAAAAATCAGTCTTACCTTAAAAGAAGAGTCAAAGCTTTATTTCTCACCATTATCTTAATGTTTCTATTTTTATTCATTTTAATCTTTTTCGCATTTGGAAACGTCATTTTAAAATTCATATTAGGACTTAAAATATTTACAAGTATTGCAGGAAAAATTTATTCCATATTTATTTTACTCAAATGGCCAATCGCAACCATTATGATATTTATCATGATAAAATTGCTTTATACCATGGCACCTGATCAGCGAATTTCTAGCAAATATGTCAATAAAGGTGCAGCATTTACAACCGTTGGTTGGTTGCTTGTAACAGCTATCTATTCTTATTATGCAAATAATGTTGCAAATTATAATTTATTTTATGGTGGACTTTCTGGATTGGTCATTCTAATGATGTGGATCTATATTATTGCTTATATATTTGTCATTGGAATTGCGATTAATACAAATGATTACCACTATTTGGAAGACACAACCGTAAATAAAAAGGAAGAATAAGGCTATACTATTTTTAGATGCATGTCAGATTACCAGCATGTGTCATCAGCAGACTACTTGTAGTACCGGCGTTAGTTTTACTGTGAACTGACAAGTATTAATTTAAATGGTAATGGATCTCCTTTCATAACATACGTGGAAAAGAGTTCAAATAAGAACTTTTTTTCATGGAACAAAAAAGATACTTCATTCGAAGTATCTTACTATCATTATTCAGAAACAGTTTCAGAACCTTTTGCCATTTTATTTAGTGTTCTTAACTCTCTCGCACTCATAACGATTTTTTCACCGTTATCCAATGTTACTTTTTGTAAATTTGGTCGTTGTGCATGTCTAGTAGCTCTTAAAGAGTGTGATCTTCTATTTCCAAATAAAGGTTTTTTACTTGTAATCTTTTTCGCCATAATAATCCTCCTTAATCCTAAGATTTGTCCTATGCCTTATCACTTTACCATAATATATCAGATAAGTCAAATATTTATGCCGAAAAACTTTAAAAAAAAATGGTTTTATAGTAAAATGATGCTAAGGAGGAACGAATCATGATATATATTCCATTATATGTAAAAACAGAAAATTCACTACTCCAAAGCATGGTTCGAATTCCCGAACTCATTGCGCTTGCGAAAAAGTATAAATTACCCGCACTTGCGATTACCGATTCCAATCTTTACGGTGCATATGAATTTTATAAAGCATGTAAAACAGAAAATATAAAACCCATCATTGGATTAGAAGTAACAGTAGAACAGGATAAAATACTTTTATATTGTGAAAATAACCTCGGATATCAAAATTTAATTGGGCTAGCAACAATCCAAAGTGAACGCGAAATTACCATTGCGGATTTAAGTAGCCACAGTGAGGGACTTTTATGCATTGTCCCAGTTGCAAGCAAAAATCAATATAAAAATTGTACTAAAATTTTTGAACATATTTTGATTGGATATCAAAATAAAGAAGAAAAAATATTACTAAAGTCCAAAAATATCATTTATTTACCAGAAATTTTATGTTTAGAAAAAACGGATTTAGAATATCTTCAGTATTTACTTGCAATCAAAGATGGAAAAACATTAGACGCGATTTCACTTTCAAGAGAATGTTATTTCAAAAGCCCAGAAGAACTTGACAATACCTTTTTGGATGGTTTTCAAATGATTTACGATTTGTGTAACATAGAAATCCAAAAACAGGAAGATTTACTTCCCATTTATCCTTGTCCAAATGGACTAGATAGTTATCAATATTTAAAACAATTATGTACAGAAGGAATGCGAAAACGATTTGGAAATCGAGTGAATCGTATTTATATTGATCGTTTAAAATATGAGTTAGATATCATTCAAAAAATGGGATTTTGTAATTATTTTTTAGTCGTATGGGATTATGTGAAGTATGCCAAAGATCACCATATTTTAGTAGGACCTGGAAGAGGGAGTGCAGCAGGCTCTCTTGTTTCTTATGTATTAGGTATTACGGAAATTGATCCAATTGCATACCAATTATTATTTGAACGTTTTCTAAATCCAGAACGTATTACCATGCCAGATATTGATATTGATTTCGCATATGATAAAAGAGAAGAAGTGACTGCTTACTGTAGAGCAAAATATGGTGAAAAAAAAGTAGCTGGTATTATTACATTTGGAACACTAGGTGCGAAACAAATCATTCGTGATGTAGGAAGGGTTATGGAATTACCGATTCGTCAGGTAGATCAAATCTGTAAATTCTTGGATTCTAAAAAAACACTAAAAGAAAATTATCTTGAAAATGCTAAACTAAGAAACCAATTTAGAGAAGAACAAGAACTACAAAAACTCTATCAAATTGCTTCTAAATTAGAAGGTTTAAAACGTCACACTTCGATTCATGCAGCTGGAATTATTATGTGTAATCGCAATTTAGATGAAGTAATTCCTCTAGAAAAACATGAAAAATTTTATTTGACAGGGTATTCTATGGAGTATTTAGAGGAACTAGGATTACTCAAAATGGACTTTTTGGCACTCAAAACATTAACTTCGATTCAGACGATTATAGATGAAGTGAACAAGGTGGGAAATACACTTACATTTGATACCATTCCTTTAAATGATCCAAAAGCAATTTCCATCTTTACAACGGTCAACACTACAGGTATTTTTCAATTTGAATCCACAGGAATGATGAATTTTTTAAGGAAGTTCAAGCCAAACTGTTTTGAAGATATTTTTGCTGCTCTCGCTTTATATAGACCAGGGCCTATGAACAATATTGACCATTACATCAAACGAAAACACGGAACAGAAAAAATCGACTATTTTCATCCTGATTTGACACTGGTTTTAAAACCAACCTATGGAATTTTGATTTATCAAGAGCAAATTATGCAGGTAGCAAGTATACTAGCAGGCTATTCTTATGGAGAGGCAGATGTTTTAAGACGGGCGATGAGCAAGAAAAAAGAAGAAGTGTTAAAACAGGAACGAGATAAATTTATTCATAATGCAGTTGCACGTGGTTATGAGAAAGAAATGAGCGAAACTGTTTACGATTTGATTCTAAAATTTGCTTCTTTTGGTTTTAATCGTTCTCATTCTGTTGCGTATGCGATTATTGCCTATAAAATGGCTTATTTAAAAGCATATTATCCTAAAATTTTTATGAAGAGTTTACTCACTTCTGTCATCGGTAGTAGTATGGATACCAAAGAATATATAGACGAGTGTAAGATGAATCATATTGCAATTTTAAAACCTGACATTAATAAAAGTGGAAAAGATTATCAAGTAGAAGAAACAGGAATTCGGTATCCACTCACAAATATTAAAGATGTTGGAATTTCCGTAGTAGAATCAATTTTAGAAGCAAGAAAAACAGGACCATTTCAAGATATTTATGATTTTGTCAAAAGAACAAGCAGGAAAACTGTCAATAAGAAGGTATTACAAAGGTTGATTTCGGCTGGATGCTTTTCTGATTTTCACATGAATCAAAAAACATTACAACAAAGTTTAGATCTCATTTTAAATTATGGAGAATTAATTAAAGATTTAGATGAAGAATATGCATTAAAACCTGAAATTGAAGTAGTAGAAGAATATAGTAAAAAGGAACTCATGCAAAATGAACTAGATACATTTGGTTTTTATTTAAGTAATCATCCGGTAACAGAATATAGACTTCAAAAAAACAATCAAATTTCTCTAAAAGATATCGAAAATTATTTTGATCAGAATATAGCGATCATTGTAGTGATTGATTCATGGAAACAAATTGATACCAAAAAAGGAGATAAAATGTGTTTTTTGGATTGTAGTGACGAAAGTAGTAGTATAGATGCTGTCATATTTCCCAATATATATCAGAACTATGTAGAAATCCCAACTGGTAGTGTTGCTGAGATAACAGGTCATGTGGAAAGACGGTTCGACAAGTATCAATTGGTCGTAAGAAAGATTGAAATATTAGGGGATTAAAATTTGACAAACTAAGGAAAATAATTATAATAATTAACACAAGGGGGAAATAATATGAGTAATTTACAAGTTTATAATATTGCAACTATCAATGTAAAAACACAAGGAAAGAATTTTAAAAGAAAAAATTTGTTTACAGGAGAAAGAAATGTTAAGATTTTAGCAGATTTTATTCGAGAAAATCAGTTACATTCTGTTGGAACCCAAGAATTAACTTATAGGCATCAAAATGCATTAGCACAAGAGTTAGGATCAGATTATATTGTAACTGGCGGCTACTGTTTTGGAAATGGTCCTATATTAGAACGTATTCCATTCAATGAATCGAATGCAATTGTAACACATATAGAAGATGTGGATTATGTATCCAATAAAACAATTCATTTACCTTCATGGCCAACTGGAAGAGATATTGTTTTAAATGGTGTGAATACACTTATGAAATTACAATCTAGAATTTTAACTTGTACAATTGATGATGAAAAACATTTGGTGCACATCAATACGCATTTACATGATTCCTTTCCAGAAAAGAGAGAGGAACAAGAACTTTTTATTGCCAATTATGCAAAAACGCTACAAATTGCATATCCAGAATATGATATGATAGTAACTGGAGATTTTAATGATGATATTACAAAATTAAGTTTTCAAAGATTCGTGGATGAAATGACAAAATTGGGATTAGAACGCATTCCAGTTTTACAGAAAACATATAGTAAACAGCAAAAAAATCTAGCAGTAGATCATATCTTTATTTCAAAAGGATTATTATTAGAAGATTTTAAAGTATGTGATACAGGAGATATTACGACAACAACAGATCATTATCCTGTAATTGCTAATATAAGTAAAATAAATAGTTTAAAATATATCAAATAAGTAATAATTGGGGGAATACAAATGAAAGATTATTCTTTTGGAGATAAGGAATACCAAAAAAACTTTATTTTATATTCTCGTGTTATCGAGGATTATAAAATTATTATTGTTTATTTGGCAAGCGGAGAAATACGTAAAATACCAAATACAGTTCAAAACCAAAGGAAAATACATGCAAAGATGAAAGAACAAATCCAAATTGCATATGATATAGTACATGGCTCTATAGTCGACTATAGTAGCTTTAATATCATGGAATATATTAGACGGTATATCAATATGAAGTCAAGATTAAATGATATAGATAAAAATAAAATATTTTTAGATAGTTTAGATTATATTAATAGGGCTTTAGCCTATGACAAATATTTTGCCATGTGTCTTCCATTTCATCTTCAAAAACATTTTATCTTTCGAAAATCATCTTTCACTTTAGATGATGCAGATTGTTTTAATATAAGGGAGGTAAAGAAAATATTGGAAGTCATAGATATTTATGGAAAACAAAATACCTATTTTTGGGAGAAAGTGTTAAAGCATAAGTGAAAATAGAAATTCAAAAAGCTATATAGAATAAATAAAATTAGGGGGAAGTAAAATGAAGGATTATTCTTTTGGGGATAGGGAATACCAAAAGAGATTTATTTTAAGATCGAATATTAGTGAAGATCACAAATATATCATAGTTTATTATGCAAGTGGGGAAATTCATAAATTTCCATATACATACGAAATGTTTCATAAAATAGAAGAGAGGAAAAAAGAACAAATTCAAAAAGCATATGAAGTAGTGCATAGTTCCACAATTGATTATAGTAATGCTAAATTTATAGAATATATTAAAAGATATATTGCAATCAAATTAAAAGCAAAAAATATAGATAAAAACAAGGTATTTTTAGATAGCTTAGAATATATGAATAAAGCCTTACATGATATATCGTGGCTTGATAAAATTCCTATCCATCTTCAAGAATATTTTTTATGGGATTCAGCTAGAAGAAATGTAGTTTTAAATGATGCCGATTATTTCAGTTTAAAAGATGTAAATATAATAGTATCTACAATAAAAAAACATACCAAGGTATATTTGTGAGAACATTTTGCTATAAAATACGAAAGTAGTATATTTCTTAAGATATACTATTTTTGTTTGAAAATATAGTAGGAAAGATAATATATAGAACTTGAAAGTATTAAATTGAAATTTTATATTTTTTCTTCAAATTCCTTTAAAAAAGTATAAAATTCATATATAATAGTAATATGGATAATTTAGTAGGAGGCATTCTATGGATGAATTTAACTCATTGGAAGAACTATATGCACGTTTAAAACCTGCCTTACATACAAAAAAAGAAGAGATGAGACGTGCCGGATATGAATACATCAAATCAGAGGATATTTGGAATTATTTGAAAGAATCTGTTTGGAAAAAGGCAAACAATTTATCATTACACCAAATGGTAAGCGACATTTTAAATACTGATAGTGAATTAATTGATACCTATTTAAAGGAAAAATTGAATATGCGTAATCGTACTGTATATTTTGAAAATTAATGGAGGTTATTTATGAAAAAGCAAGGAATATTAAAATCATTTATCATTATTATAATTATTCTAGGGTTTATCGGAATAGTAAGTCCAATATTGGTGAAAAACTTAAAATTCGGATTAGACTTAAAGGGTGGATTTGAAGTTTTATATGAAGTTCAAAGTTTAGATGGGACTTCTGTTACAAGTGATATGGTAACAAGCACTTATAAAACAATGATGAAAAGAATTGATGTATTAGGTGTATCAGAACCAGTTATTACAGTAGAGGGAGATCATAAAATTCGTGTCCAATTAGCAGGTGTTACAGATGCCGAAGAAGCACGTAAAATTTTGAGTCAAGCTGCCAATTTAACATTCCGTGATACAAGTGACAATCTTTTAATGTCAAGTAGTGTTTTAAATAGTGGTGGTGCAAAAGTAGGTCAAGATAGCAAAGGAAGACCTGCTGTTTCACTCAGTGTAAAAGATAAAGACCAATTTTATCATGTGACAAAACAGGTAAGTGAAATGACCGATAATCGTATTGTCATTTGGCTGGATTTTGATGAAAACAGTTCATTTAAAACAGAAGAGGCAAAATGTGGAAGCTTAAGTGACTCTAAATGTTTGTCAGTAGCAACTGTTGGAGAAGGCTTTGCCAGTGATGTAATCATTCAAGGAAACTTTACACAAAAAGAAGTGAAAAATTTGGTTGACTTAATCAATTCAGGAAGTTTACCAACCAAATTAGAAGAAATTTCATCCAAAACTGTTACTGCAAGTTTTGGGGCTAATTCATTAGAAAAAACAGTAGTTGCAGGGGTTGTTGGAATTAGTTTCATTATTGTATTAATGATTCTTCTTTATCATTTGACTGGATTTATTGCATCAATTGGAATGGTTATTTATACATTCTTTACATTTGCTATTTTCTGGCTAGTGGGTGGAGTATTAACATTACCTGGAATTGCTGCAATGCTACTTGGTATTGGTATGGCAGTAGATGCAAATGTCATTCATTTTGCTCGTATCAGAGATGAATTACAAAAAGGAAAGGGATTTCAAGTTGCCTATCAAGCAGGGAACAAAAATTCCTTAATGACGATTATCGATTCTAATGTGACCACTTTGATTGTTGCAATCATACTGTTTATTTTTGGAGAAAGTAGTATCAAAGGGTTTGCAACTATGTTAATGATTAGTATTTTTGTAACAATGTTTGTTATGGTATTTATAACAAGATACTTATTAAATACCTTTGTAAAAACTGGTCACTTTGATCATAAGTTGAATCTATTCTTAGGAATTCGTGAAAAAAAATTAGACCATGAATCATGGCATAAAATCAATTTCATCAAATCTAGTAGAATTTTCTTTAGCTTATCTATCATTGTAGTATTACTTGGATGTGTTTCTTTAGGATTTAAGGGACTCAATTTAGGAATCGATTTTAAAGGCGGATCCTCTATTTCAATTCAGAGTAATAAAGAAATGACACAGGAGACCATCGAAAACGAATTGACTGATATGGGTTATACAATTTCTAATATTGAAGTATTAAATGACAAGACGATCGAGGTCTTGATTGAAGATAGCTTAAACCAAGAACAAGTGCTTAAAACTGAAAATTACTTTAAAGAACAATATGAAGCTGCAACCGAAATTGGTGTTGTTTCAAATGTAGTAAAACAAGAGTTAATTAAAAATGCCTTTCTATCTTTATTACTTGCAAGTATTGCAATTGTAATTTATATTTCTATTCGTTACCGCTTTAGTTATGCAATAGGAGCGATTGTCTCATTATTGCACGACGTATTCATTATTATTGCTGTATTCAGTGTTCTTAATTTAGAAGTATCTAGTATCTTTGTTGCTGCTATTTTATCTATTATAGGGTATTCTATTAATGATACGATAGTTTTATTTGATCGCATCAAAGAGAATATAAATATGAAACAAAAGAATACGATTAAGAATAAGGAAGATTTAGGAAAATTAGTTAACATCAGTCTAAGACAGACGATGACAAGAAGTATTATTACAACACTTACTACTTTAATCCCTGTTATTTGTCTTATTTTAATGGGATCTCGTGAAATTATTAACTTCAACATTGCAATGTTGATTGGATTACTTGCAGGATCTTATTCATCAATTTGTATTGCGAGTCAACTTTGGTATCAAATTGAAAAAAGAACGGTTGGAAAATCAAAAAAGAAAAAATGGTATGACGAACCAGAAGAATTAAGGGTAAAAGGGGTAAATTCGTAAAGGAGGATCTAAATGGATATCCAAATTTATACAGATTTAGAAGACTCAAAGTATGTTTTTATAGATCTTTCTTCTTTAATTCATGCTTATACTTATGCAATAAAAGAAGAAAATCAATTAATGGCTCATCGTTTACTTTCTTTATTTCATGAGGGTTCAGAAAATGTGAGAATTTCGAAAACAAGTCCTATTTATACATTTTTAAAAACATCTCCTTATATAAAGGAAAATGAAATTACTTGGAAAACAATAAAAGACGCTTATATCATTGCCCGTTTACAAAATAATAATTCTGTATTACGCATTTTAGGAAAAGTACTAGGACATTGGGAACAATATGTGTTAGAAAAGAATGAATGTGGCGGGCTTCTAAAAGAAGTGGCTGAATTGCCAAAACCAGTATATCAGTTTGTTTTAAAATATCATGATGTATCTCTTTATGAAAATAAGAAAAGAGAACAAACAAAGCCGATTGAGGATAATAATACGAAGACAATTATAAATTGTAGTGTTGTTGAAATTGGTTATGATTACAATGAAAAGACGTATAAAAAGGCTGCCTAATTAAGAAAGAAGTGGAAGTATGACCAAGAAAAATATACATATTACAATTGATGATCTTATGGCATCTGTGTCATCTTATATTAAAGATGAAAAGGATCTTGAATTAATTCAAAAGGGATATCAGTATGCAGCTAAAAAACACTTTGGTGTCAAGCGACTGACAGGAGAAGATTATATTGAACATCCTTTACATGTCGCTTCCATTTTGACAGAAATCCATGCAGATGCAGAAACTCTATGTGCAGCTTTATTACATGAAGTTTTAAAATGTTGTGATGTTTCAAAAGAAGAATTAGAACAAGAATTTAGTCCTATCGTTGCAGATTTAGTGGACGGGGTAACCAAAATTAACAAACTAAATTTTGATGGAACAAATAATGCAACAATTGCAACACATCGTAAAGTTTTAGTTGGCTTATGTGAGGATGTACGTGTAATTATTATTAAATTAGCAGATCGTTTACACAATCTTCGTACTATTTGGGTACATCCAGAAGAGAGACAAAAGGAAAAGGCTAAGGAAACCTTAGATATTTTAACACCAATCGCAAGTCGATTAGGAATGAATTCTATCAAAAGCGAGCTTGAAGATTTATCACTTCGCTATTTGAAACCCGATATTTATTTTTCCATTGTTGAGGAACTGAATCAGACAAAAACAGAACGGGATAATGCGGTTAGTGAAATGATGAAAAACGTTTCTGAAATACTGAATGAAAATCATATTTCACATGAAATTAAAGGACGTGCTAAAAGTATTTATAGCATTTATAAAAAGCTAGATAAGGGTAAAAAATTCAGTGAGATATATGATTTACTTGCTCTTCGTGTCTTTGTAAATACAGAGCAAGAATGTTATCAAGCATTGGGTATCATTCATTCGAAATATAAACCAATTCCGAAACGATTTAAAGATTATATTGCAATGCCTAAAACCAATATGTATCAATCTCTTCATACAACCGTCTTTGGTTTTGATGAATATTTATTTGAGATTCAAATTCGAACTTATAAAATGGATGAGATAGCAGAACGCGGTATTGCTTCCCATTGGTCATATAAGGAAAAGGGAAGTACTGTTGCTGTAACGCAAAATACCATGGAACAAAAATTACAATTTTTCCGTTCTATTATGGAATTAAATAACGAAGAACCAAGTGATGAATCACTTGTAAAATCTGTTACAGATGATGTATTTAAGGATACAATTTATGTTTACACACCAGCAGGAGATGTAATTGAGCTTCCTGCTGGGGCAACCCCAATTGATTTTGCTTATAAAGTGCATAGTGGTGTTGGAGATAAAATGATAGGCGCAATTGTAAATAACAATATTGTTCCTTTAGATTATGAATTACAAAATCAGGATATTATAAAAATCAATACAAGCAAAAATGCCTTAGGACCTAGCCGTGAATGGATTCACATGGCAAAGACAACACAAGCCAAAAATAAAATCCGCTCTTTTTATCGTAAAATTGATAAAGCGGAGTATTTGAAAAAAGGTGAGGAAATTCTTATCAAGGAATTACGCAAACGTAAACTTGTATTAAATGATTTCTTATCGAATGAAAATATTGATAAGATAACAAGAGAGCTAAAATGTGATAATTTAGATGATATTTATATTAATCTCGGAAACGGAAAACTTCCTGTTGGAACTATCGTCAATGTTGTAACTGGTGAAAATAACACCAAAGAAGACATCATTTTAAAAAGGACACAAAACCGAGAGGTAGTTCTTCCAACTGTTAAAAATGACATTATTGTAGAAGGTATTGATGAAATAAAAGTAAATGTTGCATCTTGTTGTAAGCCCGTTCCTAAAGATAAAATTGTAGGTTATATTACAAAAGGGTATGGAATTACAGTACATAGAGCTATTTGTCCTAATATTCAAGAAGTAGCAGAACGTATTATCGATGTAAGATGGAATGAGGAGATTACAAAACGCTATCCTACAAATTTGCTCATCCATACATTAGAAAATGATAATCTTTTATTGGATATTATCTCTAAGACATCCAACAACAATATTTCAGTACAAAGTATTAATACGTTTCATAATGAAGCTGGAACCACTTATGATGTAATTGTTCTAGTAGAGGACAAAGATAAATTATTGAAATTTGTCAACGATCTAGAACAATTACCAAATGTTTTAGAAGTACAGAGGTTGATTAGATGAGAGTATTGGTGCAAAGAAGTTTAGCTTCATCTGTCACAGTTGAAGGAACATGTATTGGAGCAATTAACAAAGGAATTGTTGCACTTATCGGGTTTACTGAGGGAGATACGATAGAAGATATTGAGTACTGTATTCATAAATTAATAAATCTTCGTATTTTTGAAGATAAAAATGGAGTAATGAATGAATCTATTTTAGACCAAAAAGGTAGCGTTCTTAGTATTTCCCAATTTACATTGTATGCAAGTACAGAAAAAGGAAATCGTCCTAGTTATAGTAGAGCACTTCCTGCAAGTGATGCAGAGCCATTATACGAATTATGGAATCAAAAACTCTCTCAATATATACAGGTAGAAAAAGGCCAGTTTGGGGCCGATATGAAAGTAACAATTACCAACGATGGCCCCGTAACCATTTTGATAGAAAGTAGGAAAAAACATGATTAAGAATAAACCAGATTTTAAATTAATTAATTGTGCACTCATTGTATTAATTGTCTTTTTAATATATCGTACTGGAAATTTATGGATAGGATGCTTAGCAACTGCCAAAAAAATTATTATACCATTCTTTTTGGCTTTCATTGTTGCTTATGCATTATATCCATTCTTACAATATTTGATGAAACGTAAGATTCCAAAGGCTTTAGCAGTTGTAATCGTTATTGCCTTAATTGTAGGTATTATTGCGTTCTTAGGTATTACCGTTGTTCCTTTATTATTTGGACAACTTTCAAGTTTATTCAATGGAATTATAGCTTTTATCAAAGAAATTTCATTGAAATATGATATCAATTTTGGTCCATTACAAGATACATTGTCTAAAGGCTTTAATGACATTATTATGTCTTTAGGAAAGTATGTATCCGATGGGGCAATTAATATGATTGGTGTTTCTATGGAATATTTATCAATTGCATTTATTGCTTTTGCATCCGCTATTTATTTCCTAATTGATATGGATAAGATACGAGCATGTGTTAAAAAGTATTTAAAGCGTAAAAATAAAAAAGCATTTCGATATGTTTCTGCTGTAGATTACGAGATGAAACAATATTTAACAGGCTTTTTAAGAATCATGCTCATTACGTTAGTAGAGTACTCCTTGGCTTATACCATTATTGGTCATCCAGATGCATTGCTTTTAGGATTTCTTGCGATGATTGCCAATCTAATTCCATATTTTGGAGGAATGATGGCTAATGTAGTTGCAGCAGTTACTTCATTTGTAATTAGTCCTACACTATTTATTAAAACTATAATTCTATTTGTATTATTATCATGGTTAGATGGATATTTAATTAATCCAATGGTCTATGGAAAAACCAATAAGATTCATCCTTTAGTAGGAATATTTGCTGTATTTGCAGGTGGCATTCTATTTGGTATTGCAGGAGTTATTATTTCTCTTCCACTTGCAATTATCCTAATTACAACTTATAAATTCTATTGGGAAGATATTAGTGATAAAATAGATGATATCAAAGATAAAAAGGAAAAATAAATTCCTTTTTTTAAAAATGATAGGGTTGAAATAATATCATAATTTCTAGTTATGACTAAGACATAGACATAACAAGCATATAACAGAGACTTATACTTTTTAGGTAAAATATAGTATAATAGATAGAAGGTGAATCATATGGAAATAGTTGAAAAAAGTTTAAATGAAAAAAAAGTAAAACAAATATCCGAGTATAAAAAAGAACCTAAGTGGATGACTGAATTTCGTTTACAATCTTATCAAAAATTTATAGAAACCAAGAATCCAAATTTTGGACCCCGGCTCTCTATCGATTTTGATTTATTTACTTATTATAAAAAGGTAACAGATTCTGTTAAAAATAATTGGAAAGATGTAAATAAGGATATTCAAGAAACCTTCTGTCAAATTGGATTAATTGATTCTGAAAAGAAATATCTAGATGGAGTTGGCGCGCAATTTGAAAGTGAAGTAGTCTATCATAATATGATTCAGGAACTGACAGATAAAAACGTAATATTTTGTGATACCGATACTGCTTTAAGAGAATATCCAAAGTTATTTCAAAAATACTTTAATCATTTAGTGAAATACGATGAAAATAAATATACCGCTTTAAATGGCGCTGTATGGAGTGGGGGGACATTTATTTATGTACCACCGCATACTAAAATTAATCGACCTTTACAGAGTTATTTTCGTATCAATAGTAAAAATATGGGACAATTTGAACGAACCATTATCGTTGTAGATGAAGATAGTGAGCTCCACTATATGGAAGGTTGCACAGCTCCAACCTACACGTCTGATTCTTTACATGCCGCTGTAGTGGAAATCTATGTAGGAAAAAATGCAAAGTGTAGATATACAACCATACAAAACTGGTCAGGTGATGTTTACAATTTAGTAACGAAAAGGGCCATTGTAGAAGAAAATGGAACAATGGAGTGGATTGACGGAAATATTGGATCTAAAATTAACATGAAATATCCTTGTTGTATTTTAAATGGAAATGGTGCGAAAGGAAACTGTATTAGCATAGCAGTTGCGACTGAAAATCAAATACAGGATACAGGTGCCAAAATGATTCATTTAGCGCCAAATACAACAAGTAATATCATTAGTAAATCCATTGCAGCCAAAGGCGGAAATGCATCTTACCGTGGAACAGTGCATATTGGTAAAAAAGCAGAACATTCTAAGACCACAATCAAATGCGATACGATTATTTTAGATGATATTTCTAAAAGTGATACGATTCCAAAAAATATTGTAGAAAATGAATCGTCCTTTTTGGAACATGAAGCAACAGTTTCTAAAATTAGTAAGGATAAACTATTCTATTTAATGAGTAGAGGAATCTCAGAAGAAAAAGCGAAAGAATTAATTATTATGGGATTTATGGACCGATTTAGAGAAGAACTTCCAATGGAATACGCAGTTGAACTCAATCACTTATTGAAAAATTACTTTTGAGACAATTGTCTCCTTTTTTCTTGCCTTCGTATGCATTATTTGATATAATAGCAAAGCGTTTGGAGGAAAAATAATGTTAGCATATAAAAAAATAGTAGATCAATTGATTCAAATAAGAAAATCAGATGCCCCAGTGATTGCTGCGTGTGTCTATGGAAGTCAAGTACAAGGAACAGCAACCGATAATTCTGACTTAGATATATATTTAATTACGGGTGGTAATGAAAATATTAGGGGGATGTATTTTATAGATGGAATATATGTAGATTATTTTGAAAAATCATTTATTACAATTATGAATGAAATTGAAAAATTTCATAAAGTTGGAAATTCCTTTTATGCCTCATTCATGCGAAATAGTGAGGTAATATTTGACCGCACCAATATTGTTGCTCAATTAAAAAACTACCAATTGCAAATAGAAAAATTGGAAATAAGAGACTATGGATTAACAGAAAAGGATTATTCTACATTAGCATACTACTATTCTAAATTTAATCAAAATAGAGCTTCAGATGAACCTTTTTTCGATTACTATTATTATATATTTTTGGAACAACTAAGACAAAAATACCATAAGATAAATCATTATTCACCCATGTATGCAAAGGATGTACCTGTCTTATATCAAAATGAATCAAAGGCAAATACTTATTGTCTTAACTTACCAGATTCTACATATAGAGACTTCTTTTTGGAATGTATATCACAAGAAAAATGTTCTAGAAAGAAAAAAGAACAACAAATTGAACAAGCAATCCAATTTCTTGGAGAAGATTTAGAACATGAACAACCAAAAACAACAAATCCATTAAGATGGCAATCTCTAAATAGTTATTTGATTTCCTTTTTTCATGAAAGTAGGCAACTCATTAATGCATCTGAAGAGTCAACATTTCTATATCGCTATTTTAGTTTAGTAGAAAATATAAGAAATTTAAATAGTTTATATCAAGATAATGCAATATCACAATTGGATTCTTCTTATCTGCATCAATTGATTGTGTCACAGGACCCAATACTTACCTATTTTGTGATGCAAGACTTTTGCAATCAAAGTGGAATTGATTCAATGACATATGAAATATCATATTTTCAAAAAAAGTATAGAAATTGATATTTTGTAATATATCTATGATTGGAAAATAAAAATTTGCATACAGAAATATAAATTTATAGGTAAAAAATATAGAAAAAACAAGGAAACTGTCATTTGCATTCCTTGTTTTTGTTATGTATGATGAAGTCAGAAAGGAGGAACCAACATGCTAAATCAGGCAATATTAGTAGGAAGATTAGTTAGAGATCCTGAACTATACGAAACTGAAAATGGGAATAAGATTACAAGCATCACATTAGCAGTTCCTAGAAGCTATAAAAATGTCGATGGCGAATATGAGACAGATTTTGTCAACTGTGTTTTATGGCGTGGTGTTGCGGAAAATGCAGTAGAGTATTGTAAAAAAGGAGATCTTCTAGGTGTCAAGGGGCATCTACAAACTAGAACTGTCCAAATTGATGAAGAAAGAAAAAGAAATATAATGGAAGTTATTGCAGAGAAAGTAACTTATCTTTCAAGCAAAAAAAATGACTAAGTTGTTTTCTTGGTCAATAATGCTACTGTGTCTTCATAAAGTAATGTATCTGGTGTTGTGTTAAAAAGCTCTGCCATTTTCATTGCAAGTTCATATGTAATACGCCTTTTTCCTTGTTCGATTTGCCAATAGTAAGTCTTACTAATCCCAAGTTTGCGAGACATCGTTTCGCAGCTATAACCCTTGTTTAAACGGTGTTGTTTTAAAACATACATCATACATTTCACCTTCCATGTTTATTATACGTTAACTATAGATTAATTTCAATAAGTAAAGTTAATTTATCGTTAACAGTTGGTAAAGAATGGAACAAAATATAAAAATATGTTATAATGTTAGCGATTAGATAACGGAGGTGCATCATGATTTATGGTGAAATCATAAAAAAGGAAAGAATAAAAAGAGGACTTTCGCAAGAGGAATTAGGTAAAATACTAGGTGTTACAAAAGTATCTGTTTGTGGATATGAAAAGGGAACGAGAACCCCAACTTTAGATATTTTTATTCGCTTATCGGATGCTCTGGAATTAACACCCAATCAATTACTTGGAAGAGAAATAATGGCAGTGGCAGAAGGAGAAATACCTTATGAATTTCCAATTACAGGGCAAGAAAGAGCCCTGATTCAGATGTCTCGTACGAATGATAATTTTCGTTTAAAAATGCAAAAAGAACTTAATACCTATAAAAAGTAGAGACTTCACAATTATGTGGAGTTTTTCTTATACCTTAATAAATCTATGTTAAAATCAAAATATATGGTAATTCTACCTTTAGTTCCTGTTAAAAAGTATAGAATGAGATAAAATGTATTTGAGGTGAGATTATGAATCAAATAAAAATTGGAAAATTTATTGCAGAATGTAGGAAAAGTCAGAATTTAACACAATCTGAATTGGCAGAAATGTTAGGGGTGAGTAATAGAAGCATATCTAAATGGGAGACCGGAATGTTGTTGTGCAAATGACACACAAATTATTTTAGCGTTAATACAAATGTATATACAAGTTTTCCTTTTAAAATAAGGGAATTTATATTGTGAAAATTTCATTTGTATATACAAAAATTAAGTTTTGTACATACATTTCGCAAGTGCGAAATGCTTTGTGGTGCACGAAAAATCGTTAGAAATCCTTTATTTATAAGAATTTTAAAGTTTCGTGGTGTTTTCTCATATCCTGTTGTCTTTTTTTATATTTTTTAAAGAACATACATTTAAAATAAGAAACAAATCATATTAAATAATTGAATTGAAAATGCTATAACATAATTATAAATCAATGTTATGTAAAAATAGTAATTTATAAAATAGAGCATTTATGATTTGTTCTTTTTTTGGTATAATTAAATCGTAAAAAACATTACAATTTTTAATCTTCTTTTAATAAATGTAGATTATATTTAAGGTGGTGATGTTATGCGAATATTAATTGTTGAAGATGAATTAACAATAGCAGATATAATTTCAAGTAGATTAAAAAAAGAAAAATATTCTGTAGATATAGCAACAAATGGAGAAGATGGTTTATATAATGCCCTTAGTGGAATATACAATTTAATTATTTTAGATGTAATGTTACCCTATATAAATGGCTTTGAAATATTAAAACAAATAAGAGATGAAAAGATAGATGTAAAGGTAATTATGCTTACTGCCAAAACAGAACTTGAAGATAAGTTAAGTGGTTTTAATTATGGTGCAGATGACTATGTAACAAAACCTTTTCATGTCGAGGAATTAATAGCAAGAGTAAATGTTCAATTACGAAAAGATGGCTCTAAAAAAATGAATGATTATATAGAAGTAGGAAATCTACAACTGAATTTAAAAACATCTAGTTTACTTTGCACAACCACAAATGAATCTATTGAGATTGGTTGTAAGGAATTTCAGTTATTAGAATATCTAATGCAAAACAAAGGTATTATTGTTTCAAAAGAACAAATTTATGATGCTGTATGGGGAATTAATAACTCATCAGAATCAAATAATTTAGAGGCATATCTATCTTTTATAAGGAAGAAATTAAAGATTATAGGTTGTAATATTTCTATAAAAGCAGTAAGAGGTCTTGGATATAAGTTAGAGGTGAATGATGAATAAGTTAAGAAAAAAAATATTTTGGACATTATTTATTATTCTTTCATTATTTGTTATATGTATTTTATTTATCTTTAATTTTCAAAATTATAATAGAGAAAAAATGAGTATAGAGCAAAATTTACTCAGAATGAATAATGATCGAAGACCTCTAGAAAAAGGATATGTTCCAAAATTACCAGAAGATGATATACAATTTGATAAAAAAGAAGAAAATCCTAGAAGGTTTATGGATGCTACGATATATACAATCTTGTTAGATAGTAATAAGTCATACACCAGATGGAGTTGTAGATAGTAACATCAAAGAATATGCTTTAAAAATAAAGAACGATAATGAAGATAGTAGAACTTACATAGGAAATCTTTATTTCAATAGAATATCTTATAAATACGAAAAAAATAATTATATTACTGTAATAGATAATAGTGATATAAATAAAAGACTTCAAAGTTCACTTTTTACTGGGGGGTTAATATTAATTCTCACCGAATTCATTATTTTGATTATCTCAAGAATACTTACAAGTTGGATTATTAGACCAGTGGAGAAAAGTTTTACGAAACAAAAACAATTTATTGCTGATGCTTCTCATGAATTAAAAACACCATTATCAGTAATAATAGCCTGTGCTGAAACATTAGAAGAAAATCCTAAAGAACAAAAATGGATAGAAAATATAAAAAATGAGTCAAATCGAATGAGTAAGTTAGTTACTAATTTACTTGATCTAGCAAAATTAGAAGAAGGAAATAATAAAGCATTATATGAAGAAATAAATTTATCGAAATTAGTGGAAAAATCTATTCTGCCATTTGAAAGTCTAGCTTATGAGCAAAATATAAAATTAGATTATGAAATTAACGAAAATATACTTTTTAAGTGTAATAGTGAAGAAATAAAAGAATTGTTAAGTATTCTATTGGATAATGCTATTAAACATAGTTCTAAAAAAGGAAGTATTCGTGTCAATTTGAATATTATTAAAAACGATATTGTTTTAGAAACAATTAATAAAGGAAATCCAATTCCTAAAGGTGAAGAAGAAAAAATCTTTGAAAGATTTTATAGAGTTGATAAATCAAGAAATAGAAATGAAAATAGATATGGGTTGGGACTCGCAATTGCCAAATGTATTGTAACTAATCATAATGGTAAAATATCAGCTTTCTCAAATAATGAATATACAACTTTTAAAATAATTTTTAAAATTTAAGAACATTAAAGCAATTTTTAATGTTCTTTTAATATTTCTAAAATATAATTAGTTTGTATTTGAAAGGAATGGTAAACATGTATATTTTAAAAAATGCTTTTGTATCAATTACAAGAAATAAAGGAAGGAACATACTGATAGCTATAATTATCATAGTAATTGCTGCTTCATGTGCTGTTACACTTGCTATTAGAGAGAGTGCAGAATCGATTGTAACTGCTTATGAAAATAAAAATCCAGTTGAAGCAACAATTGGAATGGATCGAAATAGTTTAATGAATTCATTAAAAGATGGCGATAAATCACAAGAAGAAATGATTAATGCTTTTAATGAAATTAAAGGGTTAAGTGAAGAAGAAATTATTTCTTATGGTACAAGTGATTACATTAAAGAATATTACTATACCTATAGTTTAGGAGTAAATGCTAAAGATATTGAAGAAGCAACTGATTCTTTGGTAAAAGAAAAAACAGAAGTTAAAACTGAAACTAATACAAGCACATGGGAAAACAAAGGACCTGGAGGAAGACCTGATGGTGGTGGAGGAATGACTTCAAGTAAAAAAACAACCACTACGACAACTGAAAAAATATTTAATGAAAAAGCACAAAATGGAGCTTTTACATTGGTCGGATATAATTCTTATGAAGATATGAAAGACTTTGTGAATGGAGAATACACAATTATAGATGGAGAAGTAAGTGAAGACTTTAATAGTAGTAATTGTGTAATTTCAGAAGAACTTGCTAGTTTAAATGATTTATCGGTAGGAGATAAAATCACAGTTGTTGATACTAAAAATGAGGATAATACTTATGAACTTACGATAACAGGTATTTATAAAGAAAATACTGAATCATCAGATAATATGTCCAAAATGTTTTCAAATTCTGCAAATGAAATAATAACAAATGTAAATTTTATTAAGACCATCTTGTCTGCAAATGAAGATTTAAGTGCAACAATAACACCTACATTCATTTTAAATAATAAAGAAGATATTGATGCGTTTACTAATGAAGTCAAAGAAAAAGGATTGAGTGAGTATTACAAGTTAGAAGATAATATAGAAAAAATTGAAAGTGCAACAACTTCCATAGAAAATGTTAAAACATTTGCAACAACATTTCTAATTATTACTTTAATAATTGGTGGAATTGTTTTAATAGTAATAAACATGATAAACATTCGTGAAAGAAAATATGAAATTGGAGTTCTACGAACTATTGGAATGAAAAAGACTAAATTGTCATTACAATTTATGTTAGAGTTATTAATTGTTTGTATTTTGTCATTAAGTATTGGAGCTGGAGTTGGATCATTTGCAAGTGTTCCAGTTGCTAATAATCTTTTAGAATCAGAAATTAAGAATTCTGAAAGTGAATATTCTGACATTAATAAAAACTTTGGGTGTCCAGATGATATAGGTGGAAATAAAGAAAGCGATAAAGAAAATGGAAGACCAAACTTTGGTGTAGCAAATATTAATCAAGTAGATACTATCAATGCAGTTGTAGATTTTAAAATATTAGCAGAATTACTTGGAATAGGAATATTACTTACAATGCTTGGATCTCTTGCTAGTATGATTTCTATATCAAGATTTTCACCACTTACAATTTTAAAGGAGAGAAGCTAATGGAAAAGAAAAATAAAGAAACATTGAAACTTGAAAATATTAATTATCGTTATAAAGATGCAGATAAAGATGACTATGTACTAAGAGATATTAATTATTCTTTTGAATTAGGCAAAATATATGCTATCAAAGGAAAAAGTGGTAGTGGTAAAACTACATTACTTTCTCTTATTAGTGGTTTAGAAACGAAATATGAAGGAGATATTCTCTACGATGATAAAAATCTTAAAAAGATAGATTTAGATACTTATAGAAATACTTATATTGGAATTGTATTTCAAAGTTACAACTTGCTACCCCATTTAACAGCAGTAGAAAATATAATGTTATCTATGGATATAAGTAAGGTTAAAGTGGAAAATAAGCGAAAAAAGGCAATCGAACTTATGAAAAGTGTTGGACTAGATGAATCTTTTGCTAATCGTAGAGTTTTAAAATTATCTGGTGGAGAGCAACAAAGAATTGCTATTGCTAGAAGTTTATCTTATAATCCAAATATTATTCTTGCAGATGAACCAACAGGAAATCTAGATAAAGATACAGAAGATGAAATTTTAAAAATATTTAAAAATTTGGCACATAAAGAAAATAAATGCGTTATCATTGTTACCCACTCTAAAAATGTTTGTGATAATGTTGATTTAGTTTATGAGCTAAAGAAAGAAAAAAGATAAGGATAGTGATTTATTATGAACAGAAATAAAAAAAATATAATAATGGGAGTTTTATTAGTATTATTAGTTGCTAGTGTCTTTTTTACAATAGGTTATGCCAAGAATAATATAAGTGTTAATAATACTAATCAAAATATGATGGAAGGAACTCCTCCAAATATGCCTAATGGTGAAAATAATATGGGAGAAGCACCAGAAAAACCTAATAGAGAAAATGGAGAAAAACCAACAGGGATACCAGAGATGGCAAATGGTGGAAATGGAAATAGACAACCTATGGATATGAAAACTGATAATTATAGCTTGTCAACAGTCTATTATATTTTATTTGGAGTAGAAGGATTAGCAATTTCTCTAATTGTTATTTACTTAATAATTTCTAAATGTAATAAAAAAACAATAAAAGAAGTATTTAAGACAGGTGATAAGATAACAATTTTTATACTTAGTACAGTTTTATTAACTTGTATTTTAACAATAGGATCAGTAGCAATTACTAATCATTATGTTAAGTCATCGAATGTAAATAAAGAAGAAATATCAGAAAAGGATAAAGTTGACTTAAATGAAAATAATGTTATATCATCTGGAAATATTGATTTGAGTAAATATGAAACTGATATAACTATAACTGAATCTGGAACATATACTTTTACTGGAAATTTTAAACATTCTATCATTGTGAATGCGAAAGATCAAGATGTTGAAATACTGCTAAATGGAGTAGAAATTGAGACGGAAAGTACAGCAACTATAATTGGATTATCAGCTAAAACTATTGCAATTAATACTGAAGAAGGAACAGAAAATAAATTAACAGATGGTGGAAATTCAGAATATGATGGATGTATTTTTAGTAATACAGAATTAGTATTTGGAGGATCAGGAAAACTTATTGTTAATGGTAAACAAAACGAAGGAGAAGGAATCGCAACTGAAGCTCAAGATATTACTATAAATTCAGGAACGATAATTATAACTTCTAATGATGATGGAATCAATGCAGGAGGAGATGGAGCAACAATAACTATTAATGGAGGCAATATTTATGTGGATGCTTCTGGAGATGGTATTGATTCAAATAAAGATGCAGTAATTAATGGTGGAACATTATTTGTTATGGGAAGTGATATTGGTGGAGATGCAGGAATTGATACAGATGCAGGATTTTCTATAAATGGAGGCTTTGTAGTAGCTTTAGGATCTGATATGATAGAAACCCCAACAAATTCTAGTAAACAAACAACTATTGCATTTACTTTAGATGAAAAGATTGATAAAGATACTTTAGTTACTTTAATGAAAGATGAAGAAGTAATTGTGAGTTTTGAAGCAATAAAAAGTTTTAAAACTATTATTATAAGTAATGATACTTTAATAGATGGTGATTATTCATTATATAAAGATGGAAAGAATACAGGTTCTTTAGAATATGGCATTTATCAAAATGGAAAATATACTAAAGGAAGCATTATAAAAGTTAATAATATAGATGCTTTTAATGTATCAAAAAAAGTAAATTTATTTGGAAGTGGAAGATAAATATACTTGAAAATTACTTGTGAGTAAAAATTACAATTAATGCAACAAATCAATCAAAAATATTTATGAGTTTATTACCTGTGTCATTTGTACAACGAAAGAGGCAAATGTATGCCAGACATATCATTGATGCAACCACTATGTGAGAAATTAGGAATTACCATTAACGAATTATTTTGCGGAGAAAGATTAGAATCTGATGTTGGACAAAGGAAATTAGAAGAAGATATTATTATCAATATTACAGATTTAAAAAGAAAAGTAAAAAAGATTGTAAAATACACTTTGATCAGTTTTCTATTAGTTCCTATAATTGGACTCATCCTTTTTACATGCATACAGGAGTATTGATATGCAAGAATTGAATTGCCAAAAGAAGTGGGAAATGCGAGTATCTGCCAATTATCAGAAAATTTGTTGCAAGTATCAGTTTACACGAATGAAGGAATTTCTGGGTTTGTAAATACCAAAATGAGTGAAGGGAAACAAGTATATACATTCTACCAATTACGTGATACTAGATTGATGATGAATACTGCTTGGGGAGGAACTTACTTGATTAAACTGAAACCAGTAGGAATAGAGAGTGCCATTTTGGAAGTTCCAGAAGAGATTTACTATTATTCAAAATTATTATGGAAAAAGGGAATGAAGATTCCTATGTGCGAAGAAAATATAGGATAGAAAATGTAAAGGAACAATAAAAACAATATTCGTTCTTTTTCATTTATGATATAATCAAACTAGGTGAAAATATATGAATTCAATTGAAATAATTACAAAGAAAAAAAATAAGTTAGAACTAACTAAAGAAGAAATAGCATTTATGGTAAATGAATATGTGTCTGGGAATATTCCTGATTATCAAATGAGTGCTTTTTTAATGGCGAT
>ERZ777305.880-NODE-880-length-43913-cov-3.383556_pt1 | contig 43913 bp, 41 predicted proteins | sample MGYA00374965_ERZ777305 | MGnify/ENA primary metagenome ERZ777305 (study PRJEB29328, sample SAMD00013331) | mouse gut metagenome | study: EMG produced TPA metagenomics assembly of the Metagenome analysis of fecal microbiota from mouse which was promoted...
AGCGTAGTTTCTTTAACGACATGGCGTATCGTCACAGCAAAGAATACACCAATGCCGAACTGCTTAAAACAGCAGAATGTGTAGTGAGTGTATTTGATGAGTCGCCGGAAGATATCGCGCAACTTATATACAGTCAGCTTATGAACTGTATGGATCACCATGCGTTATTGATCAATCCAGCACACCTTGAGTTTATAGGTAACACTGCACTTATAGATAGTGACTTGGTGAACACGTTGGAGGAGCGCTACGCGGACTCCCGTTGTACCAAGATGATCGTGCCGTCATTTGCCATCTTTACACTGTTTGGCACTACGGTCGTCAGTGATTACGAACATATACTTGCTGCCAATAAGGCAGGGATTAAGCTCGTAAAACTGTCTAAGTTCCAGCCCATAGTTTTAACGGGTATACCCACGTATCACCTTGCTAACCCTAGTAACCCGACAAACTGCGATTGGCAGGCAGCTAGAGCTGTTATGCGCAGTATACCACCTGATGTGTGGCAGTTCAGTACATCGGGTGTGTCTATCGAGAACACCTATTGGGACAAGTTGGCAGATCTCGTGGAGTAATAAACACAAGTGGGTATGCTTTTATGTACCCACTTTATATAAGGGCCTGTAATGGTTTCGACAGGGATATCTTAGTATCGACTACATCGGGTGGTCACCTAATAACCAACCTTAAATATAGTCGCTAACAGACGTATTGCGGTTGCTGCTTAATCCCTAGGGATTGTGCGGTAACTCTCGAGATTTCTCGAATACCTAATCGATGGTAGCAAACCCTCAACGGTTGGTATTATAAAGGAATGTTTGCGGAGCTGGCGAATCAACGTGCGTGAGATGCTGTCGATCCAGTTAAACAGCGACAACGCGCCTCTGCGTATAGGTGTTGCAGTAGCACCGTAGCGGTACGTGGTTGTATTCCTAACGCTAAAGAATATTGCAACAAAAAGATGTACACGTCAGTGTGAATGAACTTTTGGACACGGGTTCGACTCCCGTCAGGTCCACTCGCGCACGCAGCGTTAGAATTAGCCAGTACTCGGTTGTAGCTCCCGAGTAGCGTTGCGTGTGCTTTTCATAGAAGAAAAATATTATGAACATATTATTTTGGATTTGGTGCAGACAAATGGATAAGTGCGATGACGATGCCGTCACTTTACCTGGAGATGACTATATACCAAGCATATGGCCCCTAGTAGTGGGCTTAATCGTATTCACGATTATATTAGCAGCCGGTTACGCTGCGGTATTCTTTTAACACGGGAGGTGTGCTATATGCAATACATAACCATGCAGAACAAAGTTGTGTGGGATTTGTTAAGGCGAGATGGACACTACGTTGCCGATGCTCAGTTATCGCGAGAGCGTAGAGACTATTCTGCAGACGCCAAGCAGCTGGGCGGCGCAACTCCTATTTGGGTTTGGTACTATCCAGACTTAAGCGTCACTCAGCTGAGTCTGGGTGATATGTTTGAGGATCTTCGCTGTGAGATGTCGCTACAGCAGGAAGGCTGCTTCGATGACTTCTATATGTTCGAGTTGGAGATTGACTACGCAGCTCCTACTGGTATCACACACAACGCGTCTCCTTACACACGAGTTATACATGAGATAAAACTCAGTGACGTAGTAGCTGTATACGCAGTCAGTGACAGTCCTGTGGACGGATGGTATTACAAGACGTTCGATCCTATCTATGTCGAGGACTTCGCAACGCCTATGTTCCAGACGCGTACAGATATACAGAAACTAAGCGATGCTTCCGACACTGTAAACGAATATTTCAAGCACGGTGACTTTGCGAAGTGCTTGAAGTGTGACAAGTACTGCAATACGTATTACGAAGGGGCGTGCTTTTGTAGTGTAGAGCACGCGTCCAGATATAAGCGTTCATTTATACAGAAGTATCTGTCCCTCGGACTTGATATCTACCAGTGTTCGAAGATGTGGAACGCACTACCGTTTACACTTCTATACGAGGTTACTATGTGGGAGTTACTGAAGCACCTGAGCGGTAAATATCTGGTGACGCTACCCTGTTCGGCCTTGAGCGCAGTAAGAGAGTGGGAGTCCAAGTACATCCGGACTTAACGTTGTCGTTGCGCTTCTATCACTACGTATTGTATGCTAATCAATAGCTGAGAAAGAGAGGAGTTTCTGTGGTAACTAATACTGTTAAGATGTATAACGATAAGGTAGTACGTGTACTGAAAGGCTCATCGTCCGTATACATAATCAACATTTGCCCCTATGTTGTAATAGTAAGAGCGGAGGATATATCGTGGGTGCTAAATACCTACGTTGCCGAAGACGGAACAGCGGCGTACAACAAGTGGTTACATTGGTTAGGTAAAATGTGCAAGAAGGATCACTACTCAAAATACTTCGACAATTACAAAACGTGCCCTAGTTTTACTAACGGGTTCGTTCCGGACAATGCTGTTAAATCACGTATACTGGCAGATATAAGAGATGCCGTGGATTCGACTAGGGAATTGGACAGTACCGAGTACCCACTGAATTCTGTGCTTGAACAAGACGATACCGTACATACACTGAAGCAGCATATGAACGGAAGGGTTGGAACTTGTACCCTAGGTAAGAAGGCCGCGCTTATGTGCCCGAGATGTTACAGTGTTTATCCTGTAGAACAGTTCGGCGCCGTAGCTGTAAGGGCTTCCAGACCTATAGATTTGCTTCCATTCGTTAGTTGCCATATTCAGTGTGAGGTGTGCGACAAGGATGTCACTGCTATTACGTTGGATGCTCCCCTAGCATCAGCGGTATCCAAGTTAAACATACTTGGTTATGCAACTGAACAGAGTTGTAGTGGGCATATTAAGGATACGGTAAACACAGCTTTCGTTAAGTTTGTGGAAGAGTATGTGTTCGACACGTTGCCTACTGGCTGGACGTTGCAGGGAGTTTTTCTACGTGCAACTACCTGCGAACACGACGTCGCCATCGCAGCTTTGGAATCTTGGATCGTCAGTCTAAGTCCACGATAACGCGCAATCGCGCCCCTTTCCAAAGTGTGTTGCATATATAACTGAAAAATAATATATTTATTCTGTGTATAAGAAGCAGTAGCTTTTTATATAAAAATAATATGAGCAGTAGCTCAGAAAGGTGGTACAAGTATGTACAAGAAAACAACAAAGGAACTGGTAAACCGCATCTGTGAGATGCTCAACGAACACGGGTTGGTAGACACCTACGAACACGGAGAGAAGGGTCCGTACACACCGGAGCGTGGTTTCGGTGCAGGGCTGATGTACATGCCTACGGAAAACCTCGAGAAGATTATCGACTGCGAGGTAAAGGATTGGTCCGAGTTTATCAAGGTGTACAACGTGTGGGGACGTGCTGGAGTATTACGTTTCAAGCCCTACTCTGATCATTCCAGAAACAACCCGTCACTCGTTATCAGACATAACAGATATTTGCACATGTTCCGTGGCTATCACTTTCAGGCGTCTAATACAGTACAGGGTATCGGTGACGCTGGCTCAGGAAGTTACAGAACAGACTTCCTGATGTATCGCGTGTTTCCGTGCCTGATGTCCTACATACTGTGGTGGGCAGCCTATATCGATGTGGGATTCCAGTTCAACAATTTTATGGAATCGTTTGAGAACGACAGACAGACACTTGAAGACTTCCTTCACGAGTCTATGTCGTTCTGGAGACGCGATACACAGTATCACTGGAGTAACGTCGAGGATTGCATCAAAGTCGACAAAACACCTATTGACGTAAACGCTCGCAAGATGTATCAGTTGACTGACGACGGTGTAACAGTCGCGGCTTATCTTGCTATAGGAAAAGAAACAGTGCAGGTGCAGACTGTAGAGAAGACGCTTACGTTTACGTTCCCTAACTTGTCCGAAGGTCTCCCGGTTTCCTACGCGGAAGACGAGGAGTACATGGAAGAAATGGTTGAACGGCTCGAGGACAACCATTATAGAGAGATGATTGCGGTTATGTTACTCAAGCTGGCGGGTATTCACATTTCGTTTATCAACTGGTATCCGTTATCGCACAACGCCGATCTGATGCGCATGCGTCCTATCAATGCGCCCGGTGTTGTTAACGTCAAGAGCTTGGACAATATCTATAAAGCTGAGCCGGATGAACTCTAAGAGCAAGTAATTACGAGGGTCAGCAGTAACTGACCCTCTGTTTATGTGCAGTAGCACAGAAAGGAGTACAAGTATGTACACACCATTGGAGTATATGGAACAGATTGAAAATATGGTTGCTGTTCAAGGACCTAAGCACTTAACTGGTGCTCTTAACAAGAAGAACACAGAGTGGTTCACCAAGTTTATCGAGCGTGACCACGGACGTTGTGTTCGTATGGGTTTGTTGGGTTGGAATCATTATTTAACAAATAACCCAATACCACCGGAACTTGTAGCAGAGTGTAACAGCACTTTATTTAAATATACGGTTGAAGTAGGTTTAGTAGCTTCTGACAAGCAGGACTTCTGGTTGCTTATGATTGTCTACTGTATCTACACGGACTGGCACAGAAATAAGCGTGTGTACAAGATCGAGAAGAATATGTTGCACGACTTGTCCACGATGGCTATATCCAACAACCTGCCATCCAGTGTTGTCACCAAGTTGCCGGCTAAGTGCTTCTACATAGACTGGGAGGGTGAGGCAGAGTATTGTCCTGATGCTTCTGGTATGTTCGTTCTCTACGATGTTGTAGATGGAGTAGGTTATTACAGTCTGCTCACAATTATCAGACGCGAACGGCTTATTCCTATATTAACTGTACTCAAGCTTGAGGATGCTGAGGGAGCTGAAGTACGTTATGATTCGTATGCATACCGTAGTGAGAGGATTATCACTCTCGAGGACAACAGCACTTGCATCTACAATGAAGTAATGGCTGTGAAGATGTTCTACAACTTCTGTGCCTACCTGAGTGCTATCAACTCAGACGTAGAGTATACCGAGCGTACACGCAACGTGTACCGCCCTGTTCCTAAGGACGCGACTCCGAAGAATAAGATTCGTGAGATTGAGGAGTTCGGTGTAGGCTTCAGTTACACGACGGTCAGAAAGAAGAAGGTAGTTCGCTATACGGACAAGCAAAATGTTGAGCCGTCGCAGAAGCGTGCCTACTCCAGTTGCTATCGTGCAGCGCATTGGCAGCACTACTGGATTAACGATCCTGACGTTGAAGGAAATAAGAAGTGTGTACTGAAGTGGATCGAAGGTACCTATGTTCGTGGTAACCGTACCACCGACAAAGTAAATGTACACGTTATTAAATAGAGAGGAGATCGAAATGAATTTGGTATGTAGTGAGTGCAACTCCAGTGCTAGTGAAGAGTTGTGGAAGCCTAGCGATGAACCGTATGTGTTGCTGTGTCCGGTGTGCGGAGCTGCTAAGAAAACAAACACTGAAGACGTCGTTGCAGCTGAGCAGCCCAGTTTGATTGAGTCTGCTAGTTCACGTATAGACTCGGTGTTAGGTAAAGTCGCTGACCGTTGTCCTAATTGCGGTCACGTAATCTGCGTGTGCAGTTTAAAGGGGGTTTTCAAGTGATAACAGTTTGTAAAAGATTAAATAACAAGAAGAGGGCTAACCTGCTTGTCAACACGTTGCAGGCTAAGCACGTACCGTGTGTGCCTAGCGAAGCAATGGATATGTTCAACGATATGGTTAGGCAGGTGTATTCTCTTAAGGACGCAAAGAAGACAGTAGTAGTTGGCTTTGCTGAGACGGCTACTGCTATTGGAGCGTACGTGGCAGCTTGTTTGAATTTGCCGTACATACACACAACACGTGAAACTATATTTGGAGATCAGGTGTACTTTAAAGAAGAACACAGTCATGCGCCTGAGCACAACTTGCTTATAGATAATCTCCGGCACTGTGATCACGTCCTGTTCGTGGAGGATGAAGTCACAACAGGAAATACAATACGTGCTGCTGTACATGAACTTCGGAGGAATACTAACATCTTTCGGTTCACGGTCTTATCTTACGTGAATTGCATGACACCCGTACAACGCGTTGTATTCGAGAAGGAATGTATAGAAGTGCTCTACGCACAATATATGGCCGCCGACTATAAGGACAAAGAGCTGGAGTACCAATCACAAACAGTATCCCATAGTCTCAGTTCAAGTGACTGTAGTTTGGACAGTTACACGGCAGTGCTTGGCTCTGACCCTCGCTACGGCGTTAACGCTAACGTATACGCTGCAGATATGAAACGACTGGTAGATGCCGCTCCTGCATTAGACAAAGAGCGCAATATACTTGTTATCGGAACAGAGGAGTGTATGTATCCGGCTATCTGCCTTGGACGTCACTACGAGGAGCGGGGCCACAACGTGCTGACGCACAGCACATCCCGATCGCCTATCGCCACGGACACGGCTGATGACTATCCGATAAGATCCCGTTACGAGTTGAACAGTTTTTATGACTCAGGCGTCCGAACCTATGTATACAACCTCAAGAGGTATGACAAGGTAATTATTGTTACAGATGCAACCAATCTCGGGATCGGCATGCGTTCACTGGTACGTTGCTTGCGGACGGTTGGTAACAAGGATATCTCGTTGATACAGATTTTGCATACATCTGAGCAGGAGGGGATTTACAATGAGGACTAGTTACAGGCCGGAGGACGTCACGTTCCTGCTGACGGACTTAACAGGTAAACTCGAACCTATGACGGCGGAGCAGCGTGAGCGCAATATCCAGTCCGGGCAGCATTACAGTTCTATGCTGCCCGCGGAAAGTGCTCCGTCTGATGAGTATATGAGAGTGTATCGTGATCTGATGCGTGTCTCAGCTAAGCAGAATGCCGATGCAATTGCTAGGCTGGCAACTCTGGTTATTGGAGCACACGGTAAAACCGTGGTGCTGGTCTCCTTGGCACGCGCTGGTACTCCGGTAGGTATACTGCTGAAGCACTATATCAAAAAGAGGTTCGGCGTTGATGTGCCACACTACTCGATCTCCATTATCCGTGGTATTGGAATAGATAAGAATGCAATGTCCTATATCCTTGAAAACCACTTGGCTAAGGATATCGTATTCGTGGACGGGTGGACGGGGAAAGGTGCTATAACCAAACAGTTGCACGAAGCTCTTAGGGAGTACCCTGGTATCGATAAGGGTCTTGCTGTCGTGGCTGACCCTGCCGGTGTTGCGCACTACTACGGAACAAGGAACGATATTCCTATTCCCTGCTCCTGTTTGAACAGTGTCGTGTCGGGACTTATATCACGTACTATTGTGCGCGATGATTTACTTGGTCCTACTGACTATCATGGAGCAGTTTATATGGAGCACCTGGAGCAATACGACGTCTCCAACCAGTATGTTGAAGAGATCGAATGGTTGTTCAATTATCAGTTGGATGTTGGGTTCAACGAACCAAGCGAAGATGGTTGGCACGAAGCAGAACGTATTGCTAAGCAGTACGGAGTGTCAGATATCAACTTTGTAAAACCAAGTATCGGAGAAGCGACACGTGTACTTTTACGTCGTGTTCCTGATCGTGTGTTACTTGCCAAAGCGTATTACGGCAGTACTATACTCGAGCCGATACTTACACTCGCAAAAGAAAAGAACGTTCCTGTGGAGTGGGTGGACTTGAAGTCCTATTGCGCCATTGGTATTATAAAAGATTTGGCAGATGCCTGAAAGGTTGGAAATAAAATGAAGAATGACAAGATTTATTACAGCGTAGGCGCACTTATGTATTGTCCTGCAAACAATGCTAAGATTGTAGACAAGCTTGTAAATAACGAGTTCGGTGATAAGTTCTCCCTCGCGTTCTGTTTAGAGGACGCAATCGGTGACAACCACGTGAGAGACGCGGAGTTAGTCTTAATACAATCACTGAAGCGTCTCTACACTCTGCAGGACGATGGCTTCTATATGCCGAAGATCTTCGTGCGTGTAAGACGTCCTGAACAGATTGTGAGACTGTACAAGGAGTTCGGCGCAGCGGCAGAGTTGGTGTGTGGATTCTGCGTTCCTAAATTTGATCAGAGCAACTCTAAGGAATACATTAAAGCCATCTCCGACGTAAACGATCTCAGTGGGGACAGAATAGTGTATATGATGCCTATTTTGGAATCGCACGAGATGATCGACTTGCGCACCCGTTATGACTTCCTATACGATATGAAAGAGCAGATCGATAGCATCGAGGCTTATGTGCTCAATGTACGCGTTGGAGGTAATGACTTGTGCAATCAGTTCGGATTACGCCGGCACGGATACGAGACTATCTACGGGGTTCAGCCGGTTGCGAGTATCTTAACGGATATACTTACCGTGTTCAGTCAGGACTATGTTGTGTCTGGCCCTGTTTGGGAATACTACTCTGGCAGCAACTGTGATGTTGGATTATATGACGAAGTGCTGGCTGATCTACTCGCCGGGTTTGTTGGTAAAACCGTTATTCACCCGAACCAGATAGGTGTGTTCAATCGGGCTTGCGCGGTGCCAAAGGCTGACTACGATGATGCTATAGCTATACTTGGTTGGGATCAGGGTGCATCTTCTATGGTTGCGGGAAGCGCCAAAGGCGAGCGTATGAATGAAGCTAAGGTTCACAGGAACTGGGCAGAGAAGATCGTGTACATGGCGGAATATTACGGTGTAATCTAAAAGAAAGGAGCGTGACGTATGTTAAGTACACAGTTATTAAATAAACCGGGAGTATTACGGTTTAGCGGGTACAGTCAGGAGTTACGCGATTTCTTGCAGGAGAGCTGTAAGCGTGCTACACAGTGCGGTCAGATTTTGTATGTGGGGTTGCAAAACCCCACTAATGAGCAGGTGCAGTACCTACGCACTAAGGACTTGCCGAAGTTCGAGATGTCTGCATGGTTCGTAGACAAGGCGTTATCGAAGTGCCTTGTCGCGTTGTCTCCTAAGCAGCGCGGAGATCTTACCACTGCTATTACGGCGGATATACGTGCGCTAAGTGAAGCTGGCAAATCGGATTCGTCTATCAACAACTACGTAATGAAGTTGTTGTGCTGGCTGTACTATCGACTATCGCAGGTGCTTACTAAGCTTAAGGACGACAACGTTCCGGTTATCGTGTACGCAAGCAAGTACGCGTTCTATGAGTTGCACCTGATGAAGATACTTGCCGACTACGGGTGCTGTGTCCTGTACATAGATGATACAAGCACGGAATCTGATTATGGGGTTATAGACAGGAACGGTCAATTGTCTACACTGATTAAGTTCGACGGAGCAACGAAGTTTCCTACTGGCTGGTCGCTCAAATCGGAAATAGAGTTAGCAGAGTCGACAAAGGATTGGTATGACGAGCAGTCGCTTGCCAACTTACAGCTGGATGAAACAACAGGCTACAACGATATACCGGATGCAACAGGACTCCTGCGTTTGCACGTTTCTGGTGTGTGCAGTGAATATGAGAACATTCTGTTTACATACACACAGAGCCTCAATAACAGTATGTTTCTCACCGGAGCAATGCTGCCGGCAAGGCCCGACGAGATAGTAAAGTGTACGGTCACTCCTGATACGGTTGAGAACTTGCTCAGCGAGCTGTACAAGAAGTCTAACCTGCCGGAAGCAACGAAGAAGACTTTCCACACGTCGTTCTATATGGCGTGTAAGAAGCACTCCGTAACAAAGACGCAGAAGTGTCTGGCACTCTACGGTTTGTGTATGCGTTACGCGTCGATGCTCTACGGTGGTTATCTGTTTATCCTTAACCCGGTGCTAACTAAGACCGACGCGTTCGTTATTGACGTTTTGTCCAAGCTGGTTGTAAATATCGTACTGCTCGACCCGAGCAAGACGATACAGACACCCGCTGGATTCAGAACCGAAGAGTTCGGTAGTGAGTTAGCATTATTCCAGTATCCTACCGGAAGAAAAGCCAGTTCCGTAACAACAGTAGCCAGTCAGGCAGAGTCCGTTATCCGCGATGTGCTGTACGATGATCCGACAGGACTATTGGGCGGACATAAGGTTCAAACGCTATCAACCGTAAGGCTTGATTGCACCTATGAAGAAATCCTACAGCTTTGGGACGAGCCACTGAAGATGCGTCAGGGATACAAGTTGGAGGATGATAACGTCAAGGCGCCGGTTATCTTTGCGGCGTTGAACGGTATTCCGGAAAATGACGCTGTTACCTATACGCGACAACTGCGCGAACTTAAGGAAGCTGACGGTATATGGTGTGCAGGTGACTTCCTCCGGGAGTACCTTCCTAACGTTAACTACGCAGAGTGTACAAGCAACAAGAAGGTCAGTGTTGATAAGATAATCAACTTACCTGTCTACAAGTACGGACATCTACGCGAGGAAGTACAGAGACATCTTATTTCTAAGATGCAGGAGATGCTTGACCTCGACGTGATGAAGGGATTCGGAAGAAACGGAACCGAGAATATACTATTTCAGGTAATGTTGTCGTTACCTGATATGGTAACGCAGGAACTTCAAAACTTCAAGTTTACGGAGAAAAACCCGAAGCTTATGATTATTCGTAACGATAAAGAACAACTGTCTATGTACGACACAATCGCGATCAACTATATGAGCCTATTAGGCTTTGACGTCGTGATAGTGATCCCTACAGGTTACAGTGTTCTGGATAAGTACACGGCTACGAAGCTGTATAAGAGGTTCGATTTCGGTAATTACTCCTACAACTTTGACGTAATGTCAGTAGGCAGAAAACGGTTTATGGATAAATTATTTAGGAGGTAAAAGACACATGGCTCTTACTGTGACTAAGGACACACCGGTGGTTGACTCTACGTTCAACATCGATGAGGTCAAGAATGAAATCGCAGTGCAATACACAGGCTCTGCAGAAGTAGATACAATTACATCGGAGATCGTCGTTGACGACCCGCAGTCGATCGCTATATTCGGTGCTAAGGCAGCTGAGGGAGTTTCTAAGGCTTCCGATGCCGTGCTCAACAGCGTCAATATGTCTCAGCTCAATGAGACTAGCAAGGTTGTTTCCCAGCTCAACAAGATTATGAAAGAGTTCGACATGGACGAACTTGCTGAGGAGCCGAAAGGACTCGCTAAGATTTTCACCAACGTGAAGAAGCAACTCGACAAGATTATCTCCAAGTACGAGGTACTCGGCAAGGAGATTGAAAAGATCTACGTGCAGCTTATGCAGGATCAGGATGAAATCGGGCACTCAAACAAGATGCTCGAAGATATGTTCGTTGCTAACAAGGAGAACTTTCATAAGCTTGAGCTCTATGTGCTTGCAGGAGAACAGGGATTGACTGAGCTACAGAATCTTATCGATTACGCTTCAGCTAAGGGCGACAGAGAGCAGCTGGAGCTGTATCAGCAGGCACATGTACTGCTTGGAGCACGTGTAAACGATCTGCGTATGGCAGAGCACGTGGCTATGCAGGCGATACCCATGTTGAAGACGATGCAGTTCAACAACTCCAATCTCGTACGCCAGATCAACTCCGCGTTCATCACAACTCTCCCGGCATTCAAGCAGGGTATCGCTCAGGCGGTGCTGTTAAAGCGCCAGAAGATTATGGCTGACTCTATGGCTGAACTGCGCGATAAGACTAACAAGGTTCTTGAGAAGAATGCAGAGAATACGGCTAATCTGTCTGTGCAGATCACTCAGCAGGCAATGTCGTCCGCGATCTCTATGGAGACGCTCGAGAAGAACTACAACACAATCCTCAACGGAGCCAAGGAGACGGAGCGTATCATGAAAGAAGCTTCTTCGCAGTGGGACAGCAATGCTACCAAACTGGAGCAGATGAAAGCGGACTTTCAGAAGCAGCTTAATATGTAGGAGGTATGTCTATGGATAATTTACTTACACAACTCCAGACGTGCAGCGAGTTGGAACAGTCCGCCATCAGTCAGCTTCGCGAGTACTGTAGCTATGGAAGTAACGGGATGATCAATCACACAGTTGACTGTCTCGAACTTCTACGCGACAGGATTGCTCGTGGCGATATGATAGGTTACTTCAACAAGCCGCTCACTATGGAGGACTTACATAATATCGTGGACAATGTATTCCCTACTTGCGTTGCTGATGCGCTTAGGAAATCAAGTAAACCTGAGCACAACTGGGAAGGCACTGGTTAGTCTTCTCAGTGTGTTTAAAAATAAAGGAGGTATTTATTAATGTCAATCAGCTTAACCAAAGGACAGAAGATCAGCCTGTCCAAAGAATGTCCCGGGCTGTCGCATTTTACGCTCGGTCTGGGATGGAACCCTAATAAGTACGTCGGGTCTTTCGACTTCGACCTTGACGCATCCGTATTCCTACTTGGTAAGAACGGTAAGGTAACTTGTGATGAGGATTTCATCTTCTACAAGAACCTCGACCATCCCAGCGGTGCTATTCACCACACAGGTGACGACAAGACAGGTGGCAACTCAGAGGATGGCGATGACGAGCAGATTATCATCGATCTGACAAAGGTTCCTGACAATATCCAGAAGATCGCGTTCACAGCCACTATCTACGATGCAGAAGAAAGAGATCAGAACTTCGGTCAGGTATCTAACGCCTATGCGCGCCTTGTCGACAACAAAACAGGAAAAGAACTCCTGCGCTACGATTTGGGAGAAGAGTTCAGTATCGAAACTGCTATCGTCGTATGCGAGATCTACAGGCACAACGGAGAGTGGAAGTACACAGCCATCGGTTCTGGATTCAGCGGTGGACTCGGCGCTATATGCCAGAACTTCGGCATAGACGCAGAATAAGGGCAGGAGGTATCACATGCAATTTGATATTCCTATGTCGTCAAAAGCCCCTATGGACACAGCGTCTGTGATGCAGCAGATGATGGGAGGGTCAGCGCCCGCTCCTGCACCCGCGCCCGCTCCAGCAGCTGCACCCGCAAGACCTATGCCGGGTGGCGGTGGAGTACGGCTGAAGAAAGGACAGAAAGTCGCACTTGCTCAGGGTGATATACCGTTGTCCGAAATCCGCGTATGTCTGGGTTGGACTGTTGGAAACATCGCTTGCGACCTCGATGCTTCCGCGTTTATGCTGGACGCGTCTGGCAAGGTTGTTGGTGACGACTGGTTCGTCTTCTACGGACAGTTGAACAGCCCTGACCAGAGTATATCACACTCTGGTGATTCCGACGGTGCTGGCGATGGCGATGATGAGGTGGTAACAATTCGTCTGAATATGATCGACAGCCGTGTCAAGAGAGTGGTATTTGTTATCACTATCAACGAAGCACTTGAGAAGCAGCTCAATTTTAGCATGGTTGCTAACGCCTATGTTCGTGTTGTGAACTCTACAACTGGACAGGAACTTGTGAACTTCACACTAACTGATTACTACACTAACGTCACTTCTATGGTCGTTGGTGAAGTATACAATCACAACGGTGTGTGGAAGTTCAACGCCGTAGGTGATGGTGTAGCCAAAGACCTTGCGGGACTTTGTGCTATGTACGGCGTTAACGTTATAGATTAAAGTTTAAGAAAGGAGGAACAAGCCAATGGTTAAGTTAGAAACAGTCAACGAGCTTACCCTTAAGGCGACGCTGCAGGCAGGTGATGTACTCTTCACTAAAGCGGGTGCGTTTATTGGCGGCGAGAACTATGGCGGCAAGAACTATCAGTTCGAGAAAGTTTTGCTTGGTCCGCAGGGTAATCCGCTACAGGCTGCACTCGGACAGCTGGGTCGTAGATTCACCGGCGAGAACCTTCCGTTGATGAAGGTCAAAGCAAACGGCGATTCGCTAACCTATTATGCTAACGACGAGCAGCACGTGGTATGCTTCAAGTTACAGCAGGGCGAAACTATCTCAGTCGAGTCTGAGAATATCCTCGCGTTCACGCAGGATTGTAAGTACAGTGTTCGTTTCCTCGCACAGGGCGTTATTTCCCAGAAAGGTCTCGCTACGTCTACATTGACAGGGCAGGGTCCGAACGCCTACGTTGCTGTACTGGTTGAAGGTAATCCTATCGTGCTGTCCAATATGCAGAACGGCAGTACGTTGGAAGCTGACCCAGACGCAGTGGTTTGCTGGATCGGACAGGATCCTGGGTTCAAGATGGACTTGTCTTGGAAGAACCTTATCGGACAGGCGAGTGGCGAGTCCTACATGTTCGAGTGGGGACAGAACAAGCCTGCCACTATCATTATCCAGCCTAAGGAGAGAAAGTCTGGATTGGACGTCTCTATGGACGGAAGACGTACAGGTAGTCAGGCACAGCGCCAGCGGAATCAGTCAGTTTCCGATGCTGCAGGAGACGTCGGATCGGCTCTTAGTCGCGTCGGAGAGATGCTCGGTGGCGGCGGTGGCCATGGAACAGGCGGCGGAGGTGGATTAAGCGGCCTCGGCGGGATGTTTGGTCTGTAGTACATAATAGTAACAAAACACTTCAGCGTAATGACTATAGTTGTTGTTACGCTGAATACATACACACAGTCTAACTTTAGAAAGAGAGGAATAGCATTATGACATCAAACGTAACAGACACTAGTAAGAACACAATCAAGTTGAGCAGGGGTTACTAGGTTAACTTGACAGAACTGATTGAGAATTTGAACCACATCACGGTAGAAATCGGCTGGGATCAGATGGTACCTGTAAAGGTAAAAGGGTTCTTCAGCTGGTTGCGTCGGTTCGCACGCCGTCGCAGCAAGGACACACCGCCTGACTTGGATACGTTCATGCTCCTACTTGATCATGGCACTTTCGGAAAAGCCTAGGAAGGTGATGATAACGATTGGCGTGATTTGATCTTCTTCCTCAACAATGAACGTAAGCATAACGATAAGGTGGTTGTGCGTCAGCTTGACGATTCTATTGTACAGGAAGACGGTAAAACAATCTTTAAGGAGGACTTCGATGTTTACCTCAACGAGTTACCGGATTACGTAGACGAAGTCGTAGTAGGTATTAACTTGTGGCACGGCAAATAACGCAAGCAGGATTTGAGTAATGTCAAGAACGCCTATGCGCGTGTCAAGAACGCAGAGACCGGAGCAGTTGTTTTCGAGTACAGACTCGAGGAACTAACGAGCAATGCAGGCACCTACTCGTTTATCTTCGGTAAGTTCCGGAAGAACATAACAGACTGGGAGTTCGAAGCGCTCGGTAACGATCTTGTTTCAACATCTGTTATGGATGTTGCAAGGCGTTATATGTGGATTTAAAATAAAATTTCTTTGGAGGGAATAATACTATGTCTAAGAATACAAATATAGGTGTTAACGTAGGGAGTGGTTGGGAAGCAGGTGGTTATGTAGACGCCAGTAAGTGCGACCTCAGCAAGATGGGAATTGAAATTTCCATGCATAGTCCGTGTAATAGTCCGGAGAATTTTTATACCCTACAGTAAGATAACTGAAAACGGCATCGAATGTACGTGTGTCGTTGATTAAGTATGTAGCCAGCTATAACGGCTGGAGAACATAAATATTTCTTATCTAAGGAGGACATCATAATGGGTGTTAGTTTAAGCAAGGGTGGAAAAGTAAGTCTGGCTAAGGTTGCCGCGGATGCGGGTATCAGTTCTCTGAAACGCGTACTCGTCGGGCTCGGATGGAGTGCCAATCGGTTCGATGGTGGTGCTGACTTCGACCTCGATGCGTCCGTGTTCCTGCTCGGAGCCAACGGTAAATGCCGCACAGACAAGGACTTTATTTTCTACAGTAACTTGATCGGCCCGGGTATTCAGCACATGGGTGACGAGAGAACCGGAGCGAGTGAGGGGGATGACGAACAGATCAAAGTATCTCTGGATGATATCCCGGCAGATATCGAGCGTATCGTATTCGCGGTAACGATCGACAAGGCAGATGAGCGCAACCAGAACTTCGGGCAGGTTGAGCAGTCCTATATCAGACTCGTGGATGAAGACACTGGCGTAGAACTTCTGCGCTGTGATTTAGGAGAAGATTTCTCTATCGAGACTGCGGTTGTGTTCAGTGAACTCTACAGGCACAACGGTGAGTGGAAATGGAATTCGATTCTCTCCGGCTACTCGGGTGGTCTCGCAGCACTTTGCGAGTCCTACGGTATTGAAGTAGCGTAGGTACATAACAAGTAAACAGTTTGTAGACAGGGAGTCATGATCGGCTCCCTGTAATATGAGAGGAGGACATACAATATGTCTATTAAGTTAGCTAAAGGTCAGAAGATCAGTTTATCAAAGGAAGCACCCGATTTATCCGATTTGATGGTCGGATTAGGTTGGAGTGTTAACAAGAAGAAAAACAAGAGACGCGGTTTGTTCGGTGGTATCGAGCACGACTACGATCTCGATGCGTCTGTAATTATGTGTGTCGATGACAGGTTTGTATCCGGCGATGATCTCGTGTACTACGGTAAGAAGCACCACAAGTCCGGTTCTGTTTGGTCTACAGGTGATGATCTTACCGGCGGTGCCGTTGGCGACTGCGAGACAGTTATGATCAAGCTCGACAAGGTTCCCGAGAAATACAACCGTCTGGTCGTTGTTGTAAATATCTATCAGGCACACAGCCGTAAGCAGGACTTCGGTCAGGTTGAGAACGCGTTCATCCGTCTCGTCAACCAGAAGACAAATCAGGAAATCGCTCGCTACAATCTCTCCGAGAATTACGAGGGTATGACTGCTATGATCTTCGGCGAGCTCTACAGGCGAAACGGTGAATGGAAGTTCAACGCTATGGGTCAGGCTCGTGATGTAGCATCCCTCAATGCACTCTGTGATGAGTATAGATAGGGAGGGCCGAGAGATGGATTTACATGGATTAACAGATAGTCAGGTAGAAGCATCACGTGCTAAGCACGGCAGCAACGCTATTCCCGAATCACAGCCTACTACGTTCTGGGAAGCGTTTAAAGAAGCGTTCGGCGATAGTATGATAAAGATCCTCATCGTTATCGCCGTCATCATGGGAGTAATGACCGCGCTCGGATACGCAGAGTGGTTCGAGCCGGCAGGCACGGTTGTTGCTATCCTTATCTTCGCGTTTGTATCGGCCAAGACCAACGTCGCGAGTGATCAGGCATACAGGAAGACGCGAGCGAGCGTCAAGCCGGATATGATCAAGGTGGTACGTAACTGTAGCGTTAAAGAAGTGCCTATCAATGATATTGTTGTAGACGATATTGTTGTCCTACAGTCGGGTGATAAGGTTCCAGCTGATGGTACAGTCGTGTCGGGTAATCTCAAGGTTGACAACGCTGCACTTAACGGTGAGCCTGAAGAGTGCAAGAAGACGGCGGCAGATAGTGCTGACTTCCCGGAGAAGGTTACGTCGGAAACAGTCGTCGACAAGTATCACGTGTTCCGCGGTGCAGTCGTTACAGACGGTGAAGCACACGTGAATATCGCCAAAGTAGGTCTCGCTACTATGATGGGACGCATGGCTGAAGAGATGCAGCAGGAAGAGCCCGACTCTCCGTTGAAGGTTAAACTGAACGTACTGGCAGACCGGATATCTCTGTTTGGTAAAGTAGGCGCAGTCGTTATCGCGCTGTGCTTGATGCTGTTCAAGGTTTTATCCGGCGGTGGACTTGACTACTTCTCACTCCCTATTGGGGAGATCCTGCACGATGTTGCTAACGCAGTTTCGTTGGCTATCGTTATTATTGTCTGTGCAGTACCGGAAGGACTTCCGCTCATGATTGCCTTGGTGCTCATGCAAAATTCCAAGAAGCTGCTCGACCACAACGTACTTGTACGCAAGGCTGTTGGTATTGAGACGGCTGGCTCTATGAACATCCTGTTCAGCGACAAGACCGGTACTATCACTAAGGGTAAGCTCGAAGTTTCTACGTTCTTGCTCGCCGACGGTAAAGAGACAACACTCGATGATCTCAGTACAAGTCACGTTGTTACTTCTATCGCGCGCAGTACACAGTCTATGTTTGACGCTGCAGGTAACGTGGTAGGTGGTAATGTAACGGACAAAGCGTTGCTTAAGTTTATGGGTAGCTTGCGTTATGAAGGCGTCGTAAACAGCGGTGGTGCTGTAGAATGTGAGCAGGGATTCAACTCTTCTAACAAGTTCAGTCAGGTGCAGATCGGCGGCGTGACGTATTACAAGGGCGCACCTGAACGCCTACTGGCTAAGGCAACAAAATATCTGGATGCTGACGGTAAAGTCTGTGACCTTAATATGGACGTTCTTAATAGCAAGATTGACGAGCTCGCGGAACGTTCTATGCGTGTGCTTGCGTTCGGTTACTCTAACAGCGCTATGACGACAGACGCTATCAACGATGACGTCATTATCTCCGGACTCGTTGGTATCCGTGATGACGTTCGTCCGGATGCTAAGGAAGCAATCAAGAGAATCCACAACGCAGGTATTCAACTCGTTATGATCACTGGCGATAGACTTGAAACAGCTCGTGCAATCGCAAAGGATGCTGGACTACTGACAGACGCTGACTCCGTCGTTATTTCCTCAGCGGAGCTGAATGAAATGACAGACGATCAGGTGAAGGAAATACTGCCGCGTATCAGAGTTATCGCACGCGCGCTTCCTACTGATAAATCCCGTATGGTGCGTTTGTCTCAGGAACTGAACCTCGTCGCTGGTATGACTGGCGACGGTGTAAACGACAGCCCGGCGCTTAAGCTGGCAGATGTTGGATTCGCTATGGGTTCGGGCACTGACGTCGCTAAGGAAGCAAGTAAGATTGTTATCCTTGACGACAGTTTGACCAGTATTGCGGATGCTATCTGGTATGGTAGAACCATCTACCACAACATCTTGAAGTTCTGCAACTTCCAGCTGGTTATCAACGTGTGCGCAGTTGTTATCAGTGCTATCTCACCGTTCTTCGGTATTGAGGAGCCGCTCAAGGTGACGCACCTGTTATTCGTTAACTTAGTTATGGATAGTCTCGGTGCGCTTATGCTTGGTAACGAGCCTGCACTTCAGCAGTATCTCACTGAGAAGCCGAGACGTCGTGACGAGAGCATTATCAGTAAAGCTATGATGTCGCGTATCTTGTTGGAAGCGTTCTGGTTAATTGTCATCAGCTTCTTCTATCTTAAAGCGCCTGCTGTAGTGAACGCGTTTGCTACAGAAGAACAGCACTTGACCGGCTACTTCGTACTGTTTATTACGTGTGCGTTATTTAACGGACTTAATGTAAGAGACAGCGGGTTCGGTATCTTTAAGGGACTGAACGAGAACAAGAACTTCGTGAAGATCGCAGTTGTGATCGCGGCTATTCAGGCAGCGATCGTTTACATAGGTGCTATTCACCCTTGGCTGAACAATATCAGTATGATGTTCAGCTGTACCCCTATCTCGTTGGTTAACTACGGCTTGATTATCGTGCTGGCAGCTACCATCGTTCCGTTCGACCTGTTGCGAAAGGCAGTACTCGGACGTGAATAAATAAACAAAGGGAGGACTCGTTTTGCAGTCCTCCCGACTCAAAAGGAGATTTCAAAGTATGGATACATACGAAAGTTTACGTAAGCGCTTCGCTGATAAAGGTCTTACTGGAACTAAGGCTCGTGTCGGTTTAGCCCTTGATTTTGATCACGCCGGTGCTCACATGTTTAAGGAAGGTTTGGTGCAGCAGACCATCAACCGGTTGATGCCACTCGCCATGGGTATTGACGACAATAAATCCCTCGACCTATGGGTGTTCTCTGATGAAGTAACCCGGCTCGAGTCGGCTACTGAGAACAACTACAAGGATATCGCGCACTACATCGTTCGGTCGGCTCACAAGGGTATCACACGATACGAGCCGCTGATCAAGGATATCGACCACTTCTATATCGAGGAGCAGCCGATGAACCTGCCCAACTTGGTTATCGTGTTAACTAATGGTGACACGTCAGACAAGCTTAGATCTGAGCACGCTCTGACGCAGGCGTCTCAGCATCCCATCTTCTTCGCGTTCGTCGGTATCGGCGACAACGATTTCTCGTTCCTACAGAAGTTGGATTGCATGGATGGGCGCGTGGTCGACAACGCCAGCTTCATGCAGATTGATGACCTTGAAAGTATCACGGATGCAGAGCTGTTTAGCAGAGTGTTGACGGAGTATCCAGATTGGCTCACGTTGCCTGAAGTGCAGACCATGCTCAAGGACGTTCGTAGCTTACGTTCAAAGAATAAGATATTGCTGTCCAGGGGTTTCTTCGGAAGGAGGAAACGCGCTTAGTGGTAAATATATTTCTTGACCTCGATAGAACAACGATCTACTCCTACCACAGGTTCACGCCTAAGTCCGAGTTGATGGTCGAGTTGTTTGAGGAGAAACCTTTATCGTTTATGACACGCAAGTCGTTCTACACGTTACAGTATCTTATACAGCGTAAGGACGTTCGAGTGATCGTAAACAGCACGCGCAGACCTGATCAGTTCCAGCGGCTCCTGCTCCCTAGGTTTCAGTACGCGTTATTATCAAACGGCGGGCGACTGTTTATTGACAGTCACGAAAGTATGGAGTGGCGCCAGTTGTCTGATGATGCGTTCCAACAAGCACTACCTGAGCTAAAGACGGCGGAGCAGATAATGCAGTCCTACACAGATCAGATTAAGTGGTGTGACAACCGTTTCCTTCGTGCTAAGACCGGAGCACACGATTCGCTCAAGGACGAGTTAAACACTAAACTAAAGGACTCCGTAGTAACTGTAAGAACGTATGAAGAGTTCGTGTCTGTGTTTCCTGTCGTGTTTGACAAGGGAACAGTACTTAAAGAATTCAATGAGAGGTTTCCGGCGGATAAGACAATCGCCGCTGGTGACGACACGATCGACTTTCCTATGGCAGATTTCGCTGATGTATTCCTAACGAACAACAGTGAGTGTAGGAAAGCCAATGTAATACTTTTTGACAAACCGATATTCTCGGACGATATGTTCGAATATATAACCGACACCTTAGCGGCTGTTTAGTCGCTAGGTTTTGGGGCTATCGCCAAGTGGTAAGGCATAGGACTTTGACTCCTACACGCGCAGGTTCGAATCCTGCTAGCCCTGCATGTCCGTATAGCGAATACCGGCCCGCGCGACTCGGGGACTATTTCACCTGCCTGGTTAGTATATGTTTGCGACTGCGGTCTATAAAACCGTTACGCCGGGTATAGGTTTTAAAAGCCAAGAAAGTTTAGACTGTGCCGTAATGCCAGTTGAAATTACAATAGGGGCCGGACTTTGTAAGGAGGAATATAATGAAAGGAATCGTAATAGGTAAGTCTGAAAAAACGTGATATTCATGATGTTGATAGAATAGTAAAAGACTGTTTCGGAGCATCCAGAGAAGATTATCTGGTCGACGTCGAGAATGGAAGATACTACGTCGCAAGGCTGGACGGTAAAGTCGTCGCAATATCTGGCATCTATCCTGACAGCCCGTATGGTAACAGTGAACCTGAAGTGGATTGGACAGGTTGCCTGCCCTACTACCGTAAGCGCGGGATAATGTCGCAACTGTTCGAGGTTATGCTGAAAGACGCGCCGCCTATCCTATGGTATAGTGCTTGGCGCAATAGCCGAACAGATTGGGAACGAGCAACAGCTGAACCGCTCATACGTAAGTTCGGATTTGAAGAAGTCAAGCGTGAAAGTAAGATATGGACGTATGGGCACAATTGTTGCTGTAAAGATGACGTTGACTGCGTGGAACGTTGTGATGAACGCGAGTGCCATTGCTACGAAGATCTGTGGGTACGTCGTATATAGCTTTTATCTTGAATAGTTGACGTTTATCTCAGTACTTATCATATAATAGTGATAAAGGATGTATAAGTATGTAAGGAGGTTCGGTTAATGTCACTATTGCACACGTTTACAAATAGTTTGGGTGAGATTGAGGTTGTTCCATATCCGATTTGGTGCGACAATGTTATAATGCGCTGTCGCGTACTCCCTGATTGTATAGGTATCAAGGGGATGGATCGTATTTGGCCCTTGAAACAACGTGCTGTACGCGACTTGTATAATCACTGTGTAACGGATAGTAACTTGACTGAGCTTTGGATATTTGGTAGTGCAACACAGGAACGCTGTAATCTGGATAGTGATTTAGATATAGCGTACAGCCACGCCGATAATGCTGACGCCTTCAGATTGTTTGCATCCAGCGTAGACGCTAATGGTGTAGATCTGATAGATTTAGATACAGTTGCAGAGTTTAGTCGACTCTGGATACAGATACACAAAGGAGTACGTTTAATTTGAGTAAACTATTGCACCGTGCCCACACTAAGCTAGCTTTAGCGCAATATAGCATTGAGCGTATAAATGAAGACGATGCGTTCTTGGATTCAGCTTGTTTTGAGATTCAGCAATCTATTGAGTTCGCACTTAAGTACTGGATAGAGTTATATGGGCTGGGGTATTCACGTACCCACGACATAGCAAATTTAATAGCTCAGTTAGTTGCTCACGGTGAGCGTGCTGAAGTGCTACAAGAGTTAAACAACAACGCTAATCTATACACATCTTGGGAGGCACGCGCAAGGTGCTATGATGATTTCTGCAGCACGATACACGATGTTACCATAGCTGCGGAATTAGCAGCCAAACTTATGGATCTGCTTAAATCTTATTCCAGTAACGACGAAAAGGACGAGGATTTTATAGCATGGTGTAACGAATTTGCGCCAGAAGCTATAAAGAGTAGACCTATGCATGAGATGCTCGAGATAATGCGTCCTATATACGAGGCGCAGAATAGTTCGCAACACTAGCTCAGTGGTAGAGTAATTCCTCACACACCTCCGGGGAGCAGGTCGCTGGTTCGATTCCAGCGTGTTGCGCTTTGTACGTGGTTATCGTACAAATTTATGTAGTCTTCTTCTATGGAGAAATACACTAACTGTTTTCGTTTAGCCTCTACCTAAATGAAAGAGTCTTTACTGGTCGACCCGTCCTGTGGGTATAACGGAATTTTAAGTAAAGGAGAAAGGTTATGAAGGTCTTCAAGAAGACGCTGCCTGTACTTATGGCAGCAATACTGCTAGTTCCTAGCTTCGCGGTTAACGCAGCAGAGCTGGATCCGGCAAAGCCTGACACCAAGACAGAAGCTGACACTGGAGGGCAGGATGATATAAAGCCGACTGTTGATGGAGGTACTACGACTCCGGATACACCCGGAGGTGCCAACCCTGACACGTCTGGCGGTGGTGAAAATACAACACCTACACCGACACCCTCGCACACAGGTAAGTCTTGGAACGTAGGCAAGAACGACCCTACTGAGGTCGTAGCTACTTACAGCAACGGTGTGCTTACTTTCACCAACGAGTACACGTACGATCCGGATAGTGGTGCTGAGGAGTTACCCAATCCCGGTTTGATGCAGGATAACGCGTGCAGTGAGATCGCTTCGTATCTCAGTTCCAATGAGATCACAGGCGTTCGTGTTGTCATCGGCTCTGGAGTACAGACCGTCGGCGCCAACGCGCTATCTGGTTCCAACTCTATAGCAGAGGTCGATGTAGCTTCGTCTGACTTCAAGGAGTTTAAGCAGGGTGCTTTCTCGAACTGTGCTAACCTCACTAAGGTCAACGTACCTCGCGGTGCTATCGGCGCTAGTGCTTTTCAGGGTTCACCTGTTTCCAACCTGTCGCTCGGAACAGACGTCACCTCTATTGGTGACAGCGCGTTTCAGGGCAGCAAGGTTACTGAACTGATGCTTCCTGCGTCTCTCAAGACTATCGGTGCTTCTGCGTTCGCAGATGGTACTGTAACGAAGATCATGGGCGGCGCTAGTGTTACATCGGTTGGTAACGGGGCGTTCAGTGGCGCTAAATCTATCACGTTGTCTAACGATGCTAGCGAAGCGCTTAAGAACTACGACTGGTCTGGGGCTGGCTACAGCGATATCATGCTTGGTGATGTGAAGCAGGTTGTCGTTACGTTTAACGTAAACGGCGGAACAACGATCGCACCTAAGACTATGAACGCTGGTGAGAAGCTCACACCTCCTACGCCAGTATACGCTGGTATGACCTTCGATGGCTGGTTTACCGACAGCGGATGCACTCTTGCGTTTGCTAACGAAACAGTTGTTGAGAATAATATCACACTGTATGCTAAGTGGCACGGGGATACTGTCACACTGACTATGAACCCGAACAATGGTACTGCGTCTACGACACAGACCGTTAAGTACGGTGAGAAGCCGGTTAAGCCTTCTGACCCTGCTGCTAGTGGGGACAAGGTGTTTGGCGGTTGGTTCACTGACAGTGCTTGCACCAAAGCTTTCAGCTTCGATACTGTTATGACGTCCGATCTTACTATCTACGCGAAGTGGGGAGACGCTACGTACTACACTGTCAAGTTTGATACTGATGGTGGCTCTGCTATCGACAATCAGTCTGTTAAGTCTGGTTCTCAGGCAACAAAGCCTGCAGATCCTACAAAGACAGACTACACGTTCGATGGCTGGTACAAGGATAAGAAGTTCAAAGATAAGTGGGACTTCGAGAAAGAGAAGGTTACAGGGGACACAACTATCTACGGTAGATTCCTTAGCAATAAGGTAACCGTGAAGTTCGATACTCGCGGCGGTTCTGCTATCAACTCTGTTGTAGTTGACCGTAATAGCAAGTTGACCAACCCCGGTACGCCTACTAAGGACAACGCAGAGTTCCTCGGATGGTACAAAGATGAAGGACTCAATACAGAGTTCAACATCGATACTGAGAACGTAACTGACAATATGACGCTCTATGCGAAGTGGAATCAGACAGCGTTCACGGTTAAGTTCGAGCCAAACGGCGGAACAAGTGTTGAACCGGTTACCGCTAATCCTAACGCACTAATTGCTAAGCCGGCAGACCCTACCAAGGCAGGGTATTATCTGGTTGGCTGGTGCAAGGATAGCGATCTGAAGAACCAGTGGAACTTCGACTCCGATAAGGTTACGGCTGATGTGACGCTCTATGCTCTTTGGGCAGTTGGCGATCCTAATACAGTGAACAATGGTAATCAGCCCGGTGTAACAAACACAGGTGCCAAAGTACCTCAGACGGGTGATGTCAGCAACCCGTTGTTCCATCTGTTCGCAGGTATTTCTTCGTTTGCGGGTGCAGGTGGAGTAGGTGGTCTATTGTACACCAAAAAGAAGAGAAGGTTGTTCTAACAAATACATCAACAGGGGGAGCAGCTCCAACGCTCCCCTAGGACAACAAAATACATACACACAGAAAGGAAAGATGTTTATGCTTAACAAGAAAGAGATCGCATATTTAACCTCACGGTTGGCGGGTATAGCCAACGCATCAAACGATGGTAATATAACCGAAGCCCTCAGAAGGGTCATAGCGGACTTACCAAGGTTGAACGATATTTCTAAGGCGGCTAAGTGCCCTAACACTACAGTAATACAGCACGTGAGAGAGCCTAAGTTCAGCGCGTGGAGACAGCAATTAATAATGGATTACGGCACGTCGACTGACAGAGTTCCAGAATGGTTACTGAACGAAGCTGTAAACGATGTGTTTGTGGCTTGGGCTATTCATCACCGCTACGCCTTGGCTGTACTATTAGATCACATTCCGGATTCGATGGTTTACTCGATGCCAACACAGAACCTTGATTCTATTTTTGCGACTGTTAGTCATTGGGATACAGCCCCTGTTTTTCGACGGGTGCAGATCGAACCGTTTATGACCGCTATATGGCGTCCGGAGGTAATCAACTATTTACTTCGTTGCGCACCGCCTAAAGCAGAACTCTACAACTACGTCAACCCCGGTATGTCGTTACCTACAGTACGGTACCTCGCAGCTAACATCGACGATTTGAATCTTGACGAACTGGAGCGTGTAGATATTTTGAACCCTACCTGCGCCTCTATGTTGGAAACACGCGATGGTGGTGCTAGTAAACTCGCGTTCGACAACTACATCAAGGGTTGGGGCAATATCGATATACTCTACCAGTATCTCGGTACAGAACCAAAGGATAGTGAGCATCTGCGAGAACTTATTCGTACCAACCTGTGCGGTAAGGAAGATCCCGACGTAGTGGATTTCACTTGTCACAACTACGTGCCTGTGAGCGTGCTTAGGAAGTTTGCTAAGAGACACAGTTGCTCGTTGACTATGGCCTGGGAGGCTCTACACGACGAATACACATGTATGGAGGCGCTATGAGAAGAACGTTAGTTATACCCGATTATATAAACAAGAATATTATTGAACCGGCGATTGTGACTATCTTGAAGTCGTTCAAGCAGACCGGGTTGATCGAGTCCTACACTAGGGACAGTGATGAGGACAGCACGCTCTATGTTGTCGACGGTGCAACCGAAGAAGCAGTCGTTGCGTTTCACGCTTTCAATATGACGGATTTCTGTATAGTGAGAGGAGATGTGTAATTATGGCAGGTATGTTCAGAGAAGACTTACGTATAGCAGCTAACGAGCACCACGCAACGGTGCTCGATCAGTATAAGGATGAAGTGGGCAAGGGTGTCAACAACAGTACTATATACTACCACGGACTCCCTGGCAGAATGGGTCACGAGATACCAACTGCCTACACCCACGAACCAACTGCTAACTTTGAGGTACTACCTCTTGATACTGTCGCGGCTATTGATACGATTGGGTTGGATCAGCACGTAAGTGTGTTGAACTTTGCGTCCTACAAGAATCCGGGTGGTATGTTCCTCGAGGGTAGTCGAGCACAGGAAGAGGCATTGTGTCACGCATCGGTGCTCTACGAAGTGCTGAGTGAGTTTGAGCGCACTTATTACGCACAGAACAGAAAGATGCTCAATTACGGTATGTATGAAGATATCGGTATCTATTCCAGGTCACTACTGTTCGATAAACCGAGGAAGCGCAAGGTCGATGTAATGACCTGTGCGGCGCCGAACATGCACGCGCTACAGTGGCATAAGGAACAGATCAGGCTCAACGCACCTGCGGTATACAATCGTTGTGCATTTGTGCTCGACTGTATGCACAAGCACGAGCCTGATGTGGTTATTCTCGGGGCGTTCGGGTGCGGTGTATTCAAGCAGGATCCTGCACTCGTTGCTAGGGCGTTCCACGAAGCGCTTAACACTCGTTACTTCAAGCGTGTGATCTTCGCTATTCCGGATGTGTCGAGCAAGAATTATAAGGCGTTCAAAACGGAGTTCCTGTCGTGAATGCACAGTATCAGATACCTTTGTCTGCACTACCACCGCATGTACGCGATGCCTACTGGATTATCGACGCAACGTTGCACAAAGGTACGCGGTGGGCGGACAACTACGTGACCATACTGCGCGACAAGAGTTACAAGTATTTCAAGTTTGTTGCTGGTGATGATAGAGAACTCGCGCAGGTACGATTAAAAAGTTATAACGCGTTCTGCTTAGAAAGGCTGGACGAGATATTCCAACGCTATGTGCGTTTCGTAAACTACGAGCATACACACCTATTCTGGTGGGTTCCGGGGTCGCTCGTGACAATTGACGTTACGACTCCTATTCCTATTCCGGATAAGGTTTGTATAAAATATTCATGCGCCGCTACTTCGGAAGAAACGATCGACGACATGAAGAAACAAGCAAACGATTACGTGCTGTGGTTAGACCACGTCACGCAATCAGCTAAAGACTTTGATATGGAGGAGAAAGACGATGAAGACAAGAACTAAGGTAATTCTGTTGTTGATGGCTGTTGCCGGTGCACTGTTCGGTGCAGTTGCTTGGCAGGCGTGCCATGACGACTACGACCTCATCGGGGAGGACGAGTAATGGGTGAACAGGACGATGTTAAGAAGACGGAGCGGGTGAACTATAAGACGGTGCTTGTGTCTGCACTTGTTTCGTTGCTTATGTGTGTGATTGTCGCCTGCGTGCTCTTCACTGTGATTATCAAGAATAAAAACGGTGATGCTGATGCGCACACGCCAGTTATTGAAGCTGGCGACGTGCTGCCCTCCGGCGCTACTGCACCATCTGAAACAGGTGGCACAGCAGACCTGACGCTGAGCGATGGTACCAAACTGACCTACACGATTCCGTCCGATATGTATCGGTTGGAGACAGACTATGTGGGTTTGATCAACGCTGGATACTCGCTCGACACGCCGCTCTCAACGATGAACCTGATCGTTATTGGCAATGCCAATAACGTAAATCAGGCTGGCTCCGCAGTAGTCGCAATGCCTATGTCAGAGACATACAAGGTGTTCGAACACATCTATGGCGAAGACTTCGAAGGTGTCTCAAAGGAAGACATTGAATCACCTATTCTCACTTACGTAAGGACTGGTGAACTGCCTGAAGTTCCCTACGTGAACTACGAGATGAATGAGCGTGATGCTATAGTGAAAGACGGCATTACATACAGGGTGTTCGAGCAGAGCTATGACGTGGAAGCTGAAGAGACAATCAACGTAAAGCAGATCTGTGCCTACTCAGACACTGAGGACGTAATCGAGATCGTTGTTGACGATGAGGACGGAAGCTTTGATAAAGCTTACGCGAGATTGAAAGAATTTATTGGGTAAAAGACGAGGGGCTGTACGCCCCTCTACCCATGTAAACTAATGCATACACACAGGAGGTTGTATTTATGACTGTTGAAATTATTTGTCCGTTTTGTGGTAATGTAACTAAACTTGATGTTGACAAGGATGCCTATGCAGCCTACCGGATGTCGGGACTGTTCGGTGGAAGCGTGCAGAATGCGTTCCCCGATTTGAACGATTTCGAACGAGAGACACTGATTTCACGCATGTGCTTTGACTGTCAGGAGAAGACGTTCAACCGTCCTAAACCTGGTAACGAAGAGGCGTTCGGGAAGCGCGTTGGTGAATGTGAGGTCTGCGGCTGTCCTATCTACGAAAAGGACAAAGTGGACAATAAGTACAAATGTCCCCAGTGTTCGGAGATATTTGAAACAGAATAATAACGAGGAGGTGCGATTGTGGCACACGGACATAAACTGTACAGTTTCGTGGAAGTCGATGACTCTACGCCTGTACAGAAGTTAAAGATAACGGATCAGCTACGTGTGCTACTGAAGCACCTTACTTACGATCCGGCTAACGAATTAAAATCTGAAGATGCTGTGACGCAGGAGTTGATGACGTTGCAAGCAAATTTGTCGACGTTCCTACGCAAGGCGACCGATCCCATTCGTTCGGGGAAGTGTAAGGAAGTTATCGTTAACGTGTCCAATAAGTTTGACCCGGTTTGGGACACGGTTATTAGGTCACACGAGATAGCAGACTTCTTTGACGTCAGCGTGGTGCGCCCCAAGATTGAATACGATATACCTTATGATTTTCTATGTAAGTTGCGAGTGAAGGAGAAATGATGCGTAGATTATATCTTACAATACTCACCGCTTTAGTCACGTTTACGCTGTGTTCTTCTACGACACTCGCGTTCACAGGGGATGGTAGCGGTGACCCCGGACCTGTTGAAACACCTTCTGACCCAAGCCCTGGCGGCGATGGTGGTGGAGGTGGTGGCAGTGGCGGAGGGGGCGGTGAACCTGCACCAGAACCTGAACCTAAGGTTCCTGAGATACTCTCGTACACACCTGTCGTTACAGCACTACACAGCGTCAATGCAGGATTTGCACGGGAGGATGGGCTTGCTGTATACTTCCTACCCCAGCTGGAAGACTTTCCGGTTGATCTGGTAGATACGTGTGCCGACGTCACAAGCGAAGACGGGCAGGAGCACAAGTTCGCTGTTGTCTACGACGGCTACTTCGATACAGAGGTTGCGTATAGTTTGGCGCAGAACGATAATACTGACACGTCCGATGTGCACCGTCTGCAGACCTCGAAGAAGGTCTACTCACAGACGGATAACTCACGGTGTCTTAACTTGCTCGGGTACGACCTGCTGCTATCCGACGAGCGTGTGAAGATAGTTACAGTCGGGGACAAGATAAGCTTCGACTACTATCCTACGCTGGTTGGTACTGCACCTATAACAACTAAGACGGCTGTTATGGATTTGTACAAGGCTGTTGGTCAATACGAGTGGGATATCAAGATCGCCTTCGGCAAAGACGACACGCTCAAGGTTAGTACTTCGCCTATAATGCAGCAGATCGCTGTGTTAACCAACGACGAGGTTGAGGGCGGTATTGACACCGAAGAAGGCGCTACGTGGGTGTGGGCTACGCGAACCAATCCGGATATCTACTGGACACGTGCGTCGCGTGATGCCCTATTCGACGGTGGTGCTCATTTGTATACGTCGGACGTTTACGTCGGTAACAATGTGTCTGTGTCGTTTTCAAAGAACGAAACGCAGACGCTAACGATGCTCGAGTTCCTACAGCTGGCTCGGGCTATTATGGAGTTGTACGGTGAGCCTATTCTGACAGAGTTGGAAATAGAGCGCGCACTTCAGGCGTATGCGTTGCAGCTACCTACAGGCAGTATGTCGGATGAAGCGATGGAAACGGTACGCTATATGGCGGCTAAGGGTATTATCGAACCCGGCACAATCGACTTGAACAAGACGGTGACGTTCGCGGATATAGAGGAAATACTTCTGCGTATAGCTGATGAGCAATCCCGGTTGACGTTCAAGATGCCGAACTTGTCTAGCTCTACTATGTCCCGCGCCGGTTACTCCAAGGTGTCGTTGAGTGGCGTAGACACTGAGTTCCAGAGTTGCGAAGAGATAGTTAACCCGTTTGATAGTGACTACTACGATTACTATATCGAGGCGGTCGACGGCTACACAAACTTCTATCTCAACAAACTATCTGGTGTGGACCTTACTCAGCAGGACAATATGACGCAGGAGCCTACAGATCCAAGCCAAGATACAACGCCACCTAACAATCCAAACCCGGGGACAAAACCAAAGGACGGTACGTCACCGCCTAGCTCAAGGCAGGCGCGAATACCTACCGACCCCATTATACAGGAAGAAAAGGTTTATGCTTTTGCCTGCGACAAGCTGATTGTTGAAGGTGCAGAGATTGGACCGACCACAACCGGCTCTGGCTATTTCCAGTATTGCGGTATGAAGGAAGTCCTTGGACGATATTATTACCACTTCCAGATAGCGCGAACTATCGGTAGTGTTACTATATCCTACGATGCAGACCCTGCTTTGGAGCAGCTACTCGATATCACGAGTTATACTCTACCTGATGCAGACGGTGGTGTCTACAATTACTCAGAAGGCTTGCCTGCTAAGCAGACGTTCGACGAGGCCGGATTCTCGGATATGTTCGTCGACGCAGATCGTTACGGCGCAGACTATAACGGGCTTGAGGTTACAGAGTCCTATCTGAGTGACTACCATTGGTACAAGATTACCTATACTACTGCGGAATGGGACAACCTTGTAAAAGGTTCTGTAGGTTCTGTGTTTAAATATAAATATGGAGCTGGTGATTATCAGACCGAGGAAGTGATCGCGGCTAAGGATTTGGAGCAGGCGCGCAATACAACGGACAGGCGCTTCCTTGACAAGGGGGGCAACGCTTGGTACGTGTACGAGTCGTCGCAGGATGGCAGTGCAGATTTGGTAATAGTTATCTGTCAGACGAAGATGTCGCGTCCTGAGTTCAACCAAGGGTTATGCGCTGCTAGCGCATCCAACAACCCTAAGGCGTTTATACAGAGTACAGCGTACTACAAGGCTGACGACGGAACGTTGTTGGCATCCTATGAGTATTTGCGTGCTAAGGGTCTGTGTAGCAATATTCAAGTACCTAAGCAGGGAACTGGCATTATGTTCTCTACAGCGAAAGGTAACGTGTCGTTACGTAACGATCTGGATTTGATTATAGTGGGTGACACTGCTGTACCCGCAGACGGCGAACTGTTGTACTATAAAGAGGGGACTAACTTTTACATAAATCTAAAGGCTTGTCTAGGCTGGTCTAAGGACTGGGTCGCTGTTACAACCGACGACACTCTTATACCTATTATCGATTTGTCTAGCGCGTTGCGCGGAGTATCAGTTTCAGCAAGCACCAAGTCAATGACTACCTACTTTCCAAGGAAGAATTTATCTTTGGGGACGTTGTCCTTGAATATGTTACTCTCACCTGATAAAGGTGGTAGTGGGTTGGCGCTTACCTCGTCAAATCCGTTAGGTTGCTATATGGTTGTCATGGATCAAAGCGGCAGTGCCGATTACCTATTCGTGTGGCACCGGCGTGATGTTGTCCTACCGAGTGGTGGGGAAGGAACTTCGGGGGATTCAGATGCTATATCGACGTTCAATCGTCTGACAGGTGTTAACGTATCTTCTGTGAGTTCTAACTACGTGCTATCTATGTACCCGTTGAGCAGGGAAAATACTGGCAACCCCGCTGGTATAAAGTACCTTAGCTATACAAGTGTACAGTCCTATGGGGCTGTTGAAAGGGCGCTCGGATACGTATACACGCCACCTAAATTTGGTAGCGTAAATGACGCACTCAACGCCTACGCGTCGGGGGACTCCAAGTGCGCCATACCGGTTGCCGAGGTTAACGGTACGTATGTCAACCTTAACCTAAACACATGCACCGATATGGAAGGCAATGAGCAGTTACCTATTGGTACGCTTCCTATGTCTATGGACACAGAGAAGAAAGACGCTGTCAATAAGATGGGTCGAATTAACTCAGGTGGTACTGGAGTAGAGGAGACGTCAGCGTCTTATGACAATTTGGAAAGCACACAGATATACACAGCGCCTGTTGGTCTGTTCCAAGCTCTTAAGGGTTTGGGAGCACGCCCGTTAAGCGAGTGGAGTTCTAAGGGAACACTGTTCTTCGGTAGTTCTCAGTGTGAAGTTAAGAATGGCAGTATAACAATCAAAGGTCGTCAACTTGAGTTTGATGATAATGTTGATGCCGTTTGTGCTCTATTATCTTCCTCGGCAAGTGCTGTGTTCGTTATAAACGAAGACTCTAGTTCTCTTGGGCAATTGCTTGGAGATAAGCTGGAGGATTTCGCAGTAGTAGTGACTGACCCTGAGACATTAATCGACTGGTCACAATACAAGTTCAAACGTCTGGTCGAGAACATCGACAGCTGGTCATCTATCCTACTGATATTTGTACTAAATGTTTTACCACGTATTGGTATGCTTCTATTCTTTGTATTAATGCTCTTGAGTTTAATCAAGAATGTTAAATTCTGGAGAACGTTTTGTGTTGAACACTTTGATGTTTACTCTTTCCTAACAATGGGAAAACAGAACGTTGATACCGTAAACACAGGAAAGATTATGGGGATTAGTTTGATCTGTTTCAGTATATTTTTGATAATAATGGACGGTCAACTTTTCAACTTTGTTATCTTCATCTGTCGTTTTATAGTTATCTTAACACAAAGATAGGAGGATAATGAAACGACTACGTAAGTTACTAACTGTACTGACGCTGTGCTTGGCACTATCGTTTGTGGTAGTGCCTGCAGTGGCACCTATGCGAGTATACGCTGCTGGGAATAAACCTAGTGGCGGCGAAGGTGATGGCGGTGGCGGTACAGGTGGCGGTGGTGAGTTAACTACCACAGGTATATCCGACACCGGAAACGCTATTCAGGACATTATGAACAACCCGAGGTTCGAAGGTGCTATCAGTTCCATTAGTAAGATCACCGGGTTTGTAGATATTTGGTTTGCACGTATTATCTCACTGGTTTCGTTCTTCATTATATCGGCAGCACTTTTGAAGAACGCTTGCGCCGGCGCCTACGTTGCAAACAGCAAGTTCTGGGATAAAGTTGCAGATGCACACCAGAAGACTGAAGCACTTAGTTTGCAGAGTCTTCGTAATATTGGGCAGTCAGTTCAGTCTGCCAACGTCGGTAGTATCAAAGACCTTTTGCTCGGATTCATCCCCAACATCAAGGCGTTCACCGACTTTGATGATGCGGACATCGAACCTAAGGCCTACTTTATGAAAGCAATCCCTCAGATGATCGCGTGTGTGGTTATCGGTATCTTTATCTACAATGGGTACTACAGGGATACTGCTGCTACAGTAGGTGAGATGGGCTCCGTTATGATCGAAAGAACACTCGGATCCGTTAACCCTGACTCGTTCATCAATAAGATCTTCAACACAACAGGGTGGCCTAAGTCACCGTGGGATCAGGATAAGTCACGTGAGGGTAAATGGAAACAGGCTATCTACAGCGAGCTTAAGAGTATAGCTGCATCTAACTACACAGATATTACTTCGTCTCAGCAGAAAGCTGCGGCAGTTTCTGGTATGGCTCAGATGGTACAGGATGCTTGTGCTACTATCGATACAGCAAGTAAAGCAACGCCCGATGGTGAAGGTTATGTATTTGAAATGTCTGGCATCAAGTCCTATGCCTCCGTTCGGACTGACGGACGTGACACCTACATGGTAGATGAGACAGACCCGAACAACATCAGAGTTAATCTGATGTTCGATATGACAGCAGTCGGCTCTTCCACAACTATGACTGAAGCTAATCGCTATGCCTACGTTACGTTTACACTCAAGAAAGCTGCTAGCGATGGGAACGTCACTGGCGCGTCTGGCGTAACCGTAGACGACTGGGGAGTAAAAGGCGGTTCTGCTATAGAGTTGACAGTTGACACTGTTCCCGTACAGGCTACGTCTCAGAACGGCATGGTAACGATCACGCAGGGTACTCAAGTAAACGTATCTGGTTGGACTTCCGCGCAGGTTAAGGGTATTCAAGGCAATCCTCAGGATATTCACGTTAAGTACGATAGCACAACCAACAGCCTTGAGTTCACAGGTGATTACACAATTGAGGCTGCCAAGCTACAACAGGCTGGTGGTAAGATCTGTATCGGTCAGCTTCATGCTGGTGTCGGCAGGGCTTCTGCTAACGTCTATATTCAGCCGGTGTTTTAAACAGTAAGGAGTTATAAACAATATGAGAAAAGTCAGGCAATATGTTGCTACGCTTTTACTCGTGACCATTTTGGGAGGGGTAATAAGCCCCTCCCTCAATGTTTATGCTGCGAGTAATTATATGCCTGCCGATAGTGCTAGTAACGTAATAGTATGGTCTGACGTCGCTGACAAGGCAGGTAGTTTTACAGTAGACGGGGTTACGTTCCCCTTCTTTACGGATAATCCTATAAGCACGAATTCCTATGGGTTCAATGCTAGTCTGGAAGAGTTGGCGCTAGGTGCTATACCTGACGCGGCTACTGGTACGCCGGAAGAATACGCCGCAAAGTTGCGTGATAACAATGATGTTTTTCCTATCGGTACTAACACTGGAACAATTCAGAACTTTCCGGTACGTATGCTGATGAACGCCTATGCAGTGAAGCAGTATTCGCTGTACGCGAGTTCCGTGCCGGGAGGAAGTCCAGATGTAGCTCAGTACGGTTCGTCCTACGATTCTGGCTCTTCTTTAAGTTTTACAGTTGGTGAAGAAAACTACAAGGTCGAAGGATCTTTTATTAAGTTTATATACGACCTAGACAGTGGTCAGGCGTGGAAGGATATCGGCGGTTCTGCCGGTAGCCTTGAGGACGACCCGGAGACGTTTAAGACGATGATGGGATTGATGGGCGGTAATCCGGCAGCTAACGCTTTGACAAAGGATAACGTGAAAGATACACCTGAGTCGGACGCGTGGCGTGCAGATGTTATGGCAGCCGCTTACGGAAATATCCTCGAGTTCTACGCTTACGCTACAGCTTACAGGTCGAAGATATATGATGATGACAGTGATGCGGCGCCTTACAAAACGGACACTGACGTTGCTACAACGTTGGCTGCCCTCGAGAAGATTGTTATGCACATGGATAGTTTCTATCCTATTCTCGGCGCGCTATGGGAGTATCACCCTGCAAACGAGTTGTCACTAAAGGATATGAACGAAACTGCTGGAGGGGAATACGTCGCTGGTGATATTGATATAAAGCTTGATAGTACCTTCGATAAGGTGCTGGACGATACAACTCCGCTCGGTCTGTTCTATGTTATTAACGGCGAGAATGGTATCGCGCGTATAGACAAGAAGTCCGTTCTCAACGATGTTGAAGTCGACGAAGAATCAAACGGACTGGTACAAGAGTTCCTCGATGGAATACACGGCATCGCATCCGGTGTTACGCTCAAAGACGACGAGAAGTTCCGCGAGGGTGTTATCTCTGGTGTGGCTAATCTGTTGCTTACGATGGACGCTTCTATCGCGGGAAGTATAGACGCTGAGGGCAGTGCAGTATCGGTCGGAGCTGTTTCTATGTCCGACTATATTACGCAGGGAATGGCGTACTCGGCTACCTACGTCCCTATGAAAACGAATCTGTATTCACCAGATACGCTGGCGCAGTTTGATCAGGAGTTCCGCGAAAACTTCTATTACAAGTACGGGTTTATGCGTAAAGCGGTTCTGTGGGATAAGTCCGGAACGGCTGCTGTGGATTACTACAACGCGAATGGTAAGTGTACCGGCACACTATCTGTTATAACGCTACGCGACTTGCTCGAGAGTGAGGGCAACGATATTGCACTCTATGTGGATGGTGACTTCTACAATGCCGATGTTGTTAAAGAGGAAGCCAATGAAGCGCTCTCTACTCGCAACGATACAAACGCAAAGTTGGCAAGTGATATAACAGATTATGTGTATTTAGTAGACACACTTGAGATGCTATACAAGGAAGCGGAGGAAACAGAGGACTCAATGCGTTGGACATTAGCCCTACCGCAAAAGTACGCTAACTTGGCACTCAAGTTGCAACAGTCGCTCGAAGAGGGAAAGTCGACAGAGCAAGCTCTTAACGCTCTGGAGAAAGAGTTGAACAGCAAGTACAACTACGATGCTACTACAAGCACCAACCAAGAGAACCTTGAATTCGCTGATGAGTTGTTGGAAGCAGTACAATACAGTACTAACCTTGTAGTAGACGACCACACGTTAAAGACGGGTGACTTCTCACAGTACTCGAACAAGACCGAAGCAAACCTTAAGTTTTGTTCCGAGTTTAACTATCGTAAGATAGAAGAGGGCGAGGTTATTAACAACAATAATCGCGACTCGATCGTTATGCCCTCTGACCAGATAACCGCGTACATGCACGCAATCTCTAGTTACGAGAACAGACTGGAGGACGAAGAGGAATCTCAAGTAACAGTGAACAAGTACAGCTCCTACGACGATTACACACCGATGTTGTCGTGGGCTTATGTATCGGCTCTTTATCGTGAAGCTAACTACTACTCTCTCGCCAACTTGGTTCCATCAGACAATCCTATCTTCTTGGCTAGCGATGATCTGTGTGGAATCGAAGGCGCAGAACAGTGGTACTGCAATACTATACTGAACTACGCTTTTGTGCAGAACTTGAAGTCTGCTGCTCAGGTAGACTTTATGTACACAGTTGACCTCGACTGTCCGCTCTACGTGGATGTGTTCGGCAATATCTTAACAGAGAGCGGTATCGTCGTTATACCAGCAGCGTGTAACGCTACACTGCACCCGGCGTCTTTCAAGAACGCTAACGTTGCAGTTGGTCTGTACACAATCTACGGAAAAGATTATTACGTCCCTGTAGAGTGTGAAGGTGCAGCCAAAGCCCTATTCCCGTTCTTCTCACTGGACAAGTCCGAGGGAGTTTATATCATCAATGGTAACGCTGTGACAATCGGCACCGACTCAGTTCAGTACAACACAATAGCACCCTATGACGTGAGTGTGCAGAACGCTGTCGTGCAGGCGTACAACTCCTACTTGAAGAACGGCTCAGCTACTAACACAAACTGGATGGCTATGGTCAACATTTGCAACGAAGTAATGCGCGGAGCACCTATCGAGAATATCGACAAGGCTAAGGAAGGACTCGATATAGTTGTAGAGAGAAACAAGGCTGCTGTTGTTGCTGCTGTTAAACTCGAACAACTTATCGCTAGCCTTAAAGGTATGACTCAGAACACGTTGATCGCTATACCGGATTTCTCGCGTATGGACGATATGGAATACTTAGTGGCGTTCCTTGTCAAGGTACTGATAGTATTGACCTGCGCGGTAGTAATAATCGGAGTGTACAGGGACGGCGTATCTGGAACACTTGGATTACGCACACTGTGGAAGTCGTTGTCTTCCATCGCTTTGACGTTTGCTGCCGTCTGTGTCATTCCAGCAGTATTCCAGTTGACGTACTACGCAGCTAACAAGTTTGTCCTACAAGATGAAGCAATGCGTATACTGATGCTCAATACAGAGAAGTATCAGAGTGGTGTTGAGATCGGGATGCTTGATACCTACACACCAGAGGATACATCAGATATGGCTATACAGCTTGACTGGATAAGCGTGCCTTGGTACGACCAGCTGGAGAATATGTTGTATGGATCTACGTTGGCCAATCTTGACGTTGTGAAGGAAAAGGCGTACAGGCAATCACCTATATACGACCACTTCGATGTGACGCTACATGACGATGGCGTCTATGTAACAACCAAGCAGTTGTTCGATAGCGTTAATATCGACTACACGTTTAACGATATAAGCTTAGCACCTGACGGCGGTGGCGGGCAGAACGCGAGCGCTAACGGTATGTATCTGTACTCAGACAATAGCTTACAGACAGCAGGTTGGTACAGCCCGTACTATGCGTTCCTCACGGCGCTAGTGGCTAACGTTAATGAGTACAACTACTACCACAGCACGTACAACTACACAACCAAGTATATGTCTGGTAACAGACTTAAAACGGTTGGGCTCGGCAACTCCTACTTTACGTCGAAGTCGTTTATGGAGTTGGATGGCGATATTATGCACATCTACGAGATATACGACGACCCTCGTGTTAAGACCTACGACCATGGGTTTATCTTTACTGATGCAGATAAGGAGATGTTCTCTAACAGCTATTGGTATAACACGATAGATGAGGAGCACTTGACTAAGCGAGTGGAGTTGATGAACAAGTACGCACGTGACTTTATCGCTAACAATCAGGACTTGTTGATGAAGGTTTCTGACGAAACCTTTATTAAGGTTATGGCACTCAACATGGCTATCAAGTACAATCAGTTATTTGGTATTCCATCAGCTAACGCGCTTGAGATCTACAATATGGACTCGAACGATCTGCTTCGGTTAAGTATTGTAAAGAATGACGAAGCCGTGCTTGCGTCACCTATGTCCTACGCACGTTATGTGTACAACTTCGGTGGTGAGCCGGCTGTATACGCAGCGGCTGTGTTGACAGTTATTATGTGGGTCGGTGCATTTATTAAGCCGTTATGCACCGTTATCGTGTTTATCTCAGTGTTCGCTTCTATCTGGGTTTTCAGAGTTGTACTACGTAAGCCGAGTGCTAACCTGTGGGGCTATTGTATAACGGTGTTCTTGTTATGTGTAACAAACGTACTGCACGCGGGTATACTTAAGATAAGCGTACACCTACCGGGACTTGGCTTATCAACTTTGGGATGCCTACTGTTTATAATCTTTGGGCAGGTAGTGTACCTGCTTCTGCTTGGTTATGTGACAGGTGTATCTCTGAAAGACTGGTCTAATCTCGGTTTTGCGGAGTACGACAGAGAAGCTAAGCGTGTACAGAGAAAGATCGGAAGCAAACGCATGGCACAAGACAATTTGAACGGAAGACTACCACACCACGATAACAACTGGGATTACTACAACGACCTTGTTGAACAGCATAGGGCGCGCAACAGTTAACTAGTTGTTTAATATAAGTAGCACAAGCATAAGTTTGTGCTACTGAATTAAGGAATTAGTTAAGGAGTGATTATGAAACGTGTTTTGTTATTATCAGTACTTATTATGCTTATATGCACTGGGTGCGTGTCGGAGAAGCACCGTAACGGAATACTTGAAGCTCTGAGTAAAGAAGACGTCATTACTGATGAATGGTGTTATATATCAATGGAGAAGATATCTGATTCTCCGATACCTGACATTAGAGAGTACGTCTATACGTACTCCCAATCCGACGATATCTACAACGTTGTTATACATAATTCACAAGTCAGTGACGACGGAAACGACTCCTACTGGCCAGTAGATATCTACTCCGGCGTTGTCGCTAAAGAAACAGAAGAAACAGATGTGTCAGGTAATACTGTAACTGTAGTTAGTTATGCAAACAGTGGTACTATTTACAGACGTTATTATGTACGCAGACACGCTATATTGTTTTGGGATTGGTACACACTGGAAGAAAGAACTGATTAAGAGAAGGGAGAAAGTGAGTATGCTACACGAATTGTGTATAATTGACAAGTACCTTGAAACTGCTTTTATGGGCGCTATGAATGAGTTCATTGACAAGCGCAGGGATTTGATTCCACCTACGTTCCAACCACTTACAGACAAGATTGATAGCTACCAACGTTATTACAGGAACCTCAACAGTGCGTCTAGTAATGAACTCGATTCTCGCCCACGTGCTATCGTAAGCAAGAACACCGGAGCAGTTGTTGGATTCGCAGCTATAAGGCACTACACAAACCCTAACGACAGCGACCGTAAGCGCATAGGCGATGTTGAGATTGCAATACGTCCTACGCAGTTCAATTTGGGATTTGAAGAGGACATAGTTAAGGTTGTACTCGCTGAGTGCCTGGTTATGGGACTTGGTAAACCTATTGTAACCGTCAATCCCAACTACACGCAGTTGTGTGAAGTACTTAGCAACTACCCGACGGAGTTTGAGGGTGAATTCGAATACGCTGGTGTAACCTATAAGCGTATGGTAGTCGTGTTAAACGAGGAAGGTTGATATGCCTGAAAAGAAAAAAGAAACAATAAGTATGTTGCTCGATATCGAGCATTTGTATGGCGAGCACGAGTCAAGATTAGCACCCTTGCTAATCTCACTATGTCTTGCCGGAGCACCCATTCTTATTTACGTGTATTTCGGGTTGTTCGAGTACATACCGGTTTGGTTATTTGCACCTATAGAGGTGTTCGTCGCTATTCGAACTATCTTAAAGGTGCAGGGGCGTGAGTCCTACCGTATGAAGATATTCAAGCGTCAGCTTTATGACGAGTATTCTACCACGGCGCAGTTTATGAACATCAAGACTATTCACCCGGACGGATGTATTGAATATGTCAATGGGAATATCGTCTACTTGGTTTGCTGCTTCAATGGTACATGCGAGAATGAAGTACGCCGCAGTGTTGACGTGCGTAAGCTTTTGGTGTCGCTACTAGGAGATTACATCGCTGATATATACGTGCACAATATAACGATATCCCCGGAGTTACGTGAGTATTACAAGCGTGTAAGCAGGTTCGACAAGAACGATTCTGCTAAGAACTTTATCAAGATTATCGACTACACGCTATCGCTCACGGAGAACACGTCACTGGTGCAATGTACAGTGTTCGCTATCCGCGGCAAGCGAAGTGACTGGAAAGATATCAGCACGCAGATTAAACTCGCTGTGAACTCTAAGGTAGCCAAAGTTTATAAGACCATATACATGGCTAACAATCCTGACGAGATCAGTGATATCTTGAACCGTGATATCGACACAACGGTGCAGACGCAAGACCTACTGCGCGTCAAGTATGCTACTCAGGACTTTGGAACGTCTAAGGTGTTAGCGTACGATTTACCTGACGATAAGATAGTTGTGCAAGGTAAAGCGGCTGTCAAGCCTATTATACCCAAACAAACAAATAGTAGTTTTCACCAAGTTATAGATGTGGAGGCGGTTTTAAATGAAGAAGATAATTAACCTTAATGATCTTGTTATCTTACTGTGTAGTGCTATTATATTCGTGAAGTTGTTCGATCCGATGACCTCGTGTTTGTTATTCGTATTCACGCTGGTCTTAGCTGTATTGTATCACCTGTGCGCAACATTGTTCGGCCCACTCGCCAAGCAGATACCGACGATTAACAGTTCCTACTTTTCGTTCGAGAACTACAATCCGAAGGTGTTCTTTGCTAGAAGAATATTCGAGTTCTTCTTTGCCTGCTTATGCGTATGGGTGTCGTATCTCAACATAGAGTTCGTATCTGAGAATGGGGCGTCTTTTGTTATAGGACTCCTGTTTAGTGTGACGGTGTTGAAGTTAGCAGCAAAGGCTCGAATCGAGTTACAGAGAAATAAGGAGTAGTTTTGTGAAGTGGTTAATTGTTTTAGCTTTGTTTTGTGGCGCTCTTAGCGTGCAGCCCGAGAGTGCCAAATACCTGAGTGCTATGTCAGATACAGTTTCAGAACAACTCGGTGAGGATTGTACAGCGTTGGCTACAAAGGGCGACTTATGTCTGATGACCACAGAGAACAACGAGTTGTTTGTAGCTGATGAGGGGTCAAACAATCTGTTAGTTGTACGTGAGCGAAATGCTGCGGTAGATGACATACAGAGTGTTCTTGCTGGCGATGACGTAGTGTACGCTACTGACGCTGAGATTCTTATCTGCACAGAGACCTATGTTCCTGAGATAGCTTTGTACATCGAGGGCAAATACAACATCACTCCTATCTTTCTGGACAAGAGTGACGTCGATACCGAGATGTTACGTAGTATCCAGTATAGCTGGTCAGGAATTGGCGAGGATTGGCAGCAAGTGCAGGAGTTAACGAAAGAAGCTAAAGTATTAAAATAAATAGGAGTGTTTATAAGTATGGTTACCAATAAAACTATAATTATAGTTTCCGGTATGGTTGACGCGACTATTAAGGAGTTTCAACCTGATACCGAGTTCCAAATATTTAGAACCTTCGAAGAACTTGGTAACTTCCTCGATAGAAATCCCATTCGCGCTCAGACGTTGTTCTTCACCAACGATGCTGTTGGTGGTATGAACTCGACGTTCTCCTACTTGCGTAGGCTCGTGACGGAGAACGATTATCTGAACGTCGATAAGATCGTCTACATAACTGAGGAAGATGCACCAGAGTTAGAGTCTCTTGAGTACTTAGTTAAAGAGTACGACCTCAATAACTGGGAGACAATAACGGGTTCTATGTCACGTGCGTTTATCTCAGAGGTCATCAATGGTGCCCTACGTGGTGATAAGATGAACCTCAAGCGCAAGGCGGTCTACCGGAGACCACGCGCTGATTATATTAAGCAGCAGCTTAAGAACAAGGACTCGTTGGAAGAGGAGTACGCTGACGACGAGCACGACTTGATGGATATTCCGGACGAGGAACTTCCACCGCTTGAGCAGCCTAAGCACGAGGAACACCTTGAATACGTCTACATCGCGGGACACGAGGGAATGGAGCGCACAGCATTTGCGTTTCTTACGGCGCAGTACCTATCGTTGTCTAACAAGATAATCCTTGTCGAATCCGACCCTGAGTACCACACCCTTACGGAGATGGTTACCAAGTCAGGTGTCAATTGTCAGATGATCGATATGGCTATGCTGTTCGAGGATCCTAACACCGCTATCGAGGCTATTCGAGAATCACAGAAGAATCTGGTTATCGTGACAGCTATTGATAGGATACCGTTTGACTACAAGTACATCTGTTCACTGCTGTATTATAACCTGTTGAACGACGCGACCTATATGATAACGGAGATTGCACTTGGTGAGATAACGAGCAATATGCGCGTGACTGTTACTGTGCCTTCTACAGTTATCGGCGCTCTATCAACAGGTGAGTTGATCGACAAGTCGTTGGTTGCTAATTGTAGCTTTATCGGAGTTAACCTTAAGCACCTTCCGCAGATACACGTCAACTCCGGCGTCGTTATGTCGACACTCCTGTCGGACGTGTTATCAACCAACGATATAATTTGTCCGGTGATAACGATAAGCAGTCTGCTTTTAAATACAACCGCTTACGACCTTGGCGGAGTTCTTGGAGGTATTCACTAATGAAATACGTTGCTTTAAATGAAATCGACAATGATATCATCATACGTGGAGACCAGTGTATAACCAATCTTCGGGAGCTTTACGAAGCGTTGGTTGACAAGGGTACAACCGAGATCGAGTTGCGTAACGACTTCATCGACACCAACTTCACATACAGCGCGTTGTGTGACTTCGTTAGTCAGTCGGCGGT
>ERZ777305.881-NODE-881-length-43893-cov-49.153520_pt1 | contig 43893 bp, 34 predicted proteins | sample MGYA00374965_ERZ777305 | MGnify/ENA primary metagenome ERZ777305 (study PRJEB29328, sample SAMD00013331) | mouse gut metagenome | study: EMG produced TPA metagenomics assembly of the Metagenome analysis of fecal microbiota from mouse which was promoted...
TCCCTTTGCTTCAGTCGCATAGCCCGCTATGCTCCTTCGCCACAGGAATAAATCCGTCTGAAAAATTTCGGCCCTGTCATTAACAAGCATTATTAAACAACCTCTTATATACGCGAGCAGCGCGCTGCGAGCAGCGCGTCGGCAAGCGTAAGGCAGGCCATGGCTTCCACCACAGGCACTGCACGGGGCACGGCGCACACGTCGTGCCTTCCTTTTGCATCAAGAATGCAAGGGCTGCCTTTGAGATCGATAGTCTCCACCGGACGCATCATTGTGGCTATGGGCTTGAAGCAGACACGCATCGTGATGTCTTCGCCTGTGCTTATCCCCCCGAGTATTCCGCCACAACGGTTTTCGGAAGTGTGCAGGGCGGAATCGAGCCCGGTAGGGGTGTCGAGAGATTCCGAGCCATGGAGGCGCGCTGCATCTGTGCCGTCGCCGTATTCAAAACTTTTTGCGGCGTTTATACTCATCATGGCCGCCGCGAGCCTGGCCTGAAGTTTGCCGAATATAGGCTCTCCCAGTCCGGCGGGGCAGCCTGTGGCTATGCATGTCACTGCTCCGCCCACCGTGTCGCCGGCCGCGCGCGCGGCCTCAAGTTCGCGAAGCATGCCTTCGGGTGTGGTGGCGCGTCCTATCTGTGAGGCGACGGCTTTGACTTTTATGCCATAAACGGCAATGAATTGTGCGGCGATGGCGCCTGCGGCAACTGTTGCGGCCGTGGTGCGGGCACTTGCGCGGCCGCCGCCGCGATGGTCGCGCAGCCCGTATTTCAGCGTGTATGTAGCGTCGGCATGGCCGGGGCGGATTTTGTCGCGCATATTGTCGTAGTCGGTGCTGCGGGCGTCGCTGTTGTCGATGGTGAAAGCTATGGGGGTGCCTGTTGTTTTTCCCTCGAATATTCCGGAGTTTATTTTTATATGGTCGGGTTCGCGGCGCGTACTCGTACGCGGGTCTGTGCCCGGGCGCCGTCGGTCAAGCGCTTCCTGTATGGCTGTTAGGTCAAGAGTAAGGCCTGCCGGCATGCCGTCCACCACGCCTCCTATGGCCGGGCCATGGCTTTCGCCGAATGCCGTGAAGCGGAAAAAATGGCCGATGGTGTTCATTTTGTCAGGTCGGTTATGGTTGCTCCTATGTAATTTATCAGCGCTGTAGGCTCTATGGCTATCTGCATACCGCGCACTCCGGCACTTACGTATATTTTGTTGAAGTCTGTGGCTGTGGAATGGAAAAATGTAGGAAAAGTTTTTTTCATTCCTATGGGAGAACATCCACCCCGCACGTATCCGGTGGTGGGCAGCAGGTCTTTCATGGCAATTAAGTCAGCTTTTTTGTCGCCGGCAGCTTTTGCGGCTTTTTTAAGGTCTACCTCGCAATTCCCGGGCACTACGCACACGAAATATCCGCATCGTTCGCCTTTTAGCACAAGGGTCTTAAACACTCTGTTTATGTCTTCTCCAAGCTGTGAGGCCACATGGTCGGCTGCAAGATTGTCGGGGTCGACGGTGTAAGTTACCAGCTTGAAGTCTATGCCTGCGGTTTCAAGCAGTCTTGCCGCATTAGTTTTCGGTGTGTTTGCCATATCTAAACATATTCTATCGGTGCTTCGGCAACAGATTCCTGACATGCACCAATTTCAAAATTAAAAATGAGTGCTTCTACCATAGATCGGCGATTTTCTATTTTTCCGCCATTATGGTAGAAATGGTCTTTTGTTGTTACGTTGAACTGCTTCCAGTATCGTTGTATTGTTTCATTGCTTCTATAATCATTGTGATGCCATGTAGATAATATGAATCGGGCAGAGGTGCGGGATAATGCGCTGAAAAGATTACGTTCGTCTTCTTCCGTCCATCCGTTATAATAATCAGCATATCGTCCGAAATAGGGCGGGTCGCAATAGATTATATCATTGGAATTTGCTTTTTCAATTGTCTCTAAAAAACAGGAATTGTAAAAACACCAATCTTTGCTCTTGAAGATTTGGCCAACACGTTCTATTTGGTTGCATATTTTTGTTACATACGCAGGGGAGAACCTTTCCGCCTTTTTGCAGAATGGCACGTTCCATTCTCCTTTTCGGTTGAATCTCATCATTCCGTTGAATCCTGCGCGTGAAAGGAATAGGAAGTCGTAAGGACTATATTCTTTGTTGAATCGGTCGCGCACTTCGCGGAAGTGAACATATCCATCTTCTTCGGAACTCTTGAGCAGAGAACTCTCTTGTTCAAGATAGTCCCTTGTAGTAACGGGCGTTATCGTTCCGTTATGAACGCATTTATAAAAATTGATGATGTGTGGGTTGGCATCGCCTACAATATGGCGTCCACGCATAGGAGAATTTAGTCCTACGACACCAGTGCCGAAAAATGGTTCTATCCAATTTGCATCCAAGTCTATGCCCGAACTTAGAATTAAATCGTTTATCCATGGCACAAGTTTTGTTTTAATGCCTTGTGATTTTATAGGTGGTACAATAATGGCCATGTCATCCCATCTTTTTAAGCAACTCCTGCCGACTTATTAGAAATTTTTTATATGTAAGAATGTTTGTGTAGTGAGGTTTTTCCAATCCCGCATTGTGAGCATCGGTTGTATTAAAGAAATTCATCCAATAGTCATCAAATACAGCCTCACCAAGTTCTGAGAATGTACCTTTGCCATTGATTAGATTGTCAATACCAAATACGCTTCCTATATTTCTTGTATTTCCGCTGCCGGGGCGGTCGCTTGCAATTTTCCATTTAGGCTGCACGAAAAAAGTGAAATCACGAATTACAGATTTCATGGTATCGAGATTCTCAATTTCATACATTCTTTTTTCGTTGCTGGCGTCCCGACTTTGTTTGTAAAGAATCCCAAGCACAAGATGACATTTGTAATCGTTATAGGGGTAATCTGTGTTTTTCTTTTTATCCCTATGTCTGAAATATCCCCAATATGAACCGAGGGTGAAGCCTCCAGAACGTTCGTCGGAGTAGAAGCTTGATTTGAAATCAAGTGCAAATAGATTGCCTTCTGAGTCCTTGAATGTTATGTCTGGGTAGAAGTTTTGAGCCGACGGCAGCTCTATAGTCATTCCGTGCCTCACGGCAAAATCATTCAGACGTGGAATGAGAATAATTTCTATTATTTTAGAAACCACTTTGGTGTCGTTAGTTATTGTATAGATGTTCTTGTTGACATCTATGAAACCTTTTACTATCCATTCTCCATCGTTGGTTTCGAGTCTGGATTTATATGTATTCACTTCTTCTGTGAGGAGTTGTTGGAAAAGTTCTTTGTCCATAATCAGTAAACTTGAAGCAAAAATAGTTAATTTGTGCGAAAAAATGAGTATCTTCGCGCAAAAAATGTATTTATATGGCAATAAGCACCCGTGAACACCTTATAGATGTGGCACGTCAGCTCTTTTCGCGCAAAGGAGTTGAGGCCACTACCATGGGCGATATTGCCAATGCAAGCGAAAGAGGACGGCGCACGGTATACACTTATTTCCGTAATAAAAAAGAAGTATATGCTGCCGTGTTGCAGAGCGAGAGCGACACCCTTGTGAGGCGTCTTGAGGCAATTGTGAATTCAGACGAACCGGTGGAGGAGCGTTTGCGTGAGTTTCTGTCGGTGCGTCTTGTGCAGCGCCGCGAACAGAATTCGGCTGCGGTATCGCTGCGAGCCTTGTTCAAGCCCGATTTCCGCAGAATGAGCCGGGTGCGTGTGCTTGTGCGTGAGCGTGCGAAGTGCATGCTCCACGAATTGCTTGCCGAAGGTATTGACTCGGGGCGTTTCGAAGCATCGCGCTGCGCGATGCTGGAAGGGTTTGCGCTTGACTGCATGCATGCCATGGACATTGCGGGTGCCGACACGGAGTCGGGCGGACTTGCGTTGTCGGCCGACTCTATGCTTGACTTTATTATATCCGACATTTGCAGATGTAAGGAATGATGGTGGGCAAAAAGAGTAGTTTGTTTGCCATTATTTCCAATGCGGAGAAAATAATTCGCTTGGTAACGTGTGTAAAACTTAAGATTTTCTTACATTTGCAGCATGTATAGACATCTTCTGACACGCATTGTGCTGCTTTGTGCCGCTGCGGCAACCGCTGTTGGCGCGCGCGGAGCCGTGCATGGTGCGCAGAAGCCCTTTACTATAGTTATTGACCCAGGGCACGGCGGCCGCGATTATGGATGCGTCGGAAAACTGACCAATGAAAAGACTATAGTGCTCGATGTGGCGAAACGTCTGGGTAAAATTCTTGAAGACGAGCATCCTGACATAAAACGCGTGTACACCCGCGACGACGATCGCTATCTGACTCTCCAGCAGCGTGCCGACGCCGCCAATAAGGCCGGTGGAGATTTGTTTGTGTCAATACACGTCAACAGCATCGACAAGCGTGCCCGCAACCGCACGACAATCCATGGGGCCAGTGTTTATACCCTCGGGTTGCACAAGAGCGAAAATAATCTTAACGTGGCTATGAGGGAAAATGCCGTCATGGAACTCGAACAGGATTATTCTGCAAAATATCAGGGATTTGATCCTAATTCGACCGAGAGCTACATAATTTTTGAGCTTAATCAGAACAGCCATGTGAGCAATAGTCTTGACCTTGCGTCGGCCATGCAGGATGAACTGATTTCAACCGCAGGACGTGCCGACAAGAATGTGCGTCAGGCAGGTTTTTGGGTTCTTTGGGCCGTGGCGATGCCGTCGGTGCTCGTGGAACTTGATTTTATATGCAATCCGTCGATGGAACGGTTCCTTAACACGAAAGACGGTCGCCAGAAATGTGCACGCGCACTTGCTAATGCCATTTCCGGCTATTATGCCCACCACCGCAGGGTTGCATCCGCCCGTGGTTCAGAGCCGGCGCCGGCCGGACATAAAGAGGGTAATGCAGGTAAAGAAAATAAAGAAACTCCGGAGCCTTCTGCACCGGTGCTGACATACCATGTGCAGTTCCTAACTTCATCGCGGCGTCTCTCCGAGAACGACAAGCGTATGAAAGGAGTAAGCGATGTGGACTGCTATGTGGAACACAAAACCTATAAATATTATTCCGGCACTTTTTCTACGCTCGCTGAGGCGAAAAAGCGTCTGGCTTCGGTGCGTAAAAAACACAGCGAGGCGTTTATTATAAAGATGCAGGATGGCAAACGAATTTGAAAAGATATAATGTTATGAAAAGTGCATTAAAAAAGGAACTCACGATAGGTGCCCTCGTCATTGTGGCTCTTGCAGTTCTTTTTATCGGTATTGATTTTCTTAAAGGCATAAATGTTTTTAAGGCGGCCAATTACTATTATGTGCAGTACACGAATGTGGAAGGTCTTGCCATTTCGGCACCTGTCAATCTTAACGGCTTCAAGGTGGGGCAAGTGCGTGATATAAAATACGAGTTCGACAATCCCGGCCATGTGATGGTGGAACTGACTCTTGACAAGCAGTTGCAATTGCCGCAAGGCACTCAGGCCGTGCTCACCGCCGACCTTCTCGGCACCTCATCCATAGTACTGAGACCCGGGCATTCCGAGGCAAAGCATAAAGTGGGCGATACTATAGAAGGTGTTTCAGACAAAGGTCTTATGGGTAATATCAGCGGCATGATGCCATCCATTGAAAGCATATTCCCGAAAATCGACACGCTTCTGGCCAACCTTAACACCCTTACCGGTGATCCTGCTCTTACTGCATCAGTGAAGCGTCTTGACGACATCACCGCAAATCTGGAAAATGCTACGCGGCAGATTACTGCTGTCATGGCTTCATTGCCTCCCGTGACACGTGATGTAAAGCGCATGACGTCGAATCTTGATTCTATAACAGGTGATGTGGCCGTGCTCACACAGCAGCTCAGGAATGTCCCTGTTGATTCCATCACGACAAATATTTCGGAGGCTATAGCCAATCTGAATGCTCTGAGCGAACAGCTTAAAAATCCTGATGGCTCGCTCGGAATGCTTATGAAAGATCCGGCATTGTATAACAACATTAATGCTACGGTTTCAAGTCTTGATTCTCTGTTCGTAGACATCAAGCGCAATCCCAAGCGATACATCAGCATAAAGTTGCTCTAAGTCACGAGCAGAATAAAGGCGTCCGGCGTCCTGCGAATAAACCGCGGGGCGCCGTACGGCTTTAAAGATACAATTATGATACAAATGTTAAAAGCGAAAAGCATGCGACTTTGTATGTCGCTGTAATGCTTTATAAATAAGGATATTGTAGAAAAATCGTCAATTCCAAATTTTGAGGTGCTTGTTTTTTAGGAAAATTATTGTCAATTTTGCTATGCAATAGAAAAATAACAACTTCCAGCTCCCTTCTTTAAGCCAGGATGGAAAAAAATCATCAACAGCTATGGGAGGAATGTCGTCAGTTTATCAAAGGCAATATTCCTCCTGCGCAGTACGACGCGTGGTTTCGCGACGTCGCTTCGCTCGGCTTCGACAACATGAATCTTACACTCATGGTGCCGTCGGCTTTTTTTGTGGAGCAGCTCGAAGAACGTTATTTGAAACTTTTGGGTGCGGCCATACGTGGTGTGTATGGCAAAGGGGTTAAGCTGTACTACCACTTCAACCAGGTAAAGGATGAGCCGCGCACGGCAGTGAACATGCGTTCGTCCGAGCCTTCGTCGGCTATAATATCGGCCGGAATGAAGAATCAGGCATCCAATCCGTTTGCAGCCCAACCGATAGAAGACATAAACCCCCAGCTTAATCCGCGGTACAACTTTGAAAATTACTGCTGTAGCCTGAGCAACAAGGTGGCCTGCGGAATCGGACAGACGATAGCCGACGATCCGAGCATCAAGACTTTTAACCCCTTGTTCATATTCGGGTCGACCGGCGTCGGAAAAACGCATCTTATACAAGCTGTAGGCATACGCATAAAGGAGCGCAACCCTCAGGCAAAGGTGCTGTATGTCACTGCCAGACTTTTTCAGAGCCAGTACACGACTGCCGAGGCAAAAGGCACCACTAACAGCTTTTTCCATTTCTACCAGAATATCGACACGCTTATAGTCGACGACATACAGGATTTGCGAGACAAGCGTTCGACGCAAAACACGTTTTTCCACATTTTCAATCATCTGCACCAGAACGGAAAACAGATAATAATGTCGAGCGACTGTTCGCCAGCCGATATGGAAGGGTTTGAAGCGCGCCTGTTGTCCCGTTTCCGTTGGGGCATGAGTGTGAAATTGGAGGATCCTGACATGAATCTGCGCCGCAATGTACTTGTTCAGCGTGCAGAGCAGGACGGACTCGAACTGCCGTCGGAAGTGATAGATTACATAGCCGCAAACGTGACGGACAGCATTCGCGAACTGGAAGGAATCGTCGTATCTTTAATAGGACGAGCTACGGTGCTGAATGTCGATATAGATCTTGATTTGGCTCGCAATGTGATAGCAAATGCCGTTCGCATCAATCGAAAACAAGTGAATTTCGAGATGGTGGTTAATGCTGTATGTGCCCACTACAATGTAGACCCGGATCTTATATTTACCAAAAGCCGTAAGCGTGAAATAAGCGATGCCAGACAGATAGTGATGTTTTTGGCAAAAAAAATAATTAAAATGCCTCTTACTGCCATAGGCGCGCGTCTCGGCCGTACTCATGCCACGGTGCTTTACGCATGCAAGAATATAGAGGAGCGTATGCCTCTTGAAAAGCAGCTTTGTGACGACTTGCTGTCCATCGAGGCGAATGTTTTGCAATAACTGCGTATTTCACTCAGTCGTATTTTTTTAAAACATATGACATGGAGCTGAATGGGTAACTATTTGGTAGTCATGTTGTATTGTTTTTGTTTTGGAAAACTTTTCATTTTGTATAAATCTATTTGTTGGAAAATTTGTTTATGATAAATCATTTTCGCAACTTTGCAGTCAACTAAAACAACGAATAACTTCAGACTATAACCAACATAATTTTCTCCGTATCGTGCAAGACCAAAATACATACACATTTGACGAAGCATACAATGCCACGCTTGAATATTTCGGTGGCGATGAATTGGCCGCCCGGGTGTGGGCAAGCAAATATGCCCTGAAAGATTCCTTCGGTAATATTTATGAGCTTACTCCTGACGACATGCACCGCCGCATAGCGTCTGAAATCGCCCGTATCGAGTCAAAATACCCGAATCCTATGAGCGAGGCCGAAGTGTTCGGGCTGCTTAAGGACTTCCGTTACATAGTGCCGCAAGGCAGCCCGATGACAGGAATCGGCAACGATTATCAGGTTGGTTCTCTCAGTAATTGTTTTGTAATCGGTCTTGACGGAGCGCCCGATAGCTACGGCGGTGTAATACGAATCGACGAAGAACAGGTGCAGCTTATGAAGCGTAGAGGCGGAGTGGGGCATGACTTGTCGCATATCCGTCCCAAAGGCATGCCAGTGAAGAATTCGGCGCTTACAAGCACCGGATTAGTTCCTTTCATGGAACGCTACTCCAACAGCACCCGCGAAGTTGCACAGGACGGCCGCAGAGGAGCGCTTATGATGACAGTCAGCATAAAACATCCCGACAGCGAGGCTTTCATAGATGCCAAGATGACGGAAGGAAAAGTGACCGGGGCGAATGTAAGTGTGCGTATAGACGATGATTTCATGCGCGCTGTTGAGAGTGGAGAAAATTACATCCAGCAATATCCCGTAGTGTCGTCAGATCCGATAGTTGTCAAAGAAATTGATGCCAAGGCTCTTTGGGCTAAGATTATACATAACGCATGGAAGTCGGCCGAGCCCGGAGTGCTGTTTTGGGATACCATCACGCGAGAGAGTGTGCCGGACTGCTATGCCGACCTTGGATTCCGTACTATTTCCACAAATCCGTGTGGAGAGATACCGCTCTGTCCCTACGACAGCTGCCGCCTGCTGGCTATAAATCTTTTCAGCTATGTGCGTAATCCGTTCACCCCGGAGGCCTCTTTCGATTTCGGCTTGTTTGCCGAGCATGTGGCAAAGGCTCAGCGAATAATGGACGATATTATCGATCTTGAGATGGAAAAAATCGACCGTATTCTGGAAAAGGTTGATTCTGATCCAGAGACGGAAGAAGTAAAAGCCGCCGAGCGCAATTTATGGCTGAAAATAAAGAGTAAGACATCAAAGGGGCGTCGCACGGGCGTAGGCACGACAGCCGAAGGCGACATGCTTGCGGCTCTCGGCTATCGCTACGGCACTCCGGAAGCCACTGATTTCAGCGAAAGCGTGCACAAAGCCCTCGCCATCGCTGCATATGGCTCAAGCGTAGATATGGCAGCAGAGCGCGGACCATTCGAAATATTCGATGCCGAGCGGGAGAAAAACAACCCGTTCATAGGGCGTCTGCGCGAGGCTTCTCCTGAGCTGTATGAGAAAATGCTGGCCCACGGGCGTAGGAATATTGCTTGTCTTACAATAGCACCCACCGGCACTACGAGTCTTATGACACGTACTACAAGCGGAATAGAGCCTGTGTTCATGCCGGTATACAAGCGTCGCCGCAAGGTGAATGCCAATGATGTTGATGTACGTGTGGATTATGTGGACGACTCTGGAGATGCCTTCGAGGAATTTGTAGTGTACCATCCCAAGTTTATCGACTGGATGCGCATCCACGGCATCGAGATTCGCTCAGACTATACACAGGACCAGTTGAACGAGCTGGTTGCCCAGTCGCCATATGCCGGCGCTACGAGCAACGATATTGACTGGTTGGAAAAAGTCAAGATGCAGGGCCGTATCCAGCGGTGGGTGGACCATAGCATTTCGGTGACGATAAACCTGCCGGCCACAGTCAGCGAGGAGCTTGTCAACAGACTGTACCTTGAAGCATGGCATGCAGGCTGCAAGGGCTGCACGGTTTATCGCGATGGCTCGCGTTCGGGAGTGCTTGTCGCTATGGAAAAAAAGGCTGCGGCAAAGGTCGAGCCTGAAATACCACATGTGGGCAAGCGTCCTATCGAATTGGAGGCAGATGTTGTGCGCTTCCAGAACAATAAAGAGAAATGGATTGCATTTATCGGTCTGCGCGACGGCATGCCGTATGAGATTTTCACAGGTCTGACCGATGATGAAGACGGAATATTCTGTCCCAAAAGTGTGTCGCATGGCAAAATTATCAAAGCGCTGGATGAGAACGGCAACAAACGCTACGATTTTCAATTCATAAACAAGCGTGGCTACAAGACCACAATAGAAGGCCTCAGCGAGAAATTCAACCCTGAATATTGGAACTATGCAAAGCTAATCTCAGGGGTGCTACGTTATGGTATGCCGGTAGATCAGGTGCTGAAACTTGTCGGCAGCCTCGAACTCGACTCCAAGAGCATAAACACATGGAAAATGGGAGTGGAGCGCGCTCTTAAAAAATATCTCCCTAACGGCACCAAGGCCAGCGGACAGACTTGCCCGAAATGCGGACAAGAAACGCTTATCTATCAGGAAGGCTGTCTTATCTGCACATCTTGTGGAACAAGCAAATGCGGATGAACACGCGGTTGTCTTAAAAAAACTTAAATGGGCGGGTTTCTCGCCCATTTTTTCTACTTTTACATGTAGAAACAAGATTATATCATAATTCAAAAATCAACATCCTAATAGCCATGATGCTTACATTGCACATAAATTACCGCACTCAGTGGGGTGAATGCCTCAAAGTGTGTGGTAACGCTCATGCTCTCGGCCAGGGACGCGAGAATTTTGCCGCTCCCATGGCAGCCGGAGAGGACGGCAAATGGACTCTGAATGCGGACATAGCCGAGACGGAATTTCCTCTTACGTATCATTACATTGTAGTTCGTGACGGCCATGTCGTACGGCGTGAATGGGGCGCAGAGCATCGTCTTGTCTCTGCACCGGGTCTCCATAGCTGCAGTGTGTTTGACCGCTGGAGCGATATGCCTTCCGACAAGCCTTTTTATTCTTCCGCTTTTACCCAGTGCGTGTGTAAGCGAGAAAGCGCCGATGCGGAGTTGCTCCCATGTGCCGGAAAACTTATGTTTGAAGTAGAGGCTCCCATGGTTGCGCCGGGACAGGTGCTTGCCGTCTGCGGTTCCACGCCGTCGCTCGGTGGCTGGAATCCGTCCCGTGCGATACTTATGAACGACGCTCTTTATCCACGATGGCGTGCGGTTGCCGAGGCTGGAGACATAACGGATGCCACAGAATATAAGTTCGTGGTTCTTGACAAATACGACGGGCATGTCGTTGCTTGGGAAAATGGCCCAAACCGTAGAGTGGGAGTTTCGCCGTCAATTGGTGAGGCGACTTTGCTTAGCGGGTTGCGAATCGACAATCCTTTCCATTGGAAGGGTGCTGGAGTGGCGATTCCTGTCTTCGCACTGCGTAGTGAAGAAGACTTCGGAGTAGGAGATTTCTACGATTTGAAAAAGATGGTGGACTGGGCTGCTGCCACGGGACAGCGTTTCCTGCAGGTGCTGCCGATAAATGACACCACCATGACGCATACATGGACCGATTCGTATCCATACAATGCAAATTCTATATTTGCCCTGCATCCCATGTATCTGCGCCTTTCTGCGCTCGGCACGCTGGCCGACAAAGGACGTCGAGAACACTATGAACGCCTCAGACAAGAGCTTAACGCTCTTGAACAAATTGATTATGAACGCGTCAATCAGGCAAAAATCGCATTCTACCACGAGATTTTCGCTCAGGATGGAGCAAAAGTACTTGCATCCGACAGCTACAAGGCGTTTTATGCAGCCAATAGTTCGTGGCTATTGCCCTATGCTGCCTTCTGCGTGCTGCGCGACCGCTATTCCACTCCTGATTTCACACAATGGCCGAAGCATAGCCGCTATGATGCTGCAGAGATAGAAAAGTTTGTGAAGGATAATGCCGACGACATAAACTATGTTTGCTATCTTCAGTATCATCTTGACCGACAGATGCGCGAGGTTGCCGCTTATGCACGTGAGCATGGAGTGGCCATAAAGGGCGATATACCTATCGGAATCTCCCGTACAAGCGCCGACGCATGGCAGAGCCCGGAATTGTTCAATCTGGATTCGCAAGCCGGAGCTCCGCCGGACGATTTTTCTGTACTCGGACAGAATTGGGGACTTCCGACTTACAAATGGGACGTCATGGCCCGCGACGGATATGCGTGGTGGAAAGCCCGTTTCCGCAAGATGAGCGAATATTTCGACGCTTATCGCATAGATCATGTTCTTGGCTTCTTCCGCATATGGCAGATTCCGATGGATGCCGTGCATGGCCTTCTTGGCGTGTTCAACCCGGCGCTCCCGTTCTCGCCTGACGAGTTGCGTGGCAGCTATGATTTTTGGATTAATCCGGAATTGCATGCCCGTCCTTATATCATGGACTGGTTCATCGGCGACTACTTCGGAGAACTGACTGACTTTGTAAGAGAGCACTATCTTATCAGTGAAGGCGACGGACGTTATCGTCTGCGGCACGAGGTGGCGACACAACGCAAAGTGGTTGACTATTTCGCTACCATGCCGGACACTCCCGAAAATAAACGTATAAGCGATGGCCTGATGGGTCTGATAGACAATGTGCTCTTTATTGAAGACCCTGCGGAGCGCGGCAAATACCATCCGCGTATTTCGGCACAGCACAGCTATATCTACCGCTCGCTGAATGATTATGAAAAATGGTGTTTCAATCGTCTGTACAACGATTTCTTTTATCATCGTCATGATGCATTCTGGTACGACAAAGCAATGGCGAAACTGCCCCCGCTTATAGATGCTACCGATATGCTTGTGTGCGCCGAGGATTTAGGTATGATTCCGCATTGTGTTCCTTCTGTGATGCATGAACTGGAAATTCTTGCCCTTGAGATTCAGCGTATGCCGAAAGACCCCGCAACGGAGTTCGGCAATACGGCGGCATATCCCTATTATTCCGTGTGCACGACATCCACGCATGACATGGGAGGCATACGCCAGTGGTGGGAGGAAGACCGCGCGGCCACACAGCGTTTCTACAATGAAGTGCTGCATGAAAACGGCGGCGCGCCATTCTATGCTGAACCATGGATATGCCGTCGTATTATCGACTTGCACCTACAATCTCCGTCGATGCTGTGCATTCTGCCTTTGCAGGACTGGCTGTCAATAGACGGCGATCTGCGTCGCAACGATCCGCGTGAGGAGCAGATAAACGTACCGGCAAATTCGCGGCATTATTGGCGGTACCGTATGCATCTTACTCTTGAGGATTTGCTCGGGAGCGACAGTTTCAACGAGATACTGCACAATGCCATAGCGCATAGCGGCAGATAAGCGTACAAAAGATATAAAGCCGCCGAATGATGAACAAGCATCATTCGGCGGCTTTTGTAAACCATATGTCCAAAACAAAAGAGCGCCGACAAATCGGCGCTCTTTTGTTTAATTATTAAATCGTGGAGATATTCAGAAGGGAAGGGTGAAGTCGGCGAACTCAAGGTCTTTGGCTGCTTTGGAAGCGAGGCTGCTGTCCATGCGCACGGCCTGACGCAAATTGGTGCTGAGCATCTGCTGGTTGTTGGTGCGTGCGCCGAGAATTGCCATCAGGTAGAATGTGTTTGCATCTGGATTGTTGATGGCGGCAAGTGTGCTTTTGGCTTTGGAATAGTCCTTGGTGAGTATCTGGGCCAGTGCGGCATTGTTGCTCTTGCTGTCGCCGAATGCGCGTGCGGCGGCTGCGTTGTCGCCCTGCTTGAGGTAATATACGCCAAGAGCTTCGTTGAGTTCGCTTACGCCGGCGGCAGAACCGAAGAGCTGGTTAGCTTTGCTGTAATTCTTGTTGAGCATTTCGATGAGGCCGAGGTTCATCTGCGGTTCTCCGTTGGCGGGCGCGAGGCGTGCCGCTTTATTGAAGTTTGCAGCAGCGTTTTTATAATCCTTGGCTACATATTGTGTCAGGCCGAGGTCGTTCCAGGTGCGGTAGTCTTCAGGATACAGCTCTGTGGCCTTTTTGTAGATGGCCATACGTCGTGCATTATCGTCGGTGAGGGTAGCTGCGTAAAGAATTTCGTCTACTTTGAGAGCCGAAGGATTGGAGTCGAAAAGGCTGTTGATTTCTTCATCGCTTTTGCCTATGACATTTACGCTTGCAGTGATGCGTGAATAGCGCAGTTGGGGGAGGATGTTGTCGGCAAGCTGTTCGAATACGTTGGAAAGGTTACGAATCTCGCGTTCGCGTTCTTCCGGGTCTTTGTACATGGAGAGGACGCTTAGAATCAGTTCTTTGTCCTGTATGTTGCTTTTCGACACAAGTTCTTGGAAACCTTCCCAGTCTTCGGCTGTGAACTGCGAAGTGAGTTCGCCGAATTCAGTGATTTTGTCTTTTTTGAGCTGGCCACGCAAGTAGCTGTCGGTGTTTTTCTCGCGGTTTTCGGCGAGGCGACGGTTGAGGTCGTAGCCGCCGTCGGGCGATGCGTAGGAGGAAATGTTGATTTCTTCGATTTCGCGGTTTGCGGCGGCGTTGGCTTCGCGGATTTCCTTTTGCAACTCAAGCATTGCGTCGGTTTTAAGCTCGCCTGCGCGTATGTTCGCCTGATTGATTAGGAACATGATGTCCGCAGCGTATTTTTCATTGATTATGCGCTGGAAGGCATCCTGGGCAAGAGCGGGGGACACACCGGCAGCATCGGCCATGGCTGCTGTTGTGATAACGCCTTTGGCCACCTGTACTCGTGGAAGAACATATTGTTTGCCGCCTTGACGCACGTTGAATGCAAGTTCGAGCACGCTTTGAGCCATGTCGGGGGTGTAGTTGTAGCTCACAGGAATGGTGAGTGTGCCGCCATGTTCATAGTTTACGACGGGAGCGTTTCCGCGCACTTTCTCGCCTTGGAAACTATAGGCCTGTGAAGCTGTTTCGGTGCCGTTGTACACAAGATAGGGCGTAACGGTGACTTCGGCGTTTTTCACGAAGAACTTGGCCGGAACGCGGGCAGTGACCGTAGCGGGCACTTTTTCGCCCACTACTTCAAGCGGATTCGGGTTGACGGTGAAGTAGTCGGAATTGAACTGACCGAGTTTTTTGCCGCACGACGAAAGTGCCAATACGGCGCCTGTAGCGGCAAGCACACATAATTTGCGATTCATGTGAGTTGATATTAGGGTTGGTATGACGTATTGTTATATTATGATGAATACTATTGCAAATATAACACTTTTGTGTCAAGTATAATATTTTATTAGGATTTATTTAGAGATTATTTAAATAAAACATGTTTTTGCCGTATCTTTGCAGAAGAAACCTTATTAATTAAAGAGTACCTGAAATGAAATTGAAATCCGGCCTATGCGCGGTAGCCGCATGCATGGCTCTTGCTCCGGCGCTTAAGGCGCAAGACTTACTTTATTTGAACGAATTTCCGCTGTCGCAGGTTGAACTGTTGCCAGGTTCTGTATTCCGCCACGCCTGCGATCTTAATACCGAGGTGCTGTTGGCCTATGATACAGACCGCTTGCTTGCGCCTTATCTGAAAGAGGCCGGCCTTGAGCCTCGAGGCGAATTGTTCGGCAATTGGGAAGGGCTTGACGGCCATGTCGGCGGCCATTATCTTTCGGCTCTCGCAATGCATTATGCAGCCACAGGCCGTGAAGAGTTGAAACAGCGGCTGGACTATGCCGTAGCCGAATTGGCGCGTTGTGCCGAAGCGTCAAGCGACGGATATATAGGGGGTGTGCCAGGAAGTGCCGAAGTATGGGGTGAGATAAAACGCGGCAATGTGGCAATGGTATGGAAAAGATGGGTGCCGTGGTACAACGTGCACAAAACATACGCCGGCCTGCGTGACGCATGGCTGTACGCCGGCAACGAACAGGCGCGCCGTCTGTTTCTCGGTTTGTGCGACTGGGGCGTGAATCTGACCGCCGGGCTGTCTGACGAGCAGATGGAGGCCATGCTTGATTGCGAGCATGGTGGTATGCCTGAAGTATATGCCGATGCCTATGCGATGACCGGTGACGAACGCTACCTGTATGCCGCACGGCGTTTCTCGCACCATAAAGTGCTGGACAGCCTTGCTGCAGGCGTAGACAATCTTGATAACATGCACGCCAACACCCAAGTGCCTAAATTTGTGGGATTTCAGCGTATAGCCGAACTTGGCGGCGGCGATGAATTCCGCCGTGCCGCAGATAACTTTTGGCATACAGTGGTGGAATCCCGCTCCATTTCAATAGGCGGAAACAGCCGTCGCGAGCATTTTCCCGCTGCCGACGATTACCTGAGCTATGTCACCGACCGCGAAGGCCCCGAATCGTGTAACACCAACAATATGCTGAAGCTTACAGAAGGACTTTTCCGCATGAAACCCGATGTAGCGTATGTTGATTTCTATGAGCGCGCGCTTTACAACCACATTCTTTCCACGCAACATCCGGAGCATGGAGGATATGTATATTTTACTCCTGCGCGCCCCGGACACTATCGCGTGTATTCGCAGCCTAACAGCGCGATGTGGTGCTGTGTAGGGACAGGCATGGAGAACCATGGAAAATACGGGCAGTTCATCTACACGCACTCCGGCAACGACAGCATCTACGTGAATCTGTTCATAGCTTCAAGACTGAAGGCATCGGACATGGGTGTCACGCTCACGCAGGAAACGTCATTCCCTGACAGCGAGTCTACAAAACTCATTGTCAACCTCGACTCTCCCCGCAATTTCAGCCTCATGCTGCGCCATCCGGGATGGTGCTCAGGAATGAAAGTACGCGTAAACGGACAAGAATGCAAAGTAGGCACGGATGCGTCTGGATATGCGGTGGTGAACCGCCAATGGAATGACGGCGATGTAGTGGATGTTGATTTGCCGATGGAGTTCTCTATAGAACGTCTAAGGCATAAACCGGAATATATTTCACTTCTCAGAGGCCCCATCGTGCTTGGCGCCGAACTGAATAAAGAACATCTCGACGGACTTGTGGCAGACGACGCCCGTTGGGCTCATGTGGCCGGAGGCCCGCTGATGTCGGTGTTCGATACTCCGGTGGTGCTTTCCGACAGCGCCGCCCTGCTCGCTGCCATACAGCCGACTGAAAAACCGATGCACTATACTTTGCAAGGCGTGTTTGCCGAACCCGGAATGAAGATGGAACTGAAGCCTTTTGCCGCTATCCACGATTGCCGCTACATGATGTATTGGCTGTCTATGACGCCTGATGGATATGCCGCCCATCTCGATGCTATGAAACGCGACGAGGAACGCGTACTTGCTCTTGACCGACGCACGGTAGATGCGGTTAACACCGGAGAACAGCAGCCCGAAGCCGATCACTTCATGGTGGCCGAATCCTCAGGAAAAGGTGTGGCTTTCGGACAGCCTTTCCGTAATGCCTATGGTGGCAGTTTCTCTTATCGCATGCGCACTCAACGCAAGCCCGGTTTGAGTCTTATGGTGCGCTATTGGGGCAACCAGGCCGGCAACCGGCGCTTCGACATACTTGCTGACGGCGAGTTGGTGGCTACGGAAAACATCTCGGACCGTTGGCGTGAAGAACGTTTTGTCGACGTAGAATATGCATTGCCGGCGCATGTGTCGGAACGCGACAGTGTTGTCATAGCATTCCGTGCGCACAAAGGTAATACGGCCGGCGATGTGTTCCATGTACGTCTGATTCATCCCGAAAATAAATAAACACACTTTTACGTATGAAAAACATATCACGTATTATCTTGTCGGCCATGGTTTTGTGCTGTGCTCACTTTTCACATGCCGCCATTGCTCTTAATTCGCTCATAGGGGATAATATGGTGCTGCAGCAGCAGGCCGAAGCCCGCCTTTGGGGCAATGCATCGCCTGGATCAAAAGTGACGGTCACTCCGTCATGGGGTGATGCTGTGAGCGTACAGGCCGGAAAAGACGGTTCCTGGACGGCATCCGTAAAAACGCCTGCCGGAAGCTTCAAGCCTGAAACTATTGTGTTTTCCGATGATAACGGAGGCAGAATAGAAGTAGGCAATGTGCTTATAGGCGAAGTGTGGCTTGCTTCAGGCCAGAGCAATATGGAAATGCCGCTAAAGGGTTTTGGCGGATGTTGCGTACAGAATGGCATAGACGATGCCATCAATGCCAAAGAAATGGCCGGGGTGCGCATGTATACGGTACCTCTGCGACAGAGTTACGAACCGCTTGGCGAGTGCGGCAGCAGTTGGAAAACTACGGAAAATTACCGCGACGTAATGGACTTCAGTGCCACGGCATGGTATTTTGCAAAATCGCTTAGCCGCGCCCTTGACGTGCCGGTTGGCATAGTGTGCTGTGCATACGGAGGCTCTAAAGTGGAGAGCTGGATGCCTGCAGATATGCTCAAGTCTTACAGTGATGTTTCGCTTGATCCTGCAGATATTGAAGCGACAACACATTATCACCGTCCTTTGCTGATGTACAACGCTATGTTCCGTCCGGTGCGGCGCTATACATACAAAGGCATAATATGGTATCAGGGTTGTTCCAATGTAGGGCATCACGACACGTATGAGGAACGTCTTGCCGCGATGGTGGAGCGTTGGCGCACAGAGCTTGGCCTGGGCGAAATTCCGTTCTATTATGTGGAAATAGCCCCATATGATTACGGCAGCGGCATGCGGGCCGATGGTGCTCGGTTGCGCGAAGCTCAGTTCAAGGCGCAGTCCATTATCCCCAACAGTGGCATGGTGTGCACCAACGATCTTGCAGAGCCTTTCGAACGTTACAATATCCATCCGCGACGTAAAGCCCCCGTCGGACAGCGCCTGAGCTATCTTGCCCTGCGTCGCACCTACGGCCACGATAATGTGTGCGACAGCGGCCCCGTATATAAAAGTTGGAAAGCCAAGGGGCGTGAAGCATGGGTGGAATTTGAGAATTTGCATATGGGTATATGTCGCAATTATATGCTGGAAGGCTTCGAACTGGCCGGTCCTGACAAGGTGTTCCATCCTGCAACAGGTTGGGTGCATTGGCAGACAAATGAGCTTGTGCTTACGGCCGACGGCGTGGACGAACCGGTGGCGGTGCGATACGGATTCGGAGATTTCAAACCGGGCAATTTTATAGGAGGTAATGAGCAGCCGGCTGTCCCCTTCAGAACGGACGACTGGTAATTGCATAATGTAATAGAAAAAGAGCAGGCGCGCGACCAATGCGTGCCTGCTCTTTGTTATATATTTGATTACGTCCTATATACTTCCGCTCGGCAAAAACCAAATTAATTTGGTTTTGCTTTCGACTTATGACTATATTTGTATTATGAAAGAAAAACTGAACAACGAATTTTGGAAGTGGGTGGATGAACACACTGCCGACGATTCTAAAAAAATGTGGCTTAAGTATGGAAAAACCCATGCCGAGGCTATTGTGCAGGTGGAATGCCGGCAAAGGTTCGGAAAGAAACTTGCCGCGACATTGCTGCGTGTGCCGCAATGGTATTTCCCGTCTGTTTTGGCAGGCGAACAGGCCACCGGCGACAAACTCGCAGCATTCCATTCAAGGCTTGTTCCCGAATGTGCGCGTATGGCTGATTTGACTGCCGGACTTGGCATCGACGTTCTGCACTGCTCAGGAATAGCTTCGCATATAATCGCGGTTGAGAGAGATTCCGAAAAGGCGGCAGCACTGCGTCATAATATGTGCTTGGCAGGAGTGGAGAATGTGTCGGTAGAATGTGCCGATTGCCGTGAGTGGCTTAAGGGCTACGGAGGAGAGCGCTTAGACTTGCTGTTTGTTGATCCGGCGCGCCGTTCGGCCGACGGTGGCCGTGTATTTGCCATTGCCGATTGCGAACCGGACATTGTCGGCATGCTTCCGCTTATAAAGGAAAAGGCGTCGAAAATGCTCGTGAAAGTGTCGCCTATGCTTGATATAAGCCGTCTTGTCGAGGATCTTGAAGCATGTGTGCACATATATGTCCTCGGCACGCCAACGGAGTGTAAGGAGCTTTTTGCATTGGTGGATTTCGACCATGCCCCACAGACAAAAGATGATGTGATTATTGATGCAGTCACGGTTTCCGACGGGGCGGAGTCTGCTTTCCGCTGCTCGCGTTCGGAAGAAATGGTGGCCGATGCCGTGTATGGTGTGCCACGTGCCGGCGATTATGTATGTGAGCCTTATCCGGCAGTCATGAAAGCCGGCGCCGTGCGTCTGGTGGCGCAGCGCTATGGGTTGCATAAATTGGCGGCTAATACACATGCATATTTTGGAATTGCATGTCCGGATGGCTTCCCTGGAGAGACGCGTCGAGTGGAGCAGGTTTTGCCATATGCGTCCAAGGTGCTGAAACGTTTCCGCAAAGACTATCCGCGTATAGATGTCGCCGTCCGCAATTTCGGAATGAGCGCGGAGGCGTTGCGCGCCAAGCTCGGAGTGGGGCAGGGAGGCGGAAAGCGTCTGCTTGCAGTCACTGACATTGCCAACGAAAAATGGTTGATTGTTCTCGAATGATTTTCTGATAAACCGATAATAAAAAAAGCCAGTGGACAAAATCCACTGGCTTTTTTTATTATCGGCTGATACCGGAAACTTACACGAGGAAACCGAGAAGCACACCGGCTGCTACGGCCGAACCGATAACACCTGCGACATTCGGACCCATGGCGTGCATGAGCAGATAGTTGGAGGGATCGTATTCGAGACCGAGGTTGTTCGATATACGTGCGCTCATAGGCACGGCGGAGACGCCGGCGTTACCGATAAGCGGATTTATCTTCTTTTCTTTCGGAAGCACAAGGTTGAAGAGCTTAACGAAAAGCACGCCGCTTGTGGAGGCGATTATGAACGCCATGAATCCGAGGAAGAAAATAAAGATGGTCTGAGGCGTCAGGAATTGCGAGGCCTGTGTGGAAGCTCCCACTGTGAGACCGAGAAGGATAGTCACGATGTCGGTGAGAGCGTTGCTTGCGGTTTTGGCAAGACGGGTGGTGACTCCGCATTCGCGCAACAGGTTGCCGAAGAAAAGCATGCCCAGAAGAGGCAGGCCCGAGGGCACTACGAAGCATGTGAGAAGCATGCCCACTATGGGGAATATAATTTTCTCGTTCTGGCTGACAGCACGTGCCGGTTTCATGCGTATCACGCGTTCCTTTTTAGTGGTAAGCAGTCGCATGATAGGCGGCTGTATCACGGGTACGAGAGCCATGTAGGAATAGGCCGACACTGCAATTGCTCCCATGAGGTTAGGCGCCAGCTTCGACGAGAGGAAGATGGCCGTGGGGCCGTCGGCACCGCCGATAATGGCGATAGCGCCTGCCTGGTCTGGTGCGAAGCCCAGCAGAAGTGCCACCATATATGCACCAAAAATACCGAACTGTGCGGACGCACCGATGAGCATCAGCTTCGGATTGGCGATGAGGGCCGAAAAATCGGTCATGGCGCCGATGCCGAGGAAGATGAGAGGCGGATACCAGCCGGCAGACACGCCGTTGTAGAGAATGTTGAGCACCGAGCCTTCCTCGTAAATGCCCACTTCAAGACCGGCGGCGGTGTTGAACGGGACATTGCCGATGAGAATGCCGAAGCCAATAGGCACCAGGAGCATGGGTTCGAAATTCTTCTTGATAGCAAGCCATATGAAGAAAAGACCTACGGCAAGCATCACGAAGTTGCCGAACTCAGCGTTGGCGAAACCAGTCAGTTCCCAGAACTGACGCAGGTTGTTAAGCAGAAAATCGCCGAATGACATAATCTGCTTTATTCAAGAGTGAGAAGAACGGCGCCTTCAAGCACGGAATCGCCGGAGTTGACATTGATGGAAGCCACACGGCCGTCGCGACCTGCATGGATGGCATTTTCCATCTTCATGGCTTCAAGCACGAGAACAGTGTCGGACGCTTTTACGGTGTCGCCCACTTTTACAGGGATTGAGAGCACTACGCCGGGCAGGGGAGCCTTGATGCTTTCTGTGCCGGCATTGCCGGATGCTTTGGCGATTACTTTCTCTCCGGTGGCTGTGCGGGGTGCGGCAGCGGCGCGCGGTGCGCTTACCACTTTGGTGGCTGCTGCCTTTTCCATTTCCACCTTGTAAGGCACGCCGTTCACTTCCACTTCCACGACGTTGTCGTTCAGGTCGCCGACGCCCACCTTGTAGGTGTTACCGTTGATTTTATACTTGTATTCTTTCATTTTTTCAATGTAGATGCGGGGGTTGAAACTTAGGTGGATTTAGCGACGGTTGCGCTCGTGAGCCGGCACTTCGCGCAGGCCGTAGATTTTGGAACTCCAGGGCGAGTACGCACGCTTCACTTTGTTGATAGTGAGAATCGTGTTTTCGGCGTCGTGGGCGTTGAAATGTTCGTGCAACGCCATGACGATGGCTGCGATTTCTTCGCCGCTGTCGTGGCCGGTGGCTGCGCGCACTTCTTTGTCCTTATGGTCGGCTCCGCTGCTCTTGATTTTGTTGCTGCGAGACATGCGTTTGCCTATTGCTCCGATAGCGTAGAAGCTGAGGCACAGCATGAGAAGCGCCGAGAATACGATGCACATGGCCATTATTGTCATGCCGAAACCGTTCTCGTCAATTTCTGCAAACATCTCGACACGGCTGTTGCTGTCTTTGATGATGTTGGCGCTTGAAGGCGTGATGTAGTTATTGCCTTCGCCTGTGCGTATGCTCCATTCGCCTTCGCCGTCAGACGTGCGTGCAAATGTGCAGTCCGCGGTAAGAGTGGCGGGCACAATTATCTCATCGATGAGCGAGCCGTCGGCATCGTAAAGTCCCACCCAGTTCTCTTGTCCGGGAGTAAGGACAAAGTTGGTATGGAACGTGCCTTTGTTAGGTTGGCCGTCGGTGAAAAATACGACATGCTGCCGTTTTTCGATGCGGGTATTCACATCGCCCAACGGCACAGGGTACATCTTGGGCTGCTCGGGGTCGTTGCTGAGATACATGCTCGAGATCTGTACGGGCGCGAAGTTGGAATTGAAGAGCTCAATCCATCCGTGGCGCTCGCCATAATCGTCGATGATGCTGGAATTATTCTCCACCATCACCTCGTTGAGGCGTACGGCCTTACGGCTTTGTGCCGAAAGCGACGCACATCCTGCTACGAGGGCGATAGCTGCTATTATAAATGTTTTCTTCATAGTGGCTTACAGAGGAATGTTGCCATGCTTTTTGGCGGGGTTGGTCACCTTTTTGGTGGCGAGCTGCTGCAGGGCGCGGATTACGCGGAAACGCGTGTTGCGAGGCTCGATTACGTCGTCGATGTAGCCATAGCGTGCAGCGTTGTAGGGGTTGCAGAAGAGTTTGTTGTATTCTGCTTCCTTTTCGGCAAGCACTTTCTTGGGATCGTCGGATGCTTTTGCCTCTTTTGCGTAGAGCACCTCTACTGCGCCGGCGCCGCCCATTACTGCGATTTCGGCAGTGGGCCATGCATAGTTCATGTCGCCGCGCAGCTGTTTGCAGCTCATTACAATGTGGCTGCCGCCATAGCTCTTGCGCAGCGTTACGGTAACTTTGGGCACAGTGGCTTCACCGTAAGCATAAAGCAGCTTGGCGCCGTGGAGAATCACGCCGTTGTATTCCTGACCTGTGCCGGGAAGGAATCCGGGCACGTCTACGAGGGTCACGAGGGGGATGTTGAATGCGTCGCAGAAGCGGACAAAACGTGCACCCTTGCGAGATGCGTTGCTGTCAAGCACGCCAGCGAGGTATTTGGGCTGGTTGGCCACTATACCTACCGACTGGCCGTTGAAGCGTGCGAAACCGACGATGAGGTTCTTAGCGTAGTCGCGCTGCACTTCCAGGAATTCGCCGTTGTCGATAATGGCTCCGATTACCTCATACATGTCGTAGGGGCGTGTTGCGGAGTCGGGAATGATGTCGTTGAGTGAATCTTCCAGACGGTCAATGGGATCGGTGCAGGGCACGAGGGGTGCTTCCTCGAGGTTGTTCTGAGGTATGAAGCTGAAGAGCTTGCGGATGATGCGCAGAGCGTCTTCGCCGTCTTCAGCCGCAAAGTGTGCCACGCCGCTTTTGGAGGCATGGACTTCAGCACCGCCGAGAGCGTCCTGGGACACGTCTTCTCCGGTCACGGTCTTTACCACTTTAGGACCAGTGAGGAACATGTAGGAGATGCCCTTGGCCATAATGGTGAAGTCGGTTAGGGCGGGAGAGTACACGGCACCGCCGGCGCAGGGGCCGAGGATGGCTGAAATCTGCGGAATCACACCGGAAGCCATGATGTTGCGCTGGAAAATTTCAGCGTATCCTGCGAGGGCGTTGATGCCTTCCTGAATGCGTGCACCGCCGGAGTCGTTAAGACCGATGACGGGAGCACCCATTTTCATGGCCATGTCCATGACCTTGCAGATTTTCAGAGCCATGGTTTCGGACAGCGAACCGCCGAACACGGTGAAGTCCTGTGCGAACACATATACGAGGCGTCCTTCGATGGTACCGTAGCCAGTGACTACGCCGTCGCCGAGATATGATTTTTTGTCTTGGCCGAAGTTTGTGCAGCGGTGGCGCACAAACATGTCGAGCTCCTCGAACGAGCCTTCGTCGAGCAACTGTGCGATGCGTTCGCGGGCGGTGTATTTACCGCGTTCGTGCTGCTTTTCGATGGCCTTTTCGCCGCCGCCGAGGCGGGCTTGGGCGCGGAGCTCTATGAGCTCTTGTACTTTTTCAAGCTGACTGCTCATTACTTTGATAGTATGATATTGGTGTGGGTATTTTGATTACTTGTTGGGGTCTTCGCAAAGTTCGATGAGAGTGCCGACTGTACTCTTGGGATGCAAGAAGGCGATGTTGAGGCCTTCAGCACCTTTGCGGGGTGCTTTGTCAATAAGGCGGCAGCCTTTTTCCTCGAGCTCGCCGAGAGCGTTAGCCACGCCGTCGGCAATGGCGAATGCCATGTGCTGGATGCCTCCGCGGCCTCCGTTGTTGGCTACGAACTTGGAGATGGCGCTGTCTTCAGCGGTGCCTTCAAGCAGCTCGATTTTGGTCTGGCCCACCTTGAAGAATGCGGTGCGCACTTTCTGGTCGGCAACTTCCTCAATTGCGGTGCATTTGAGACCGAGCATCTTCTCGTAGAAAGGGATGGCTTCGTCGAGCGACGGAACGGCGATGCCGATGTGTTCGATATGCGATATTTCCATAATATAAGGGATTAATGTTTTTGATGATACTATTGTAGTTGGCACACGCTGCCGCAGGCCGGCGCGTAATTACCTGCAAATTTACAAAAATTATTGAAACAGTGGTTGTTCGGTTTCAAAAAATGCCGTTTTACGTCAGTCAAACATACCTTCGATAGCCTCCTCGGCTTCTTCCGGTTCAATTTCTTCGTAAATTTCGCCCCCGCAGAGTTCTGTCGCGGGAAAATGGAAGCGGGCATCCTGTTTGTAGGGCAGGGTGGGGTCGGCATATACTTTACTGATGTAGAGCCCGTATATTGGCAGCGCCATACTTGCTCCCTGGCCTTCTGCCATGGAGTTGAAGTGGATGTAGCGTTCGTCGCCGCCGACCCACACGCCGCTGACGAGCTCGGGAGTGAAGCCCATAAACCAGCCGTCGGCGTTGAAGTTTGTGGTTCCTGTTTTGCCTCCTGTCTGTGCCGTGATGTTGTATGGTGCGCGGCGTAGCCGGTTGCCGGTACCGCCGTCCACTACATTGAGCAGTATGGAAAGTATTCTCCAATATCCTTTGTCTGTGATGACTTCCGTCTGCACAGGGGAGAAGTCGCTGATTACGTTGCCATTGCTGTCTGTGATTGAGGTGACGAACATGGGGTCGCTGCGCATGCCGTTGTTGGCAAAGGCACTATAGGCTGTCACCATTTCTTTTACCGATACTTCGCAGGGCCCGAGGCAGAGCGACAGCACTGCGGGCAAGCGGTTGGTGATGCCATACGAATGCATGCGGTTTACAAGTTCGGCCGGGCTTAGCTGTGCCATGAGACGTGCCGAAATCCAGTTGTTGGAGTTTGTGAGCGCCCAACGTAGGTCTACGTTTTCTCCTATGCGTGAACGTCCGCTATTGCGCGGCGTCCACAGACGGCCGCTTTCGTCGGTGAAAGTGGGTTGTTCGTTAAGCAACTGGCTGCATGGCGTGAAGCCGGACTCCATGGCATATGTGTAGAGGAAAGGCTTTATGGTGGAGCCTATCTGTCTTCGGCCGGTTGATACCATGTCGTATTGGAAGAAGCGGAAATCGGGGCCGCCTACGTAGGCTTTGACATGGCCGGTAGATGCATCCATGGACATGAATCCCGTGCGCAGGAAACTCTTTGTGTAGAGTATCGAATCGAGCGGAGTCATAACCGTGTCTACCGGCCCGGCATAGCTGAACACTGTCATTTCTACCGGAGTATTGAACTCGGCTGTGATTTCTTCGTCGGATTTGCCAGCTACTTTTGCCACGCGCCGTCGTTCGCTCTGGCGCACTGCGTTGGCTATGAGTTTTGCGCGTGTCTGCGCCGAAAGTTCGGCGGGGTTCGACGAGTATGGCGCCGTGGACGAGTTGCGCTTCTCGCGGGCGAAAGACGCCTGTAGCTTACGCATGTGTTCTCCCACGGCTTCTTCTGCATATTGCTGCATGCGCGAATCGATGGTGGTGTATATGCGCAGTCCGTCGTTGTAGATGTCATACTTGCTGCCGTCGGCTTTCGGGTTTTTGTCAATCCATCCGTAGAGCGGGTTGATGGCCCATGCTATGCTGTCATCGGTGAATTTCTGTCCGTCCCAGTCGGCATAGTCGGAGCGTTTTGGCTTGTGGGCGGTGAGCATGCGTCGCAATTCCTCGCGCAGGTATGGTGCTATGCCTTCCTTATGGTCGATGCGGTGGAAATCGAGATTGAGCGGCAGTGCCGAAAGCGAATCGAGCTGTTCGCGGGATATGTAGTCTGCTTTGTACATCTGTTCAAGCACTACGTTGCGGCGGGCACGTGTACGCTCCGGATGGCGCAGGGGGTTGAAATACGACGGATTCTTTACCATGCCGACAAGCATTGCGGCCTGTTCGATGTTGAGTTTGTCGGCAGTGGTGTTAAAATATACTTTGGCGGCGCTCTTGATTCCTACGGCGTTGTAAAGGAAGTCGAACTGGTTGAGATACATCTTGATGATTTCCTCTTTACTGTAGAAACGTTCAAGCTTGATGGCTATCATCCATTCTATGGGTTTCTGCATAGCACGGCCGAGCATGCCGGAACTCGGTGGGGTGTAGAGCTGTTTGGCGAGCTGCTGGGTGATGGTGGAGCCGCCGCCGGCGCTTTTGTCGCCAAGCAACACGGTTTTGAATACGGCACGGCTTACGGCTTTGGCATCGATGCCGGAATGGCTTTCGAAACGGACATCTTCGGTTGCGATAAGGGCATCGATTACATTTGGCGATATTTCGTCGAAATCGGCATACACGCGGTTGCCTGTGCCACGGAAGTATCGCCCCATCTCTTTGCCGTCGGCGGTGAATATGACGGAAGCGAACTTGTCCTGTGGGTTTTTAAGTTCTTCGACCGGAGGCATGTATCCTATGACTCCGTTATAGACAAGAATGAAGAAAACTGCTGAAAATACAGTGGCGGCGGCGAATGCCGCCCAAAGCCATTTTATGATTCGGAAACTGCGTTTTTTGGGGCTTGCAGCCTGAAGGGGCGTTGTGTTGTCGTTTGCCATGTTTCGATGAGGCTATTATTTGGCAAAGTTACGAAAGATTTCCTACCCGTGCAATACGGCGATGAAAAAGCGCCCCGCAGCCATAGGGCCATGGGGCGCTTTATTAGAAAGCTATTGTATGTATTATTTTACAGCAACTTTACGTACGCTTCCGTCAGAGTATTTGACTACATATATGCCTGATTTTGCATCTGCTTTGCTGATGCGTCGTCCGCTGAGGTCGTAGACTCCGGTTATTTCGGCATTTTCGCTTACGGTGATGTCAGATATGCCGGCCGATTGTGTGAGAGGTATGCTGACTCTTACTCCGGGAGCTTTTACGACAACATCGCCTTCAGCGATGACTTCTGCAGCGTTGTGGCTGAGGGTGAGTTCGCAATTGTCGTAGCGTCCTTTCACAGAAGCGGTGACGCCTGCCGGCACTTCTACGGAAAGCTTGCTGCCGTCGTAGTAGCTGCCAAGGGCTACTTTCACAGGAGTGCCGTCGCCTGGAAGCTCGATTTTCTCAGTTTCTGTCGTAAGCCACGGATATTCGGCGTTAAGACCGAAAGAGAAGGCGCTGCACATGTCGTGGTAGTTGTCGTCGGCATCACGATAGGTCAGGGGGGTGAAGGAATCATATACCGGACGGCCGGTGTGGCTGCTCAGGTCGATACGCTTCATCAAATAACCATGGCATATGTAGTCGGGGTGGTCTACCTGCGACTGCAACGGGGCGAAATACTCCACTTTGTCTGAATTAAATCCTGTCAGAGACACGAAATAGCAGGGAGTAGCGTCAGATTTTTCAATTACTACGGGAGATGAGAAGTCGAAGGGCAGGCACAGGTAGCCGTTGCTATCTCCTGCGGAGTATTCCTTCAGTATGTCTTTTCCTTTGATGGTTGCAGAGCCAAGCAGGGTGAGAAGATCATAGTCGAATGCCATCGTTTCGTCGAACGCATATATGGAGATGGTGAATTCTGCGTCATTGTCGACCTTGCCCCATGCATTTACGGTGACTCCGTTCACTACAAGCGGAGCGGAAGGCGGGAAAATCATGTTTGCTATGCCATAGAGCTGTACGTCGTCGCCCGGATTCTGTTCGTTGCCGTTGAGAGAGTAGTTGAGCCAGTACTTGTTTGTGTTGGAATTATGGCCAAAAAGCGGAATTGCAGGGTCGCCGATGGCTACATCGTCATACGAAACGAATGTCAGTCCTGATTGATTGAAGTCAAACGGAAGGAGGCCGCCTTCGATTTCGGACCCGTCGTCGAATTTGTACTCAAATTTGCCACCTGCCTGGAAGTAATGGTATGGAGCTGCATAGCTGCCTGTGGAACTGTTGGGAGCAGAGGCGTAGAGGGTTGGCGGTGTGAAGAAGTTGTTGCGTTTGCTGGCGTCGCTGGTATAGTCGGGTATGTAGGTTACCGTGAGTTCTTCAGCTTCGTCGGAAGTGGTTAGCTCAGCTGTGGCCGGGTCGCAATATTCCCAATGATAGGATGCATTGTCAACGGTCATGCTGTTGGTCCATGTGATGGGGCCGTATACGGGATATTGTGCGAAGCTTCCCATCATGCATCCCATGCTCCATGTGCGGTCGAATCCCCAATAGAGTGTTTCAAAGGGGTTGGTGTAGGAAATGTCTTCAAGCTCGGGATAGCCTACGCCAATTGCATCTATAAACATTGTGTTTCCGTCGGAGCCTACATAGCGGAATGCGAATTTAGTTTTTTGCCGGCAAATTGTGTCACATCGAGGCTCTTTTTCTCAAGGACTGTCGGAGCTGCATATGCCAGGTCAAGCAGAGACCATCCCCATGTTTAAAGCGGCAGTAGCCAATAGGCCTGTGAGTAGAGTTTGTCTCATGTATACAAGATCGATTATTTATAGAGTTATGTACAAAGGTATGTGTATTTCCTATAAAACTCAAAAAAAAACGCTGCAAAATCATCAATATTGCAGCGTTTCTAATGTTTTTACTTAAATTTCATTATGTCCGTTTGTTGATACGCGTCTTTATGTCGAAGAAAATGCGGTCTACGTCGCCACAGCCTTCTACAGGGAGGTAATTTCCTTCCTGCTCATAATATTCACGTAAAGGAGCCGTCTGTTCGTGGTATACTTTCAGGCGTTTTGTAATGGTGTCGATGTTGTCGTCGGCCCGGCCTGTTTCTTTGCCACGCTGCAACATGCGGCGTATCAGTTCTTCTTCCGGCACTTCCAGCCCTATCACGGCGTGAACTTCAGAACCACGCTCTGCAAGCATCTTTTTAAGGGATTCCGCTTGCGGAATAGTGCGTGGGAAGCCGTCGAAGATGACGCCTTTTGAGGTTTTTTCCGGGTTATCGTCAAGCACGGAAGCGAGAACACGTACCATCAGGTCGTCAGGAATGAGCTGTCCGCGTGAAATATAGCCGTCGGCTATTTTGCCGAGTTCCGTTCCTCGGGCTATATGGTCGCGCAATACTTCTCCGGTCGATATGTGGTGAAGTCCGTATTCTTTTATTATGCGCTCGCTTTGTGTGCCCTTGCCGCTGCCGGGGGCACCGAAGATTACAACATTAAGCATGTTATCGTGTCAGTCGCACTGTGTTTTCAGCACGTAGATGTCGTTGAGGTCGCGGGCGCGTTCATTGAGGTCGAGCCCGAAACCTATGATGAATTTTTTGGGGATGCGGAAACCGACATAGTCGGGGTTGATGTCAGGTTCTTCAAGTGCTTCCGGCTTAAAGAGCAGAGTGGCCACCTTGATGTCGGCAGCACCCTTTTCTTTGAGGCCGCGCAGCAGGTGGGCGATTGTGTGGCCGGTGTCGACAATGTCCTCGACTACGATTATGTTGCGTCCGGACACGTCTTCCTGCAGACCTATCACTTCTTTGATTGTACCTGTGGAACCCATGCCTGCATAGCTTTTCAGGCGGATAAATGTAATCTGCGCGTCAATGCCTTCCGATGCACGGAACAGGTCGCTGGCAAAAGGAAACGCCCCGTTCAATACACATATGAACAGGGGCGCTTTTTCCGCGTAATCGCGCACTATTTCTTTACCCAACTCTTGAATGCGGGCGTCAATGGATTCTCTGGAGATGTAGGGCACGAAGGTATGGCCCTCGTATGTCACTTCTTTCATCCTTGATTTGTAAAATTTGGTGCAAAGGTACGCCAAATTTTTTTAAATATTGGCATTTGTATGCAAATTTTATCAAAGGAAACAATAAAATCTGTTTAACTCAAACGTATCGTGTGTCTTCCACGACTATGTGAGCCGCCAAAGAGTGCTGCACATCGATTATGCGTTGGTTCGATGAGCCGCGGAAGCGCAGTTCTGTGTCACGGAGTGCCTCCATGTAAGGGCCGTCCACAAGTACGTCTATGTATTGCAGGAGTTCCATTGGTTCCGTCATCCGGAGCAGCTGCTCGAACGTGAATCCGGTGTAGCACCATAAGTTGTAGCCGAGGCGTTTTATTTCTCCGGCAAGAGGTATTAGCGCTTTGGCCTGATACATGGGGTCGCCGCCTGTGAATGTGACATTGAAGCCGTTTTGTTTTATGCACTCGAGCAATTCGGCCGGCGAGTAGTCGCGTCCGGCATCGAATGCCCAAGTGGATGGATTGTGGCACGACGGGCATGCGTGCGCACATCCTGCGGTGTATATGGCGGTGCGAAGACCAGGGCCGTCGACAGATGTGCCCTCTATGATGTGGACTACGCGTATGGTCATTTGTGGACTATTCTATCGTTCAGCTCGGCGAGTTTGGCGGTGTTCCATCGGTCAGTGGTGCCTACGAGGTAGCCTGTGATGCGCTGGAGGCGGTCGATTGCCGTGCTTCCGCATTTAGGGCATGTTTCGGGGTTGTCCGAGGCATCCTCATGGCCGCAGTTCATGCAGCGGTTGCGGTTGTGGTTGACGGAGCAGTATCCGATGTTGTGGCGGTCCATGAGGTCTACGATGTCGGATATTGCCTCTGGATTGTGTGTGGCGTCGCCGTCTATTTCCACATAGAATATATGGCCGCCGCGTGTGAGCTCGTGGTAGGGCGCTTCTACTTCGGCCTTGTGGCGTGGCGAGCAGTGGTAGTAGACGGGCACATGATTGGAGTTGGTATAATATATTTTGTCGGTTATGCCCGGAAGTATTCCGAACGATTTGCGGTCCTTTGCGGTGAATTTTCCGGAAAGTCCTTCGGCCGGAGTAGCGAGCACGGAAAAATTATGTTCGAATTTCTCCGAATACTCGTTTGCCCGAGAGCGCATATGGCTTACTATGCGCAGGCCGAGAGCCTGGGCTTCTTCGGATTCTCCATGATGATGGCCGATAAGCGCCACAAGGCATTCGGCAAGACCTATGAATCCTATGCCGAGTGTGCCGTGGTTGATTACGCTTTCCACGCGGTCGTCGGGGCCGAGTACGTCGGCTCCGTTCCACAATTTGCTCATGACGAGCGGGAATTGTTTGGCAAGTGCTGTTTTTTGAAACTCGAATCGGTCGCATAGTTGGCGAGCCGCCGTGTCGAGCACGCCGTCAAGGCGTCGGAAGAATGCTTCGATGCGCTCCTGTTTGTCGCGTATGCTCATGCATTCAATGGCAATACGCACAATGTTTATGGTGGTAAAACTCAGGTTGCCACGGCCTATGGATGTCTTCTCGCCATAGCGGTCTTCGAACACGCGTGTTCGGCATCCCATTGTGGCCACTTCGTAGCGGTAGCGCAACGGGTCGTCGGCATTCCATTTCTCATGCTGGTTGAATGAGGCGTCGAGGTTTACAAAATTGGGGAAGAAACGGCGTGCCGTCACTTTGCATGCGAATTGGTACAGGTCGTAGTTGCGGTCGGACGGCAGATAGCTGACCCCGCGTTTTTTCTTCCATATCTGTATGGGGAATATGGCTGTGGCGCCGTTTCCTACGCCTTCGTATGTGCTGTTCAGCAGTTCACGTATTATGCAACGTCCTTCGGCGCTTGTGTCGGTGCCATAATTTATGGACGAGAACACCACCTGGTTGCCTCCGCGGGAGTGTATGGTGTTCATGTTGTGGATGAAGGCTTCCATGGCTTGGTGCACTCTGCTTACCGTGCGGTTGATTGCATGGTGGAGCATGCGGTCTTCGCCGGAAAGCCCGTCAAGCGAAGTAGTTATGTAATCGTCAAATTCTTTGTTGTATAAATGACTTAAATCCGCGCCTTGCATCTGTTCTATATATTTTACTTCCTCGATGAAAGTGGAGCGGACGAATGGGGCGAGGTAGAAGTCGAACGCCGGAATGGCCTGTCCGCCGTGCATCTCGTTTTGCGCTATTTCGAGCGACACGCATGCAAGTATGGTGGCGGTTTCGATGCGTTTGGCCGGACGGCTTTCGCCATGTCCGGCGATGAATCCGTATTCAAGTATGCGGTCGAGAGGGTGTTGAACGCATGTCAGACTTTTTGTGGGGTAGTAGTCCTTGTCGTGGATGTGGATATATCCGGAACGTACGGCATCGCGCGCCTCGGCGCTCAGCAAGTAATCGTCGACAAACGGCTTTGTGGTCTCGCTGGCAAATTTCATCATCATGCCTGCCGGCGAGTCCGTGTTCATATTGGCGTTTTCACGAGTGATGTCGTTGTTTTTCGCTTCTATGATTTCGTGGAACATGTCGCGGGTTTTGGCCCGACGCGCTATGCTTCGCTGGTCGCGGTATGCGATATAGCGTTTTGCCACTTCCTTTCTCGGGCTGTTCATAAGCTCGAGTTCCACCATGTCTTGGATTTGTTCGACAGTCATTCGCTCTTGGCCCGAGAATGAGATGCGGTCGCAAATCTTGCAGATTAGAGCCTCATCTTCTCCGAGTTCGGTGGTGAGCATGGCCTTGCGTATCGCAGCCTTGATTTTTTCTTCGTTGAACCCTACTACGCGGCCGTCGCGTTTAACTACTGTCTGTATCATGTCTGTGGTCTTGTGTCTGATTTGTGCTCTCTGCCGATGTCGGTAAGAGATGTACAAAGGTAGTGACAAAATAAAAAATGACAATAGTTATCTTTTAAAACTTATCAACAATTTTTGTTTTTGGAAAACTTTTTAAATGGTTCGTCGGTGGAAATTATTGAAAAGCAATGATATATAAAATATTTTGGAAAACTTTTCGGCGTCGTCGCCTTTGAAAGTTGCCGTTGGGGTCTTAGGAATGGATGGAATTCATCGGATCGATATATTCTTTCTTTCGAGCATGTCAAAGTCTTCGCGATGGAGTCCTGCGCGGCCAAGCGCTATGCCTTCATTGTAGTCGTTAAGATATACACGCGGATCTTCTTTGAAGTTGCTGTCGGTGACGGCGCGGAACGGCCTTGCATAGGGAGAATTTATTCCTGCTATCGACAGCATTGTGTCAAATACGCTACGGCTTGAAGATATGTTTTTATGGGAATTGGCTTGTGCGGCATCATGCAGCCCTGGGTGTGCGGTGCGGTGAGCCGGCGATGTCCACAATACCATGGGGACGTGTATCTGCCAATAGGTGGGAGAGGGTGATGCGTGGAGGAATCGGTCGCGCCCGTCGTCGAAAATGTCTTCGCCGTGGTCGGGCACGAACAGCATTGCTGCCGACACGCTGTCGGGCAGTTGTTCCAGAGTGCTTATGGTCTCGTCGATTAATGCATCTGTGGCGACAATTGAATTGTCATAGGCGTTGATAAGTTTTTCGCGATTGTGGCGCGATGCATTGTCGCTGTCGTCCGGGAGGAACTGCCTGAAGTTTTCCGGGTAGCGTTCGCGATAGTTGAAATGCGAGCCGTAGGTGTGCAGGACGATAAAACATTTTTCGGAGTTCGATGATGCTATGAATTCTTGCAGCATAGGCAAAAGGGCAGCGTCGTCGCGATTGCGCATAGGCTCGTCGGCTATAAATCTGCAGTGTGACGCCTGGCGGCTGAAAAAATCTATGAAAGAGCCGTTGTGCTGTTGGTTGGAAAGAAAGGCCGTAGCGAAGCCGGCTTCGTTGAAAGCTTCGAATATGCTCTTTGTAATGTAAATGGAATCTCCGAAATTTTCAGCTGTCAGGGGTGAGAGCAATAGCGGCACGCTTTTGTGTGTGGTGTTGCTTTCGCTGAGCACGTGCGGAAAAACTACGATGTCGCTCCTTCCGGACAGTCGTGGGGTTGTGTTGCGGCTGTATCCCAATAATTGCCAGTTGTCGGCGCGGCATGTTTCTCCGATAATCAGCACATACACCTCGCGTTCTGAATCCGGATGTATGCTGCTGGCAGAGTAGGTGAACGGAGCCGATGTGGCGGGGTAGGCTTTTGTGGCGTGGTAGCGGTTGATTGCCTGAAATGTGTTGTCGGCCACGTTTAGCGGGAAAATGCCGCGCCGTACAGAATATCCTTCAGAACCTATATAAGACATGCCTATGGCGCAAAGCCCTAAAACCGAAATGGCGACTCCGCATAGCCGTGCTTTGCGAATAGCGAGCCGGGAGGCGCGGGCGTGCTTTGTCACAAGTATTACTGACCATACAATGGGGGGGAGGTAAAGAATTACCACCGCGCATATTGCTGTGCCGAGGTTGGCAAGCAGTTCGGTGGCCTCGCCGAAATTGGTGGTGGCCACGTTCAGAAACATGTCAATGGCTATTATCGACTCGCCGTATAGGAAAAGCAACACTATCTGAAATGCGGCATATATGCTCAAAGGGGTGCAGAGCAGAACCGTACGGCCTATATTGACGGAGCATGAGCATAGCAAAAGGTAGATGCCGGCAGGCATTAACGCGTTTGCGAGCGACGGTGCCGCTCCGTAATGCTCTGTGAAGCACAATGCTATATTAGGGACAATAAGTAGCAGTGGGAATATCCACGTGAGTATGTCGGGACGTAATATGTGTTTTATGTCAGAAAGCTTCATTGATGCTGAAAATAAAACCGGTTGTTCCGCGGCCGAATCCAAGGTCGAGACGGACGTTCACGCGCTGTTTGAACTCCCATCTGTATCCCAGGCCGTAGTTGGGCAGTATTCTGCGGGAGTTTATCTGACTGAAGCGTGAGAACACCGTGCCTGCGCCTCCCCAGATGGCCACGCCGCTTCGTCCGAGCACATGTTGTCGTAGTTCCGCGCATGCTGTTATTACGGATTTGTCGCGGAATCGTCCTTCAAAATATCCGCGCATGGATGATGAGCCTCCGAATGTGCTGAGCAGTCCCCATGGGGTGTTTCCGTAAGTGAATCGACAGTCGGCGGTCGTGGCGAGAATGGCGCCTTTCCAGAGTGGAGAGTAATGGGATGCATGAAACGAGGTGCTGGAATAGGCGTATTTGTTGCCGAGAAAACGTGGCGAGAAGTGTTGTTCGAGGCGCAGATACGTGCCATGAAACGCGTTGTTGAGATTGTCGCGGCTGTCGTATTCCACGAGTGCGCCGACCCCTAAATTGAAAGTATGGGTGGCTTCTCCGTGCCAAAGCCATGGCTTCTCGAAATTGCCGCCTTTTATATAGTCGATGGCTGCAAGAGGGCCAATGTATATGTGTCTGCCGAGGCGCATGCGGTAGTTCGCCCTTACCTGGGCATTCAGGTATTTGTATTTGGAGTCGTTATTGTCGTCGCGGCATTCGTCATAGCCAATGCCCCAGAATCGTGTCGATATTGAAGACAGGCTTACGTCATATGTGAGACGCTTTGCGTCGCCGGGGAATATGTGGGTGCCGCATATGCCCACCTTGAAGTGGGCTGCGGTTGTCAGGTCGGTATATATAGAGACCTGAGATACGGGAGTAAGCGTGTCGTTAGCCGAACTGCGGTATAATCCGGCTCCTAAAATGCCGATGCCGAATTTGGAGTCGGACGAATAATGCGGCCCGCCAATTATGCTGAAGTCAAATTTTTTTGTCGGATAGCTGCGGTTGCTTTCGCTGAAATATTCAATTATACGCGAAATTATGTTTTTTCTGGACGTTTCCGTTTTAGTGCTGTCGGAAGGTTCCGCAGCGCATGTCATACGTCCGGCAGCGACAGATAAAAGCAATATAAATAAAATCTTAGCTCTCATAATCCGCTGCAAAATTACGGAATATCCGCCTAATGTCCAAAACTATACAGATTCAATGTTCTTCAAAATGGCGTGCAATATTGGAAGAAATGGAAACAGGAAAGCCGCCCGGCGTACCGAACGGCTTTCTTTTAGTGGCGGGGGCAGGACTCGAACCTACGACCTTTGGGTTATGAGCCCAACGAGCTACCACTGCTCCACCCCGCGATGTTTTACGGGTGCAAAGGTAGTGCGTTTTTGAATACGGCGCAAGTGCTTTAACTTATATTAACTAATGTTCTTTATGATTTTTGCCGGGTTACCCGCTGCAACTACATTGTCAGGCAGGTTTTTAGTCACTACGGAGCCGGCTCCTATGACTACGTTGTTTCCGATGCTTATTCCGGGAAGAATGGTGGTGCCGCCTCCTATCCACACATCGTTGCCTATTGTCACAGGCTTTGCCCATTGTATATTCTTTCTTCTGAGCACGGGATCAAGAGGATGGCATGCTGTGTATATGCTCACATTGGGTCCGATGAATGCGTTGTCGCCTATTCTTACTTCTGCTTCATCAAGAATGGTGAGGTTGAAATTTGCTAAAAAATTGTCGCCTACATGAATGTTGCAGCCATAGTCGCAGCGAAAAGGCTGGGTAATTATACAGTTCGTGCCGTGGCTTCCGAGCAGTTTGTCGATTATTTCTTTCTGTTGGTCGATTTTGTCGGCATCCGTGCTGTTGAAACGCTGAAGCTGGCAGCGTGTTTCGATGAGGCGCTGGTAGAACTCGTGACGATATGCATCGTATACTTCTCCACTAAGCATTTTATCCCATTCGGTTTTGAAGTCCGTCATTATGTGTTTTCCTTGGTTTGTTATCCGACAATGGCGATGCGCATGTTGTCGGCTATAAGATAGCGTGCCGCAACGTCGGCTATGTCTTCGGCGGTGATTGATGCGGTGATGCGTTCCTGACGTTCGAAATAGCCGTCCGGCAACCCTACGGCAAGCGCGGTTATATAATGGCCGCCGGTGGCAACGGCATTGTCCAGCAGAGACGCCAGGCGCGTCTGTTCAAACAGGCGCATGCGTAGAAGCTCGTCCGGACTTAGCGGATTTGTGGCCATGCCGTGCAGTTCTGAACACAGTTCGTCGAGCAGGCGTTCGGTATGCTGTGGTGCGCATTGGGCGGAAATGTCAATGAAACTGCCTTCCTGCATACCACTCAAAGATGCGGAAATCCCGTAGGTGAGCCCTTTGCTTTCTCTGATATTCTGCATCAGGCGGCTACCGAAAAAGCCTCCGAGAGCGGTTACGGCGAGTCTTAAAGGTATGTAATCGGGGTGCTCCCGACCGATGGCCGGTATCATTACCTGAACGGCGCTCTGTTCGGAGCCCGGACGCTCGATGTGTAAGGTCTGTGCTGGGCTTGGGGTAAACGGATGTACTTGCGGAGTTATACCGCGCCCTGCTGGAAAGGAAGCCGCCATGTCGCGCACACCTTGCTCGAGATGGTCGTCGGCTCCGCCGCACAGGAATACATCTATGCCACAAGATTGGAACACATTGCGCTGCTGTGAACGCACAGCGTCGCTGCCCACCGAAACAAAATCCTGTGCAGTGGCAAATCTTGTTTTTGCGCTTTCCTCTCCTGCAATGAGCGAGTAAGCAGCTTTGTATGCTATGTGGTCAACACGGCTGTCGTTGTAAGCGCATCGTGCGGAAAGCAATGATTTTGCCGCTTCAAACCGCTCGGGTGTGAAGTCAGGAGCGCACACTGTAGCCGTAACAACGGGAAGCAGTTCGGCTGCGTATTGTGACAATGCGGTAAGGTCAAGCCTTGTCAGATGGTCGGAAGTGCTTCCGCTCAGATTGGCGCCATAAAAATCTATTATATCGGCTGTCGTGTCATAGTCGAATTCTTTGGACCCTTCCGGCAGCAGGTGGGCGGCAGTTATTGCAACAGCTTGCGATTCCGCCTCGTCTTTTCCGCCCGATGCGGCTATGCAAATATGAGTCATGGGGCATGACGGATCGGCGATTATGTGGAGACGTGCCCCGTTGGCCAATGACTCCACTCGTTCTTTGCGAAAGGTCATGCGGTCAAAAGCCTTGACTTCGGGTGCGGTGTTTCGGTCAAGTTCAGCCATGCAGGTTGTTCTTTATGATGCGTTGGGCTTCTTCAAGGTCGGCAGGAGTGTCAATGCCTATTGACACACTATCGCTTACGGCTGTGCGTATGCGCATCCCCGCCTGAAGCCACCGGAGCTGTTCGAGGTTTTCGGCTTTTTCAAGTGGCGATTGTGGCAACTTGGAAATTTTTTTCAGGACATCGGCACGATAGCCATAGAGTCCTATATGTGTATAATAGGCAGATATGGAAGGCCATGCTGATGGTTCTGCGCCACGAGTGTAGGGGATCACTGACCGTGAAAAATACATGGCGAAATCTTTGTCGTCACGCACTACTTTTACTTTGTTTGGATCTTCCAACTCCTCATAGCTGCCTGTGAACGGGCGCACGATAGTGGCGATGTCCGTGTCCTCGTCTTCGAAACAAGTTGCAAGAGCTTTGAGTTGTGCTTGGTCGACGAATGGTTCGTCACCTTGTATGTTTACCACTATATTCGGATTATATCCGCTGATGAGCATGGCTTCGCAAGCTCTGTCTGTGCCGCTGCAATGGTGTGGCGACGTCATTATGGCCCGTCCCCCGAAACCCTTCACGCAGTTCTGTATGCGTTCGTCGTCAGTAGCCACGGCTACGTACTCAAACACTTGCGACGCGCGCTCGTAAACCCATTGTACTACAGGTTTGCCTCCAAGCAAAGCCAACGGTTTTCCAGGAAACCGCGTCGAAGCATAACGTGCCGGTATAATTGCCATGATTTTCATGATAACTTATTCTTTTTGAAATAGCGTGGAGCAAGGAATGCCCCGGCTATAAGATAAACATAATATGAGAACAGACGCCATATTATAGCAAGCAGCAGAGCCATGCTGACATTGCCTATAAGGTCGCCGTAATAGTTTGAGAACAGCCATTCGCTCACACCGCTTCCGCCTGGCGTCGGGCTTACCATGAGTACCACCCATACCACAAACTGACGGCCGAAAACGAGCAGTCCGTCGGCAGAGGGGACAAATCCCCAAAACAAGGCGTTTACAACCAGATAGCGTGAGAACCAAGACACAACCGTGGCGCCGAAGACGCGCATCCACCAGGCTCGCGGGCAGTGCCGCACGCGCTCGGAGGTGGCCACCATGTTGCCGGTCATACGGTCGGCGGCGGGTTGCCATCGGCGGAGCACACGAATGGAAAACAGCTTATGCAGCCCGCGTGCCACAGCCTGAGGCTTCCATAATATTCCGGTATAAAGTAGCCCGGTATATGCTACTATGCAGCTATATACGGTCCAAAACACTATACGTACGCTGCCGAGAACTATTCCGCCTTCGCCGAATAATTCGCCGAAAGGAATGGATAATACTATTATCGGGCAGAAGATAACGAAAAAAAGTTCGTCGAGCAGAAGGGTTGTAAGAGTAAGTGTGGTGGCTCTCCCAACCGACAGGCCTTCGCGTGTGAGGTAAAAAATTGCAGCAGGGCTGCCGCCTACCGCAGAAGGCGTTATGGCCGAAGTGAAAGCGCACATAAGATCGACCTGAAACGCACGTTTCCAGGACAACTCCCCATCGGTAATGCTTCGGAAACGCCATGCAAGCCCAAAGTCGCGTCCGCACATAGCAATGGCGGCAAGCACGATGCATAGTATAGAGCGGGAATCAAATATAAATCCGTCCAAAGATTCGGGCTTGAACTCGCGTGCGAACATCCAAGCTACGACGCCTATGCCAATAAAGGTGGCTATTGCTACTTTCCATCCGGTGTTGCGAAGCTGTGTGCTCATGCTTGCTGAACGGCTTTCAGTGCGTCAAGCAGCCTGCGCGTGCTTTCTGCCGGATCGGGACTATCGGAAATGGCACTTCCGACAGCAATTCCGTTAACTCCGGCCACCATCATTTCAATTGCTTCATCCGGCGTAAACTCTCCACGTGCCACAATGGGTAGAGACATATCGGCTTTTCGTATTGTTTCTACGATTTGTCTGACCTCTGCCACTGGCATGCCTAAGGGTAGGGTTGCATAGTCGATGTCGAGGTTTTGGATATTCAGCACTGTCGCAGCATTGGCGGCCTCTATGCCTATTATTGCCTCGGCGCCGAGTTCATCTCTGACAGCAGCGGCCCGTGAGGCATTGGCTCCGCGCAGTTGGACTCCGTGTAGCCCTGCTTCGCGTGCTACTTCGGGCCTGTCGGCAATGGTTAGGAACGTTCCGGTTTCGACACATAGATCTTTAAGCTCAAGAGCCGTAGCCCGCACGAAATCGTCAGATGCTTCAGGCAAATCGAGTTCTATCCAATGGCAGCCTCCTTCTATGGCCATTTGGGCAAGTTCGGCAACGGAATATTTGTTGTTGATTTGTGCTATGAATTGTAACATACCTGCAAAAGTAATAAACAATATTTATAAAAAGTAATGTGTAGGTCGCTTTTTTATTGACGCTCCTTTAAAGATAACAAATATAGGCGGACAAAAAGGTAAAAAACTTGATGACTCTTATATGCTAACGCTCATTATTAATGAACGCCTCCAAGGCTTCATCAAAGTCTGCATCATATTTTAATCCGTTTGTTTCATATATATATATATATATATATTGCCGTATTCGTCAAGTTCATTGAGGCGTAGCCGTACTTTCGCTATTGGGGTTCCGAAGAATGACAACAGTTCTGCTAATAGTTCCTTTTTCTGTAAGTCATCTTCATCCAGATGAAAAACAAGTCGGCCGCATTCTGTGCTGGCGACGTGTCGTTTTGAATATCCGGCATTAGTCGTAAGATTAAGAACGTATTTATTGTGTGCGTTGGGGATATAGTCGGTGTCAAAGAAAAACTCTATGTCAACTTTATTGTGGTGTTCGGCGTCTATAGCGCAAAATATACCGTCGCAATCATCGGCATATAGTCCCGCATGAGAAAGTACAGGCGTATTTGTTATGTTTTCAACCATGATTTTAGTTTGTTTTAAGTGTCTAATTATTAGTATATAAAATAAGGAATTGCAACCTCGTTTTATCTCGCAAAGATAATCATGGAAATTTAAATGCGAAAAAATATTATGAAAAAGTTGCACAATTAAAAAAAAACACATAACTTTGCATCCGCAAAAAGGAAATTTGCAGGTCCTATAGCTCAGTTGGTTAGAGCACCTGACTCATAATCAGGGAGTCCTTGGTTCAAGCCCAAGTGGGACCACTTATTTAATAGCAAAATTGAGGCAACCTATTGAACTTCAGACAATTCAATAGGTTTTCTCTTTTTAGCTACCAAAGGAATGATGAAAAGCGATGAGAGATGAAGGTTCTCCGCTGGTGGTCGGCCCTTCCGAGGGCTTCTCCCCGACTGTCTGGCTTGAAAATAAATCTCACATCATTGTTCTTCAACATTTTAAGTAGATATTCATTTTTCTCAATGATGTAATTTTGAAGGAAAACAAAGTACGGTCATCGAGATTTTTCTATGTTTTCACCTCCAAAATTCGTGGCTCAAAAAATTCTGTGAATCCCGCTTAGGTGTTTTTTTGGTGTTCCAAAGCTGAATACCACTCCGGAACACCTGAATTGAAAAAATCTGGAACACCAAAAAGGATATTGCATATTGAAACACAGGTAGATACACAGCCACAATGAAGCGAGAAAATATATGAAAAACGACGATGATTTAACCCAACTAAATCATCAGAAAAATGAATAAAGATCGCTTTAGTCTGCTCTTCTTCAAAAAGAGCAAACTATTGAAGTCTGGCGAGGCTTCAATAGGTATGCGAATTTCTGCGAATGGTACAAGAGTTGATGTGACTATAAACAAATCAATCGAGCCCCATTTGTGGAATCAGGCAAAAGAACGCGCCAAAGGAACATCGAAAAAGGCAATCGACCTTAACGAATATATCGACGACGCCGAAATTCGTATGTTCAAGCTATTTCAAGAAATGCAGCAGGACGGTTACACCGTTACTGCCCGGGAGCTATATAACCGATATTTCAATATCGGGCCTCACAAGAAAGTCGAGCGAATGATAATTGCGACCTTCAAGGAGCATAATCAGGAGTGTCGTGCGTTGATGGGGCGCGACTACGAGCTGGGCACCATCAAAAAATACGAAACCGTTACCCGTCTTCTTGAACGCTTCATCCTCAAAAAATATGAGGTGGAGGATTTACCTCTTACCAGCCTCGACCGAGATTTCGTCCACGGTTTTGAAATGTATCTCAAGATAGATCGAAACCAACAGCAGAACACCGTGGCCCGCTATATGAAGGCGGTAAAGAAAATCACTAACCGTGCGCTGACGAATGAATGGATTACTCGAAATCCCTTTGCAGGGATTAAGGTCAGGACTGTCCAGACCAATCCGACATTCTTGTCGCTGGAGGAGCTGCACCTTATATATAAGCATAAGTTTGTCGGTATCCTCGATGTAGTCCGCGATATGTTCGTCATGTCGGCATTTACCGGACTTGCCTTCATCGACATCTCAAACCTGCGTAAAGAACACGTCGTGGAGGACAACGACGGCAACACGTGGATACGCAAACCTCGTCAGAAAACCGAGATTGTCCAGAATATACCGCTACTGGATATTCCCAAAGCCATACTCAAAAAGTATGCCGACAATCCCAAAGCCATCGAAAGAGGAACATTGCTCCCTGTTCCCTGCAATCAGGTGATGAACCGCTACCTTAAAGAGATAGGCAATCTCTGCGGGATAGAAAAGGTGCTCACTACACACGTTGCCCGTCACACCTACGCCACTGTTTGCCTCTCGCAAGGTGTGCGTATCGAAAACGTATCCAAGATGCTCGGGCATACAAGCATAAAAATGACCCAGCACTACGCGAGAGTGCTTGACTCCTCTATTCTGGAGGATATGCAAGGCATACGTTCAGCTATGGCCGGAGAGCCGACAAGAAAAAGACGCACCAGCAAGAAAAAGCAATGAAACGCAAAAGAGGCAGGAGCCCGTCAGATCGGTTTCCTGCCTCTTTTCTTTCAAGGAATATCAGCGTGTCTATAATTCTTAGTAAGGACATCGCATAAGTCTTTTTCGGAATATATATACTTGCCTCCGATGGCATAGTATGGGATTAGTCCGCTGTCGCGGTATTCGTGCAATGTCCTTCTTGTTACCCTTAATTTCTGGGCTACTTCGGTGCATCTAACAATTGAAAAGGGACCCAGGTACAGCAATTGAAAAGGGACCCAC
>ERZ777305.883-NODE-883-length-43848-cov-3.396479_pt1 | contig 43848 bp, 37 predicted proteins | sample MGYA00374965_ERZ777305 | MGnify/ENA primary metagenome ERZ777305 (study PRJEB29328, sample SAMD00013331) | mouse gut metagenome | study: EMG produced TPA metagenomics assembly of the Metagenome analysis of fecal microbiota from mouse which was promoted...
CATTCAGCTCAATGTCTTCCGCCTTTCCGTTCTGGCCCACAACCATTCCGGCATAGACTTTTTCTCCGGGGCCGATAAAGAGAGCTCCCCGTTCCTGGGCGTTGAACAGGCCGTAGGTGATGGCCTCCCCTGCCTCGAAAGCAATGAGGGAGCCCTGTTTGCGGTACTGGATATCGCCTTTGTAGGGACCGTAGCCTTCAAAAATCGTGTTAAGGACACCGGTGCCCTTGGTGTCAGTCATAAATTCACCCCGGTATCCGATAAGTCCCCGGGCCGGAATGAGAAATTCCAGGCGCGTAGATCCGCTTCCGTTGCTGTTCATATTGAGCAGCTCCCCTTTGCGCTCTCCCAGTTTTTGAATTACATTGCCGGAATATTCGTCGTCCACATCGATATAGGCCCGCTCCATGGGTTCCAGGCGTTTGCCCTTCTCATCGGTCCGGTAGAGGACTTCTGCTTTACTTACGGCGAATTCATATCCTTCCCGGCGCATATTTTCTATAAGGACGGAGAGATGCAGCTCGCCCCGGCCGGAAACCTTGAAGCACTCGGTCGTCTCCGTTTCCTCCACGCGCAGGCTTACGTCGGTATTCAGCTCCCGGAAGAGACGGTCCCGCAGATGGCGGGAGGTTACATACTTGCCTTCTTTGCCTGCTAAGGGGCTGTCATTTACCAGAAAGTGCATGGCAATGGTGGGTTCCGAAATCTTCTGGAAGGGGATGGGAACCGGGTGCTCCGGGGAACACAGAGTGTCTCCGATGTGGATATCTGCAATGCCGGAGATGGCCACGATGGAACCGATGCCTGCCTCTGTCACGTCCACTTTGTTTAAGCCGTCAAATTCATACAGCTTGCTGATCTTTACTTTTTTGCATTTTTCCGGGTCGTGGTGGTTGACCATGACCATTTCCTGATTGATGCGGATGGTTCCGTTGTCTACTTTCCCCACGCCGATGCGCCCGACGTACTCATTGTAGTCGATGGTGCTGATAAGCACCTGGGTTCCGGCCTCCGGTTCTCCTTCCGGGGCGGGAATGCAGTTTACAATGGTTTCGAAGAGGGGCATCATATCTTTGGGTTCATCCTTCAGATCTGCCAAGGCATAGCCGTCCTTGGCGGAGGCGAAGACAAAGGGGCAGTCCAGCTGCTCATCGGAGGCATCCAGATCCATGAGAAGTTCCAGCACCTCATCGATGACTTCTTCGGGCCGGGCTTCCGGCCGGTCGATTTTATTGATGCAGACGATCACCGGAAGATCCAGGTCCAGGGCTTTCCGAAGTACAAATTTTGTCTGGGGCATAGAACCCTCAAAGGCGTCTACCACCAGAACAACACCGTTTACCATCTTGAGAACCCGTTCCACCTCTCCGCCGAAATCTGCATGTCCCGGTGTATCGATGATGTTGATTTTAATATCCTTGTAGGTAACGGCCGTGTTTTTGGAGAGGATGGTAATGCCGCGCTCCCGTTCAATATCCCCGGAGTCCATGACCCGCTCCGCCACGGCCTGGTTGGCGCGGAATACGCCGCTTTGTTTTAAAAGTTCATCTACCAGCGTGGTCTTTCCGTGATCCACGTGGGCGATAATCGCAATGTTTCTGATATCTTCTCTTTTCATAACCGATTTTTCCTCATAATCCTTAACTTTAACCTCATACAGTTTACCACATTTGACAGGGAATACAACCAAAAATAAAAATTTTTGTAAAAAATGGTTCTAAAAGGAAAGAAGAACGCATATATATCTAAAGATACCAAAAATACAGGAAGAAATTCTTCGTAAAGAGAAGGGAGAACATGAGTTATGTCGGATAAGGTAATTGAGAACAACCAGGTGTCTGTGATCGGAGAAATTGTGTCGGAATTTTCATTCAGCCATGAAGTCTTTGGGGAAGGGTTTTACATGATGGACGTGATGGTGAAGCGTCTGAGTGATTCAGCGGACGTGATTCCCGTGATGATTTCAGAGCGTCTCATTGATGTGACGGAGGACTATACCGGAGAGTACATACGGGTGGCCGGACAGTTCCGCTCTTATAACAGGCATGAAGAGAAAAAGAACCGGCTGGTGCTGTCCGTGTTTGCACGGGAGGTGGAATTTCTGGTGGATGAGGTGGAAAATGCCAAGACCAACCAGATTTTCCTGGACGGCTATATCTGCAAAGCACCCGTGTACCGGAAAACACCTCTTGGCAGGGAGATTGCGGATCTGCTGATTGCGGTGAACCGTCCCTACGGAAAATCAGATTATATTCCGTGCATCTGCTGGGGCAGAAACGCCCGGTTTGCCTCCGGCTTCGAGGTGGGCGGCCATGCCCAGATCTGGGGAAGGATCCAGAGCAGGGAATATGTAAAAAAGATAGATGAGACAGAATCGGAGAAGCGGATTGCCTATGAAGTCTCGGTAAGTAAATTGGAATATGAGGAATAACATCTCGGCCGGTCCGGGGCTGGCTGAGAGCTGGAGATGTAGTCATTGCTTTTTTAAAGAGTTTGTTGTATGATATTACATATTACCCAAAGAGACAAAGACACTGCGCAGACACTCTTTTTTCTGAGAGTGGGAAAGGAGTGTGAGATGGAGCAAGGGCGTATTACCGTATTCTGCGGAGAGGGAAAAGGAAAGACCTCCGCAGCTCTGGGACAGGCGATTTTTGGAGCAAGCAAAGGCAGGTCGGTGATTATCATCCAGTTTTTGAAGGGGAAGGCCGGAGAGGGGATTGATTTCATCAAGCGCCTGGAGCCGGAGATCAAAGTGTTTTCTTTTGAAAAGTCGGATGCGAATTTTCAGGAATTGTCCCCGGAGGAGCAGGAAGAGGAATGTATGAACATCCGAAACGGCATGAACTTTGCGAGAAAGGTTCTGAGTACGGACGGCTGCGACATTTTGATTCTGGATGAGGTCCTGGGGCTTTTGGATAAGGGCATTGTCACCAGCGAGGAATTGAAGGCTTTGATAGAAACCAAGGATGAAGAGACGGATCTGATGTTTACCGGGATCCACATGTGTGAGGAGCTGTATCCCTATGCGGATGACGTGTTTCAGATCGGCACGCTGAAGTAGACGAAACTGGCCGTTGACAAGAAAATGGCTGTATGTTACATTAAAAATGTATAAACTAAACAGGCAGGATAGAGGTTGCGTCTTCCAAGAGTACCTTTCCGGATATGGCAGGCATAGAAGAGGGAAAGGGAAAGGGGCGGACGCCGAAAGAAGTGTCTCCCTGCGGGGCGTTTCTTGGGCGCATGGTGAAGAAGCATGCGACTGTCATCAGCTGGATTCTGATGGGGCGCTATCTAAAGGATTTTAAGACAAATCAAGAGATTCTTTAGGGGCAGGCTTCGCAGAGGTCTGCCTCATTTTTATGACAGTACCGTGAAGGAGGAAAAGGATATGGCTATTTTTAAAGGAGCGGCGGTGGCGATTGTTACACCGTTTACAGAGAACCGCGAGATCAATTTTTCCAAGCTGGGAGAAATCATTGACGATCAGATTGCCAATCACACAGACGCCATTGTAATCTGCGGAACCACGGGAGAGTCTTCTACGCTGACCCATGAGGAGCATCTGGAAGCGATCCGGTTTGCCGTCGATCATGTGGCGGGGCGTGTTCCGGTGATTGCGGGAACGGGCTCCAACTGTACGGAGACGGCGGTTTATCTGTCTCAGGAAGCGGAGAAGTACGGGGCGGATGCTTTGCTTGTGGTGACGCCCTACTACAACAAGGCTACACAGAAGGGACTCATTGCCCATTATACGGCCATTGCGGAATCCGTAAAGCTGCCCATCATTATGTACAATGTCCCCAGCCGGACGGGCTGCAATATCCAGCCTCAGACGGCTGCTTACCTGGCAAAGAACGTGAAGAATATTGTGGGAATCAAAGAAGCCAGCGGAAATATTTCCCAGGTGGCGAAGCTGATGCAGCTTGCGGACGGCCAGATCGAGCTGTATTCGGGAAATGACGATCAGGTGGTGCCTCTGCTCTCCCTGGGCGGTTTCGGCGTGATCTCCGTTCTCTCCAACGTGGCTCCCCGGGAAACCCATGATATGGTGGCGAAATTCCTGGAAGGGGATCTGGAAGGCAGCCGGGAGATTCAGCTTCGGGCCATTCCCCTGGTGGATCAGCTGTTCTGCGAGGTCAATCCCATCCCGGTGAAAGCAGCCATGAACCTGATGGGGTGGGAGGTTGGTCCCCTTCGTATGCCTCTGACAGATATGGAGCCGGAGCATGTGGAGAACCTGAAGAAGGCTATGATTGATTTTGGAATCGAGGTAAAATAGATGATAAAAGTACTGATGCACGGCTGTAACGGCCGGATGGGCCAGATGATTGTAAACCTGGTCAAGGAAGAAAAGGAAATGGAGATTGCCGCCGGTGTGGACAAATTCGACGGCGTTGCAAATGACTTTCCGGTGTTTTCCTGTATTGGGGACTGTACGGTGAAGGCAGATGTAGTGATTGATTTTTCCAATGCAGGAGCAGCGGATGAACTTTTGGATTATTGTGCCGGGACGAAAACGCCGGTGGTTCTGTGCACCACCGGGCTTTCCAAGGAGCAGCTTGTGAAGGTAGAGGAGACGGCTAAGAAGACGGCGGTACTCAAGTCTGCCAATATGTCCGTGGGAATCAATTTGCTGATAAAGCTTCTTAAAGAAGCAGTTCCCGCCCTGGCAGCCGCAGGCTTTGACATTGAGATTGTGGAGAAGCACCATAACCAGAAGCTGGACGCTCCCAGCGGAACGGCCATTGCTCTGGCGGACGCAGTCAACGAGGCGGCGGACGGGGGTTATACCTATGTGTATGACAGAAGCCAGGTGCGGCAGAAGCGGGGAGAAAAGGAACTGGGCATTTCGGCCGTCCGGGGAGGAACCATTGTGGGAGACCACGATGTGATTTTTGCCGGAACGGACGAGGTAGTTACCCTGGAGCACCGGGCTTATTCCAGGGCCGTGTTCGGGAAAGGAGCTGTCCAGGCAGCCAAGTTTCTGGCCGGAAAGCCGGCGGGGCTTTATGATATGAGGGATGTGATTGGGTAAATAAAAGAATGCTGCAGACAGGCCAAATTAACGAGGCTGGTTCTGCAGCATTTTTTTATATGTTTTTATGCTTCAGCTCTTCCCGCGCCTTTTCCCAGGTATGGGTCAGGGTTTTTGCACCGTGCTCCATGTGCTCGGTCAGCTCCTTGAGAATAAAATCCAGATCCCGGTTCTGCAGGCCCTCCAGAATGCGTTTATGGCAGGCGATGGTGATATTGGTTTCATGCACAAATTTTTCCGAATAATACATGCGGTGAAGCTCCGAAATGCACAAAGCCAGGCTGGAAACATTTTTCCAGACCTGGGAGTAGATCTGGGAATCGGCCCGGGATACAATAGCAAAATGAAACTCCATATCCTGTTCGCCGTAGGTGTTGTCATAAGGGACAATACCGGAGTAAATGGGAGAATTATTTTCCAGCAGCACTTTCATACTGTCCAGCCATTTCCAGTAGTCTTCATCTGCGGGCTGTGATAGTATTTTTTTAACGGATTCTGATTCTATATACAATCGGAGATGGAAATAATCCTGCAATTCATTTGGGCGGAATCCCAGAATCTTTGTGCGGCCATTCTGCAGATTTTCGACGATACCTTCGTTGGATAGAAGCTGAATGGCCTGTCTGATTGGTCCCCGGCTTACGCCGTATTTGTCGGCCAGAGCCGTTTCGTTTAGCAGACGGCCCTCTTCTAAAATACCTAAAATGATATTTGTGCGTAAATCCTTGGCAATTTTGGATGCCAGGGAAATTTTGAGGTTATTCATAAAATCCATCCTTTCTCAGCCATTATAGCATTCGTAAAAAGAAAAGTAAACATTAAATTTGCTAACATTAATCTAAAAACATAAAAATGTTAACAAAAAACAGTTGACAAAAAGAAAGAATGAATTTATGATGGAAAAAAAGAGAGAAGGAAAGGGGAAAGATGAAACGATTTGTATCGGTAATGAAATTTAAGGAAGGGGCTGATAAACAGGAATATAAAAGAAGGCATGATAACATATGGCCGGAATTAAGTGATTTGATGACAAGGCGCGGCATGAAAAACTATTCTATTTGGCTATATGAGGATCTTCTGTTCTCTTATTATGAAACGGAGACCGGTGCCAGAGGGAACCTGGAACAGGAAGGGGATTCAGAGCTGGAAAAGCGGTGGGCAGAGTATATGGAAGATTTCATTGAACATGTGAAGGATGCTGCTACAGGCGTAGATATTCAGCTGGAGCAAATGTTTTTGCATGAGTAAGAGATACATTTTCAGAGGTGGACAGGTGGAGAAACTACAGTTAAGCGGAATTGATTTGACATTTCCGCTGTTGGAATTTGAGAAATCTTTGAAGCTTATCAGACTGTTGGGATTTCACAGGGCGGATATTGCACTGAATGCGGAGGATATGGGGAGGCATCTCTGTACATCTAAGGAGCTGAGGGCCCCATATGCGAACGGAAAGCGCCTGCGGGAGATGCTTGCAGGGGAAGGATTGATACAGACAGATTTGTTCGTATTTATGGGTGATATGGTTCAGATGGCGCAGAATCATCCGGACGGGGAAGTCCGCAGAAAGAACCGGGAAATGTTCGGCAGGGCCGTAGAGTATGCAAAAGCCTGCAGCTGCAGTCATATGACCATATTGCCGGGAGTAGCTTTTGACAGGGAATCCATGATGCTGGCAGCGGAAGAATTAAAATACCGGGTTAACCTGGCCAGGGAAGGCGGGATTACGCTTTCCGTAGAGGCTCATGTAGGTTCTGTGGCAGACACACCGGCCAAGGCCCGAAGGCTGCTTGAAATGGTTCCGGGGCTGACCCTGACTCTTGATTATTCCCATTTTATCCGGAATGGAGCGGGACAGAGCGAGATTGATGATTTGGTACCGTACGCATCCCATATGCACTTCCGGAATGCTTCCAGGAAATCAACCCAGACTATTTTTAAAGAGTCCGAAATTGATTACCTGCGGGTGCTGGAGAGAATGAGAGAGGCTGGATTTGACGGAGCGGCTGCTATTGAGTTTTGCAACAATGAGTGGGAAGAACAGAACCGGGTGGATACCATTGGTGAAACGATTTTCTTAAAAGAATATCTGGAGAAAAACTGGAGAAAAATGAAAGAAACAGAGAGGAGGGATTGATATGAGGGGAATTATACCAATAATGCAGACGCCTTTTACCGCAGATGGAATGGAAGTCGAGTATGAAGACTTTGCACGGATGTGTGATGCCACGGTAAAAGACGGCTCTGCCGGTATTGCCCTTTTTGGATACGGCACTGAATTCTATAAGCTCAGTGACGAAGAATGTGAAAACATGCTGCGGGTGGCGGTAGAGACCGTGGCAGGCCGGGTACCGGTGATTGCATCGGTGACGGCAGGTTCTACAGAAACGGCATTGAAAAGAGCAAAAAAATATGAGGAGATCGGTGCAGACATACTTATGGTTTTGTCTCCCAGCGTGGTGGCTCCATCTACGGAACAGCTGCGGGATCATATTATCACTGTGCTTAATTCGGTAGACATTCCCGGTATTATCCAGTATACGCCCGGAAGTGGAGGCGGGAAATTAAACGCAGAGGCAATCGGGAAAATTTGCGGATCCGTAAAAAATAAGCTTTCCATCAAAGCAGAGGCTGTGCCGGCGGCGCCTTTTATAGACAGTGTACGTGAGACAACAAAAGGAAAAATTGATATTTTCTGCGGAAATATGTGCCTGCATATGATTGATCTGATGGAGAGGGGAACCGTCGGTTTTATGCCGGGAGTATCCTTAGTGCCGGTGTTCAAGGAAATTTTTGATTTGTATCAGGCGGGAGAGAAGAAGCGGGCGGAAAAAATCTACGACGCTGCGGTTCCTATGATTCTGGAGATCAACCAGGATATTGAAATGCTGGTGCGGTACGAGAAGCGCATGCTGGTGAAACGGGGAATTATAAAATGGGATTACTGCCGCAAGCCCACCGCAGTACCTTTTGATGAACGGATCTGGAATTTGTTTGATTCCTATCGGGAGAGACTGAGAGGAATTGCCCATGTGGGAGAGGATTACCGGGCAGATTAGAGGGAAAGGAAAAGGGAGATTGAATATAAATGAGCAGGAAAGTGCTGATTATGTTTTCCCAAAAGGAGTTTGACTTCCAGGGCGAAGGAACCGCATATAAGATGCTTGGGGAGCATGGATTTGAGGTTACACAGTGGGAATCGGAAAAATATACGGTCATGCCCTCCGTGGAGACGGCTCATATCCGGGCAGAATATGATGCGGTAATTACCATGGGTGTCCGGCTGGATGAGAACTTTATGCAGCGGATGAGTCCGAGACTTAAGCTGATTATCCGTTACGGATCCGGATTTGACGAGATTGATATAAAAGCCGCAGGAAAGTTCGGGATTTCCGTTGCGACTACAAAGATCCCGGAATTATCCAACGGGGTTGCAGAGCTGGCATATGCCTTGATGCTTTCCCTTCTGTACCGGATTCCCCAGAATTATGTGGAGTATGTATGCAGAAAGAAATGGAACCAACAGGTCCGCAGCGTCCAGGCAGCGGGAAAGACCATAGGCTTTTTCGGGTTCGGATCGATTGCCCAGTGCTTTGCGCAGAAGCTGGCAGGAACAGGAATGAGAATGCTGGCGTATGATCCGTATCCCGATTGGGAACGGGCAGAGAAGTTGGGAGTGGTAATGGCATCTTTTGACGAACTGTTGTCCAAAAGCGATATTATTTCTGTTCATGTCCCCGGAACGAAAGAAAACGAGAACCTATTTAATAAAGATACGTTTTTAAAAATGAAGCAGGGAGCATACTTCATAAATGCGGCAAGAGGAATATTGGTAGACGAAATAGCTTTGTACGATGCCTTGGCCTGCGGGAAATTGGGGGGAGCTGCTTGTGACACGCTTTGGCCGGAGCCGCCGGAATCAGATAATCCGCTGTTTGAATTGGAGAATTTTATTGCAACACCCCATATAGGCGGACATACCGTAGAGGGAAGAAGAAAAATGACAGCTTTGGCAGCACAGGAAATCATTGATTTCTTTTCAGAAAAAGCACTTTGTAATCTTGTCAACGATTAACTCGAATAAAAATTTTAGCATCGGCAAATGAAAACAGCAGATTCTCAAGTCACGGAGACGGAAGAGAAGCTGCGGAACTTAAAAGGAGGAAGAATATGAAAACATGGAAGAAACAGATGGCGGTTATGGTTGCGGTTATGATGTTTGCAATGAGTTTTGCAGGCTGCGCGGCGCCTAAGACAGAAGCACCCGCAGAGGAGCCGGGAAACTCGGAAGCAGCGGAAGTGCCGGCGGAAAAGCCGGAGGAAAGCACGGGAGACGGTTATACGATTGGAATGAACTTTGGCTATCCGGACAGTGAATTTTTCCAGATGGTAGAGCTGGGACTGAAGAAGGCGTTTGACGCTAAAGGCTGGGACTACATTGTTACCTACGGAAACAATGAGAAGATTACAGAAAATACAACCACCCTTCTTGCCCAGGAGGTAGACGCGATTGTTGATTTTGGCTGTAATGCGGAGATCGGTTCGGCCATGGTAAAGATGGCGGAAGAAAAAAGCGTTCCGGTTATCTGTATTGACGTTATGTACGACGGCGCTTATTTCTTCGGCGCAGACAATGTACAGGCGGGGGAAAAGCTGGGAGATGAGATGGCAGAGTGGATTCAGAAAAACTGGGACGGACAGCTTGATTCCATTTTTGTCACCTACGGTTCTTCGGACAGCGAAGCGGTTATGAACCGGACGCAGAAGCCCGTGGAAAAGCTGAAAGAAGCATTTGGACTGACAGATGAGGATGTTTTCTGGTATGACTGTGCGATTACGCAGCAGGAGGGCATCCGCCAGGCAGTAGGAGATTATCTGTCCGCTCATTCGGATCAAAAGCATATTGCGCATATTTCCAATACGGAGGCGAATGCTGTTACGGCCATGGCAGCGGCAGATACAAGCCAGCGGGGGGCAGATATGTGCCATGGAACCCACAGTGAGAGCGGCTGGACCTTTGAACATTTTACAACTACGGAAGAATCAGCGGATACGTATGTAGGCTGTGTGGCATATGATCCGGCCAACTACGGAGGTTACGTTGCGGATATGCTGCAGACCCTTTTTGACGGAGGAGAGCTTGAGAGCGAGACCTTGATGAAGCATGAAGTGATTACCAGGAAAAATTATGAGACATATTTGGAAGCGTATAATGCAGCCAAGGAAGAACTTTCCAAGTAATTGCCGGGAAACTTAAAAATTAGAAGTCGATGCCCAAAACGGTGCCCGGCCAAGGGATTTACCGGGCTGCCGTTCCTGGAGCGCGTAAGAATGGATTTAAGGTGGTGAGCGAGATTGGGGCATTTGCTGGAGATGAGAGATGTAAAGAAGAATTTTGGGGGTGTAGCAGCTTTAAAAGGTGTTTCGCTGGTGTTGGACGAAGGGGAAGTGCTTGCCCTCGTAGGAGAGAACGGAGCGGGAAAATCCACATTGATGAAGATACTGGCCGGGAGCCTGGAAGCAAGCAGCGGGGAAATTTTTGTCAATGAAGAGAGACAGAATTTCCGTTCCCCTCAGGAGGCGATTCAAAAAGGCATCCGCGTGATTTATCAGGAATTAAACTACTATAAAGATCTTTCAATTACAGAAAACATATTTTCAGGCAGGCTTCCGCAGAAGAGACTGGGCAGGATTGACTGGAAGAAAGCGCATGAACTTGCGGCGGAGGCTCTCAAAGAAGTGGAGTTTGAGATTGATCCGAGGACGAAGCTGCATGAACTGTCTATGGCGCAGAAGCAGCTGGTGGAGATTGCAAAGGCAGTTTCCAGGAATAATAAAATTATCGTTATGGATGAGCCTACGGCGGCTTTGAATGACGAGGAGACGAAGAGCCTGTTCCGGATGATACGGAGGCTGCGGGAGAGGAGGGTTTCTTTTATCTATATTTCCCACAGGCTGGAAGAATTGTTTGAGGTGGCGGACCGGGTGGAAGTAATCCGGGACGGCATGTACATCGGGGAAATGGATATCCGGGACGCGAAACGCGACGACATTATCCGGATGATGGTGGGAAGAACTATCGATCAGCTGTATCCCCATAAAACACTGGAGCCGGGCAAGGTTATCTTTGAGGCCAGGAATATTACCGGGGGCATTGTGCAGGACGTAAGCATCCATGTGAGACAGGGAGAGATTGTCAGCTTATTCGGGCTGATGGGAAGCGGTACCACGGAGCTGCTGGAGGAAATATACGGCGTACGGAGAAGGGAGGCCGGCGGGATTTTTCTGGAGGGGAAGGAGGTAAGCATCCGCAATACCCAGGAGGCAGTAAAAAACCGGATCGCGTATGTTCCTCCGGAGCGGAAAGTGACAGGCCTCTATATGATGCAGAGCATCAAAAAGAACATTGTAGCACCGTCTATCACAGAGCTTTCCAAGGGCTGGATTATGGATAAAAAGCGTGAGGTGAGCGAAACGGCCCGTATGATGGAGATGCTGGAAATCAAGGCAAAAGGGATGGATGCGGAGGTCAAATCTTTAAGCGGCGGCAACCAGCAGAAGGTACTGCTGGGCAAATGGATCCGGATGAATCCGAAGGTTATTTTGATCAACGAACCCACAAGAGGGGTAGACGTGGGAACGAAAAGTGAGATTTATAAAATATTGGAGGACATGTGTGCCCAGGGAGTAGGAATTCTTATGATTTCCTGTGAACTTCCGGAAGTCCTGGCACTTTCGAACCGGGTCTATGTGATGTGCCAGGGCAGATTGTCCGGTGAATTGAAAAAAGGCGAACTCTCTCAGGAGGGGCTTATGGAATATGCGATTGGATGGTAAATGCGATGAATGAAAAGATAAGAAATTTTGACTGGAAGTCACCGGTAGTCAGTACAGCGATTGCCATGATTGTATTGATGATAATCTTCGGAATTTTAAACCCTGCCTTTTGGAAAATGTCCAATATCTTAACCATTCTTCTGAATGCCTCTGTGATTGGAATTTTTGCTTCCGGCATGACCATGGTAATTATCAGCGGAAATATTGACCTCTCCACAACCAGTACGGCTGCGGTAGGCGTGATGGCATTTGGAGTTTTATATTCCAAGGGAGTGCCCATTTTGACAGGGTGCATCGTTGCGCTTCTGGTATCTACAGTCTGCGGCTGCATCAACGGGATTCTTGTGGCAAAAGCGCATCTAAATTCGTTGATGGCGACGACAGGAACGCAGCTGATATACCGCGCCGTGGCGTATATTTTTACGGATATTAAGACGATCACCCTAACAAACGATAAGTTTTTTGCCTTTGGGCGCATGACGGTGCTGAGAGTTCCGGTATCTGTTTTCTACATGCTGGGTGTGATGGCGGTGGTGGGATATATCTTAAGCAGTACGGCATTCGGAAGGAGAGTTTATGCGGTAGGCGGAAATATTCAGGCCAGCTATTACAGCGGAATCAAAATTGAACGTACACAGATACAGATCTTCACAATTATGGGACTGATTTCCGGATTTGCAGGCATTGTGACGGCAGCCCAGTCTGCGGCCTGTGCGCCGATTACCTTGACGGGGCGTGAATTTGATTTTATTTCCCCCTGCGTGATTGGTGGCATTGCTATGTCGGGTGGAAAAGGCCGGATTATAGGCACGCTTATTGGATGTCTGCTTTTGGCGGTAGTTTCCAACGGTATGGTGCTGGTGGGGCTGCAGTCCTATTGGCAGAGTCTTGTAAAAGGTATGATTTTGATCTTTGCCATGCTGGTGGATACGCTGCGGAACAAACAGAGTCTTGCATAGGAGAAAAGAATGATCATAGATATACATACATTTCCGGGTTTCTTCGAGGAAATCTGTGAAGACCCTGAAAAAATCCAATTTCGAAGAGAACAGTATTTTCTGTACAAGCAGCACGTATGGCCTTTAAGCCTTTTTATCACTCAGTTAAATGCGGCGGGAATTGACAAAGCGGTCCTCTCGGCGGAGGATGTCACCACCAAGGTCGGCGGCGTGATAGTATCCAACGAAGAGGTGAAGAAGCTGGTGGACAGGTACCCGGACCGCTTGATTGGTTTTGCCTCCGTAGATCCCCGCAGGGAGGATGCCAAAGAGGTTCTGGAAAAAGCCTTTACGGAGCTTGGCATGAAGGGACTAAAATTAAGCCCAGCCATGCAGGGTTTTATGCCGGGGGATCCCATCATGAAACCGATCTATGAGAGCTGCCTGAAATACAATAAACCCATACTCTTTGAGGCGGGCATGATCTGGGTGAAGAACAGTCCCTCCAAGTACTCCAATCCTCTGAACTTCGAGGATGTAGCCATGGAATATCCAGAACTGCGCATGTGTCTGGGACATTTCGGATGGCCCTGGGTTCGGGAGACAGCCATGCTGATTTTAAAGTATCCCAATCTTTACGCAGATACGGCCCTCCTTTATTTTGACTCTCCCAAGCAGTTTTTCCAGACTACCTTCAACAATCAGCTGGGGGAATACTGGATTGACCGGATGCTTTACGACAAGGTGATGTTCGGATCCACCTATCCCCGGATCGAGCAGAAACGGATGGTGAAAGCCGCGGAAGCTCTGAACCTGAGGCCGAAGCAGCGTGCCATGGTGATGGGAGAGAATGCGCTGCGGTTTATGGGAACGGAGGTGTAGGGATGGTAAAGCACTATGAGTTTTTTGTCATGACCCAGGATGAGTATTACACGGAGTATATCGGAGACAAGATAAAAGAGCTGGCGGCGGATTCCGGCGTTCAGAACGGAATTGTGTCTGTGGCAACGGCCCACACCAACTGCGGTATTATCGTGACGGAGCCTCTGGACTGTATTTTAAGCGATCTGGACGTGCTGATGCACCGGCTGGTAAAGGATGACGACGAGTATTCCCACGCGCATTTTCTGCCCACTTACGGGAGAACCTCTGCCAACGCCTACGGTCATCTGCGCTCGATCCTGGTGGGGAACAGCAAGATTCTTTCCCTGGTACATGGGAAGATGGCTATGGGAGAGGCCCAGGAGATTGTGTTTATGGAATTTGACGGCCCACAGTCCAGAAAAATATTTGTGGATATCATCGGGGAAGAGAGGGGAAGCCTATGAAGAGCTATGACATTGTGACCATTGGTCCGCTCTTGTGCGAAATTATGCGCAAGAAGCTGGATAAGCCTCTTTATGAAGCAGCAGATTTCACCGGCCCGTACCCAAGCGGGGACACGCCGATTATGCTGAATGCGGCGGCAAGGCTGGGGGCAAAATGCGCTATGATTGGTGTGGTGGGAGACGACGGCTTTGGGCGCTGCGTTACCGGCCGCCTGGAGGAAAGCGGGGTGGACTGCTCCATGGTCCGCGTCCATCCGGATGCCTCTACGGGTGTGGCGTTTGTATCTTACAATTCGGACGGAAGCAGAAACTTTTTGTATCATGTACACTATGCGGCGCCAGGAATGCTTACGCCGGATGACGTGGATATGGAAAATTTAAAAGAAACGAAGTGGGTGCATATTACAGGATTTACCATGTCTACCAATCAGGACAGTGCGCAGGCCGTCTACAAGCTGATAAAGGAACTTCCGGAAGAAACGCAAGTTAGTTTTGATCCGAATATCCGCCCGGAGGCTCTAAGTGTGGAAGAGATAAAAAAATTGTGCGGACCGGTTATCCGGCGTGCGAGTGTTATTTTCCCCAGCAAAGGGGAGGCTGCCATGTTTACCGGTGCGGCCGGGGATGAAGAAGGCTGCAGGCAGTGGGCGGCGGAAGGAAAGCTTGTGGTATTGAAATGCCAAGAGGCAGGATGCCGTATTTTTTCCGGGGATAAGGCTGTGGATGTGCCCGGCTTCCCGGTGGAGGAGACGGATCCTACGGGAGCCGGCGACACGTTCTGCGGGGCATTTCTGACGGCCCTGACAGAGGGGAAAGATCCCGAGGAATGCGGCCGCTTTGCCAACGGAGCAGGGGCCCTGTCGGTGCGGAAGCAGGGTCCCATGGAAGGGGCTCCTTCCAGAGCGGAATTGGAGGAATTTCTGCATCGACAGCAGAAGGCCGGAGAATAGGAGTAAGGGATGAAAGGACTGGAGAAGGGAAAATTTGCAATCGTCACAGGCGGTACGAGAGGAATCGGCAGGGCGGTCACAGAAGGGCTTTTGGGATGCGGGGTAGGCGTCCTGATCACAGGGAGGAAGGCTTCTTCCGGGGAGGAGGCGGTGCGGGAGCTGCGTAAGAGATACGAGGCACCGTTGCATTTTCTCTGCGGAGATATGGGAAATGAAGACTTCTGCATTTCTGTGGCGGACGAGTCCGTACGCCGCTTTGGGAAAGTGGATTATCTTGTAAATAATGCGTTCCCGTTTACGTCGAAATATCTGGATGCAGCAAGGGAGGATTGGAAGCATGTGATGGAAGCAGGTCCCATAGCTTATGCTTCCATGATTACGCAGTTTGCCCGTGTACACGGTTTGGATAAGCCGGGAGCAGTGGTGAATATCAGCAGTATTTCCCAGTATATCGCCCAGCCCCAGCGCTGGACATACAACACGGCAAAAGGAGCAGTGGGACAGCTGACAAAATGTGCGGCTATGGATCTAGCTCCGTACATCCGGGTAAACAGTGTCAGTCCTGCGGCAGTCTGGACGGACGAGTGCGATGCGGATCACGAGGATCCCTTGTTTCAGAAGATGCACATGATTAACAGGATTATAGAGGTTGAGGAAGTGGCAGAACCGGTGCTGTTTCTGCTCAGTGACGGGGCCAGTGCTATAACGGCAGCAGATTTGCGGGTGGACGGCGGATATCTTTCTATGGGAGTGGAGGGTTGGCGCCCGGAGCGTCCCATGAAGGGAAGCGACTGATGGAATGAAAGGAAAAAGAAAATGTGTAGAATTGAGAAAGTGGAAGTGATTATTTTTGAGTCCCCGAAAATGGATGAAAGGTGGAACAAAGCGCCGGTTGAGAAGCCTTACTCTATTTTCCCGGAGCATGATAAGATACTGAAAATTGTGCGGGAATGGGGGGTCTTTGTAGTAAAAGTGACCTGTGATGACGGCACTTACGGGTACGGACAGACGGGCACTTACAATGTGTGTGCGGATCTTGTCAACCGCTTTTTCGGCCCTATGCTGGTTGGACAAAATCCCCTGGAGATCGAGAGGCTTTGGGATATGATGTTTAAGGCTTCTATACCTTTCGGGAGGAGAGGGGCCGCACTTATGGCAATTTCGGCCATTGATATTGCACTCTGGGAGATTTTCGGGAAAATAGCGAAGCTGCCGGTTTATCAGCTTCTGGGCGGAAAGGTCAGGGAGAAGATTCGCTGCTACGGCACGGGTCCGCAGGCAGAGCTCCACAAAGAAAAGAACTATATGGGTTCCAAGATTCCCATGCCCTACGGACCGGAGCATGGGGCGGAAGGGATTCGCAAAAATGCGGAGCGTGTGCAGCAGGTACGGGAGCTTATGGGACCGGATGCGGATATTATGTGTGACTGCTGGTGCGGCTGGGATTACAATTACACCATCAAGATGGCAGAACGCCTGCAGGAGTATCGGATTAAATGGATAGAGGAGCCTTTGGTTCCGGACGATATAGAAGGCTACCGGAGACTGCGTCCCCTTTTAAACGGAATGAATATCATGCTTGCCACGGGAGAACATGAACACAGCCGGTGGGGAGCTAGGGAATTGATTGACAACGAATGTGTGGATATCCTGCAGCCGGATATTGAGTACTGCGGAGGGGTGAGCGAGATGAAAAAGATTATGGCCTATGCCTCGGCAAAGGGAGTTACGGTCATTCCCCATTGTCCCTGTGTGGCAGGAATGCACGTGGTGATGAACAGCACGGTATCTCCCTATATGGAACGTTTAACAAGCGGATACCGGCCGCTGTTTCTCACGGATTATACAGAAAAGGATGGCTGGCTGGAGCTTTCAGATTCACCCGGATACGGCATTGAGTTAAATCCGGACTTTCCGGTCCGCGAAAGACAGGGCAGTTGTGAGAGGGGGCTATAGAACAAGTGCAGATAATGAAGAATTTATTGAAGGAAAAGATTGAGCGGGGGGAAATGACGGTCGGAACCTTTCTGGAGCTGGGAAACGGGGATTCGGCAGAAGCGCTGTCTATGTCTGCCATGGACTATTTTATCATAGATACAGAACATGGTCCCTTTGATGTGGAGAGCAGCGCAAACGCTATCCGGGCGGCACAACTCCGCGGGAAGACACCGCTGGTCCGTGTGAAGGATTCCACACGGGCATCCATTCTGAAAATGCTGGATGTGGGAGCCGGAGGCTTGATCATTCCTCAGGTGCATTCCATAGAGGAAGTAAAGCGTATTGTAGAGTACGGCAAATACTATCCCCTCGGAAGGAGAGGCGTGGGATTTGGACGAGCCTGCGGATTTGGATACGACAATTTTGTGACCGGGGATCTTCAGGAATATTTTGACTATTGCAACCGGGAGACTCTTTTGATCCCCCAGTGTGAAACATGGGAGTGCCTGGATGATATTGAAAACATTATTCGGGTGGAGGGAATTGACGGTATTTTTATCGGCCCCTATGATCTCTCGGTTGCCATGGGAATTCCGGCGCAGTTTGAGTCGGAGACCTTTAAAACTGCCATTGAGAGAATACAAAAGGCAGTACAGGACGCGGGGAAATTTATTATAATGTACAGCTCCAATGTAGAAATTGCCATTCAGAATATGCACAAAGGGTTTGTACAGAGCGCTACGGTAGGCATGGATTTCAACTGGTTTATTGAAGGGGCGACCCAGATTACCATGAAATTAAAAAATCATGCCGGATAAAGAGGGGAAAACAGATTTTTTGCAGAAAGGATTTGTACGGGGACTTTTTTGTGGTATACTTTTTTGTAGCATGGAGGAAGTATGCAATGAAGAATACAGAAAAACTATACCACACCCTTCTGGCTCTGGTGCTGACCCTGACGATCATTTCTGTCTCTGTAGTAATCACACTGGCCTTTCGGCCTCTCTACTATCTGGACATCAAAGCCTTGGACATTCCCGGCCAGTCCGGCTATACAAAAGAGGAGATCCGGGAAAACTACGATGTTCTGATCGATTACAATCTTTCCTTGGGAAAGGAAAAGCTGGAGTTCCCCAGCCTTGCCATGTCGGAGCCGGGGCGGATTCACTTTGAGGAAGTGAAAGTCATTTTCAATCTCTTTGAGTACCTGGCTCTGGGAGGTGTGATCTTAAGCGGGCTGGGAATTGTTTTCTGTGCCCGCAGAAAGGAATTCCTGTATCTGAAGCTGGCCTCTATTCTGGCGGTGGCCCTTCCGGCAGTGCTGGGGCTTTTCGTGGCGCTTAATTGGGACTGGGCCTTCGTGACCTTTCACCATTTAGCTTTTGACAACGATTACTGGCTTTTCGATCCCCTTACGGATCCGGTGATTACCATTCTGCCGGACACCTTTTTTCTTCATTGCGCCCTGATGATTCTGGGCTTGGTAATGCTGGGGAGTGTGGTATGCGGGGCGGTGTATAGGAAGAAGAGGAAATAAGGCGGTATCCGCCCATATTAAATTAGGAGGGAATAAAGCAGTTCGTATTTTCTGATCTCCCGTCGGTCAGGATTTACGGACTTTTTAATTTCCATACAAAAACGGCAAAAATATGAAATGTCCCAAAGACAAATCCGAAAAATTTGCGGATTTTCTTAAGAATTGTTTAAAAAGCATAGAAATCCGAAAAAGATTGAAGAAAGTAGAGTAAAATAATCGTTTAGAAAGGTAGAAGAGAGGAGATGAAGTCATGAACACAGGAAAAATTCAGATGAAACATATCCAGACGATCCTGACTGGGATTTGCGTTGCCGCCTTGGTCGTCTTTGCCATATACGGAATGCGTCAGGGACTGTTTACGGACCGCAGCCGGATGGAAGCCCTGGTAGCCAAGGGAGGCATCTTCGGTCCCCTGCTCTTTGTGGCGATACAGATTGTACAGGTTGTGATTCCCATTATTCCGGGCGGAATTACCTGTGCAGTGGGTGTGGTTCTGTTTGGAGCCTGGTACGGCCTCCTCTATAACTACATTGGGATTGTCATCGGCTCCTTCATCAATTTTTATCTGGCCCGGCGTTACGGGAAGTGTTTTGTCCAGGCCTTTGTGAAAGAAGAGACCTATGAGAAGTATGCTGGCTGGCTGGAAAAAGGAAAAAAATTTGACCGCTTTTTTGCACTGGCTATTTTCTTTCCCTGTGCGCCGGATGATTTTCTCTGTCTGCTGGCAGGGCTGACCCGGATGTCCTGGAAGAGATTCGGAACGATTATATTGCTTGGGAAACCGGCATCCATCGCCATGTACAGTCTGGCGCTGGTCTACGCAGGTTCCTGGTTAGGAGGATTATTGTGAAAGTATTGATAACAACAGATTTATTCCGGTCTACCATCAACGGTGTGGTGACTTCGGTGCTGAACTTAGAAAGAGAGCTTAAGGAGCAGGGACATGAGGTGCGCATACTCACAGTCTCGGACACGGGAAAAGCCTATCAGGAGGGAAATGTCTGGTATCTTCGCTCTGTGCCCTCGGGAATTTATCCGGGCGTGCGTATTCCCGTTTCCAGGGGAAAAGAATATGTAAGAGAATTGATTGCCTGGAAGCCCGATGTTGTACACAGCCAATGCGAATTTTGTACTTTCGGCTATGGGAGGCGGATTGCCAGGGAAACAGGAGCCGCCTTTGTACATACCTTTCATACTCTGTACGAGCAGTATACCAAATACATTCCCATCGGAAAGCACCTGGGAGCTGCGGCTCTGGCGGGATGGATGCGCTACCGGCTGCGGGCCGCGGATGTCTGCATTGCTCCTACAGAAAAGGTGGAGCGCACTCTTCTCGGCTACGGGATTGAAAATTCCATTGCTGTGATTCCCACGGGCATCCGCCTGGAACGGTTTGGCCGGACAGCAGATCAGGAAGAGCGAGAGCGCTTTCGGAGTGAGTGGGGGATTGCGCCGGGGGCCAAGGTGGTTCTGAGCCTGGGAAGGCTGGGCTTTGAGAAGCGCATAGACGAGCTTCTGCGCGGCTGGAAGCAGGCGGACATCCCTAAAGAGCAGGCGGTATTGCTGGTGGCCGGCGGCGGCCCGGCCCGGGAGAGTCTGGAGAGATGGGCCCAGGAGCTGGGACTTGCGGAGCAGGTAAAATTCTGCGGCATGATTGAGCCCTCCGGGACGCCGGCTTTTTATCAGATGGCAGATCTCTTTGTCTGCGCGTCTACCAGTGAGACCCAGGGGCTGACTTATGCGGAAGCACTAGCTTCCGGGCTGCCTCTTCTCTGCCGGGCAGATTCCTGTCTCAAAGGAGTGCTGGAACCCGGAGCCAACGGGTATGCGTATGAAGAGGTAGAAGATTTTGTGAACTATTTAAAGGAGCTGCTGGGGCGCCCGGATTTGAAAAGCACAATGGGAGCCCATAGCCGGAAACTGTCCCGGGCTTTCGGCACCAAAGCATTCGGGGAAGCAGTTCTTAAGCTTTATAGAAAAGAAACGCGGAAGAAGGAGGCATGGCGGAATGAAAGTTCTGCAGTATATCAGGAATCAGAAGCTTCTTTCCAGGAGTGGAATTGGGCGGGCTATGCAAATGCAAAGAGACTCCCTTGAGGAGAATGGGGTCCAGGTTACCACAGATCCCAGAGAAGACTATGACATTGTACATTTGAACAGCATTTTTCCCAGTGACTACCGGATGGCGCGCCGGGCCAGACGGAAGGGCAAAAAGGTTATTTACCATGCGCATTCTACCAGGGAGGATTTTGAAAACTCTTTTGTGGGCTCCAATCTTTTTGCCCCCCTCTTTCAGAAATGGCTGGTGAAATGCTACAGCCAGGGGGATTTGATATTGACGCCCACGGAGTATTCCCGCTCCCTGCTGCTGCAGTACGGAATTCAGAAGCCCATTGCCGTACTCTCCAATGGTGTGGACACTTTCCGGTTCCAGAAAAATCTTTCTGTGCGCAGCAAATTCCGCAGGTCCTATGGTTTTACGGAAGCCGACAAGGTAATCCTTTCTGCAGGGCTCTATTTTGAGCGCAAGGGGATCCTGGATTTTGTAGAGCTGGCTTACCGGCTCCCCCAATACCAGTTTATCTGGTTTGGTTATACGCCGGATATCCAGATTCCGGCGAAAATACGCAGGGCGGTCCGCACGCATCTGCCGAACCTGACTTTTGCGGGCTATGTGCCGCCGGAGGAATTGAAAAGGGCATACAGCAGCTGCGATTTGTTTTTCTTTCCTTCCTATGAGGAAACGGAAGGTCTGGTAGTGCTGGAGGCTCTCTCCAGCGAGATTCCCGTACTGCTCCGGGACATTCCGGTCTATCAGGACTGGCTGAAAAACCGGACGGATGTGTACAAAGGGAGGAATATTTACGAGTTTGAAGGGCTGATAGAAGGAATTCTCACACGCAGCCTGCCGGATTTGACAGTCAGCGGACGGAAGCGGGCAGTGGAACGGGATGTGCTGTGCCAGGCCGGGAAACTATACGGATATTACGGACAGCTGGCCCAAGGGTACTGATAAGCGGAAGGTTCCTTTTGCAGATCCTCTTGCGGAAATGGAAAAATTAAGCGGAAAAAAGTTTTTTCTTCATAAAAAGTTAAAATGCAGCTGTTATCCTCTTAGTAAAGAGAGGGTAACAGTTATTTTTTGCGGAAATCCGGGGAGGAACAGCAGGCAGATGAAGAAACGTTTAATATGGTGCGGGCTGATTCTGGCCATGACTCTGACAGCAGGGTGCGGAACAACAAAAAGACAGGATATGGGTGCGGTACAGGCCGGGGAGGCTAAGAAGGAGGAAGGGGAGGAGAGTTCCGTCCCGGAAGAGCCGGTGCTTAGTGAAAGGGAGACCGGAAACGGACAGCGCCAGGGAGTTTCCGTCCGCATTTACCACAGCGGGGAGGAGGGAGAGCTTCTCTGCGTAAATACGGTGAGAACGGAAGAGGTCACACCGGAAATTCTGCTCTGGAATCTGGCTTCCTACGGAATGCTTCCTGATACCGTAACGGCAGAGAGTCTGCGGCAGAAGGAGGAGGAGGGGAGCGTACTGTTGGAACTGGAGCTTTCGGAAAATTTCGGAGAATGGTTTTCCGCTCAGGATGATGTCCGAAAGGAGTTGACGGCAGGAAGCCTGGCCAATACCTTTCTGGATGCCTTTCATGGGGAGAAGATCCGGATTACCGTGCGGGGGAAAAGCCTGGACGGAGGAAGTTATGAGGGATACCTGGGCTATGCCATGTACCAGGAAGCGTCTTATACCCTGGAAGAAGCCCTCTATGAGGCGAAGGGCATCCGGATCGCCTATTTCCAGCTACGGGACATGGAAAATAAGGAGATAGAGGAACAGTGGAACAAGAAGATTCAAAAGCATGTGGAAAGGGCTGCGGACAGCATAGAGGAGGGCGGTTCTTATGAAGAATCTTATACGGTAAAAACCATGAACGACGAGATTCTTTCGGTTCTGATGGAGGGGACGCGCTATGAAGCAGGAGCCCCTTATCCGGTGCGCTTTCTTTATACGTATAACATTGATATGGAAAGCGGGTCCGGCATCCGCCTGGCTCATTACCGGGATGTGGAGAAGATTGCGGAGGATTTGATGGACGGCGTGCATTTCCGGATAGACGGAGAGCTGGACGGGGAGTTCCAGCAGCGGATGGGAATTTTATACGGAGATGCGCAGCAGCTTGCGGACTCCCTGAAGGGTTATGATTATGAGGAAGGGAATGAAAATGAGAGCCCTCCCGGATATTCTTATCAGGAGAATGGGCTTACACATCTTTGTATGGAGGTTCCTCATGCTCTTGGGGATTATGTGGATATAGTCCTTGATGAGTCTGAAATTGCACATAATTAAATAAATATTTATGAATATTTGAAAAATAAATAATAAATAATAAAAATAGACAAATTTCAAAAAGAAAAAATAAAATTTTTTTGAAAAAAGTGTTGACAACTTCAAATGCGTGCGCTATAATGAATTCAAGATAAGAAATACAAAACAACACCACATCATCTAAGGAATATATAAAATATATTTTAACATAGATATGAGGTGAATCTAAGAAAGAGAGGTACAGTCCAACAAAAACTTAATGAATTGCCTCATAATTTAAGAAAAGGAGGTACGGACCACCGGAAACTTAGGTTAGACCTTCTGCTATCGGAAAAGAAAATGGTGTAGAACACATCAGAATCAAAACCATAGTAAGAAGAAGGTCAGGGAAAAAGAAGTAGTTCGATGAGAATCAGCCAGGTAGAAGCAGAAGCCGGAAAAGAAGCAGAGGAGAACCGGAAAGAAGAAATCTTAAAAGAAGAAGAGAGAAGGGCTGAAAACAGAAGAAGTCGAACGAAAAAAGCAACTTGAAAACAAGAGACAAGAAAGAGAGGAAAAAGTCCAATGGACAGCATAGTTTAGCAGAGGGTATCAATGAAAGATAATTGATACCCTCTGATTTTTTTGTAAAAAATGGCGGAAAGACTGTATATGACTTTTTGTTTCTGGGTAGTTTCTTATCCGCACTGAAATAAGGGTAGATGCCCGCTCTCTATTCTTGCCATCTTTTATAGGAGATGCTATAATAATTGCGCTGAAAACGAAACTGCATGGAAAGAGATGTGTAAAATCATGTCTTTATTAAGCGATTATTTAGCTGGATGTTTAGACTTGCTGACAGGGTATCTGGCACTGACGATTTATGTGCTGGCGGTGACGGACGAACGGGAGATTTGGAGGCGGCTGAAAAAATTGCCGCTTCTGCTTTTGTTCTCGCTCATGGTTACCCTGCTTTCTGCAGGATTATATATGGTTCCGGAATTGCTCATGTTTCACTATTTCATTCTCGCCTTCTTTATTCTCATTATGTATACCTTTTGGGTAAAGTGGACATGGCAGTTTGGATTCTGGCGGGCCTTTGCCGCTGCCTGTATGGCAAGTATTTTCCAGGTGGCGGCTGCCACCTTGACAATGATGCTGTACTGGGCGCTGCCGCCGGAAGGAGTTTTCTCATTTGCGGCTGCAATAGGGCTGCATCTTGGCATCAGCATTGCCGTCTCCCTGCTGCTTTATAAGCTGCGGTTTGGAAAGTGGTTCCGTCTGCTGTTGGGAAATGAATCTGCGGTCCGGCGGACGGCTCTCCTCTTGTTCATGCTGGAGGCTGTCATGGAGGTGTTTCTCAAATTATTAAGCGGCGTTGAGCTCCAATACCTGGTATTCTACTACCTGCTGGTGGCAGTGATGGTAGTTCTGATGGCGGTACTGGTAGTCTATTTGGCCCAGCGGTTCGACGCTGCCCGGAAAATGCAGGTGCAGCAGGATATTATTGCCCAGCAGCGGCTCTACGAGCAAGACCTGGAAATGATACGCCGTGAAGTGCGTACATTCCGCCACGATTATAAAAACCTTCTGGCAGGCTTGTCCCAGCAGGCAGGGGAAGGAGAGCTGGAAGGATTGCGCCGTACCCTGTCCGAGCTGGATGCTGGATTTGACCTGCGGCTCGGAAGGAAAATCCAGGCATCTACCCAAATCGGAAATCTGCAGATTCCGGAAGTCAGGAGCCTCCTTTTAAGCAAACTCACCGTCATGCGGGAAAAAGGAGTGGAATGCCGTCTGGAGGTGCTTTATCCGATCGCGGCTGTAGACATGGATGTATGGGATTTTCTCCGCTGCCTGGGCATTTTGATAGATAACGCTGCAGAAGCCGCGCTGGGCGCGGAACAGCCCTGGGTGGAGATTGTACTGCTGGCTCAGGACGGGCAGGTATTTCTTCGGGTATCCAATTCTTATGCCAATACCATTGAACCAGGGAAAATGTGGAACGATGGATGGTCTACCAAGGGGCCGGGCCGGGGACTGGGCCTGCCCAGCTATCAGCATATTCTGGAGCGGTATTCCAATACCTCTCCTTGTACCAGCTGGGAAAACGGTGTATTTGTCCAGGAGCTGACTGTGGAGGGCAGACGATGATCGGTATTTATCTTTGTGATGATGATGACGTTATCCGCCACCAGATCCAGACTGCTCTGGAGTGGAAGATTTTTGTGGAAAATTACGATATGAAAGTCATGTGCAGCGCAGCCAATGCACAGGAACTTTTGGATGCGGTGGAAAAGGGGAAACAGGGCATCTACTTTTTGGATGTGGATCTGAAGGATGAGAGATGGGACGGCTTCCGGCTGGGGCTTGAGCTTCGGCGGCGGGATCCCCACGGCACATTGGTTTACATCACAAGCTACGGAGACTTGGCTTGGCGTACGTTCGAATATCATTTGGAAGCATTTGATTATGTGGTTAAGGGATCGGAGCCCATTGGACCGTCAGCGGCACGGTGCCTGGATGACATACATGAGCGTCTCATGGCAGAGCGTCAGACCCCGGCGGAAACGTTCACTTTGCGGACAGGAGAGATGGTGCGCCATGTTCCTTTGTGCGAGATACTCTTTTTTGAAACTGCTTCTGCGTCCCATCATGTCATTCTCTATACGTCCGGCAGCCGGATGGATTTTTTGGGCAGTCTCAATGAACTGGAAAATCAGCTGGGGGATCGGTTTATCCGCACGCACCGTGCCTATCTGGTGGCGGCAGATAAGATTGAAGCAGTAGATTTGAAACACAATAAGCTGTGGGCCGGCGGTCACGAATGCCTGCTTTCCCGTGCCGGGAAAGCAAAGCTGCGCAAAAAAATGGGAGGGAGCCAGTGAGGTTCTCTCCCTTTCTGTTTAGGAAATATAAACGTTCATTTAGGAAATTTGAAACACGAGGCCTGGTTTCTATGGTATGTTGTCATTGGCAGATGGCAGAAGGAGGAGGTGATTGTATGGCGAAAGAACGTTTTGTGGAAGTCTACACTCAGGGGCTCGTGAATGTGGCAAAAATCATCGTTGATACGGAAACCGGTGTGAATTACCTGTTGGCTTCCCATGACTTGAGGGTAGGTACCGGACTGACCGTTTTGGTTGATCAGGACGGCAAGCCTGTTGTCACTCCTGTCAACTAAAGAAAAACATCATATGCGCCTATGCCCGTTTAAGAAAAAGCGGGCATAGGAAGAAAAGAAGCTTATAAAGGGATTCCATCGAGAGGAGGAGCACAGTTATGAAAAATACAATGGACATTACACTTCTGGAATTAGTAAAAGTGTTGAAAAAAAGAGAGTTCCTGTTAGGACTGATTATGGTGCTGGTCATGGGCGGAGGGATGGTATACGGTGCATATACGTTCCCGGATAGTTTTGGGGTACAGAATGTAATTGCATTTTTTGGAAACTTCTCCAGTATTTTAATCATGTTTTTAGCGGCAAAGAGTTTAGGAGAAGAATTTGATCTGAGAACAGCGACATTTGTTTTTACATCAAGAAGCAGCAGGAGCCGGATTATTACGGCAAAAATTTTGAGCATAGCCCTTGCCAGCATGGTGATTGGTATCTGCGGCGGAATTTTATATGATATTGCATGGATCCTCTGTAAACAGCCAGGGACAGCAGCCATGCTATTTGGAATCATTGGAAAAGAAATTTTGATTTATATGATTTATGGCTTTGCCATAGGTGCAACGGCAGTCATGATCACATGTTTTCTGAACACAACCATTACGCCTTTTATTTATCTGATCGTACTGTTTTGGGTGATGCCGAGTATTTTACAGCTGATTGGACAGAAAATAACGGCTCTGGGTAAAGTAATGAATTATGTACTGTTTTGCCTTTCTGACCAATTCCTCATGTACCAGGATTGGAGCGTCAAAAATATTGCAGTGTTTATGATCTCAGGTATTGTATTTTCATTCATCGGTATGGTTGTTTTGCGGAAAAAAGATTTATAAAGTACAAACCGTTTCTATAAAGTTATTAAAAAAGAAGGCCGGAAACAACAGAATTAGGAGGATAAGATTGAAAATGAATCGTGTATTAAGCGTTAACAATGTCAGTAAAAGAGCGAAAGATTTTCAAATTTTAAATAAAGTTTCTTTTGAGCTTGGAAGCGGGGAAATTGTTGGCCTGATTGGTCCGAATGGAGCCGGGAAAACCAGCATCATGAAAATCTTAGTCGGACTGACCAGAAATTATACCGGAGAAGTGGATTTAAGCGGTGTCAGGGATATTGGCTGTATGATTGAAACGCCTAATTTTTATCCGTATAACACGGGATATCAGAATCTAATGTACTTTGCCGGACTCAATGGCGTGGGAAAAAAGAAGGTGGAGGAATTACTGGAATTGTTGGGGCTTAAGGAAGCTGCAAATAAGAATGTAAAAGCTTACTCCCTTGGCATGAGACAGAGACTGGGAATTGCCCAGGCTTTGCTAAAGGATCCGGATGTTTTGATATTGGATGAACCTACCAATGGACTGGATCCGGAAGGCATTTATGAAGTCCGTGAATATATCAGGAAAATCGCCAATGAAAAGCATATCACTGTATTGATTTCAAGCCATTTATTGGGCGAATTGGAAAAAATGTGCCATAGGGCAATTATAATCAAAAAAGGCGAAGTCATCCGGTTTATGAATTTTCACAAAGATGAGAAGGAAAAACAGATTATTTATGTAATGGAAAGCCTGGATACAGAGGCAGCACAAAAAATTCTCCAGGAAAATGGTTATCAAGTAGTTTCACAAAATGAGCAAGAGGTACGAATCCGGATCGGAGCCAATGAAAAGAATGAGGTAGTAAAATTACTGGCGTCACACGGTGTGGTAATGACAGGTCTTTATGAGGCATGCGAAACTCTGGAAGACACATTCTTAGAGCTTATGAAAGACTGAAGGAATATCTTAGAATGTTATATTTTAAATCGGTTTGCGCCGGGATGTATCAACACAGAACCGGAATCTCAATCTGGACAATGTAATCTTCCATCCGGTCAATGACATTTTCATTGATGCCCATTTCGTAGGAGAATCCTTGGAGCGTCAGGCCGTGTTTCTCTGCATATGCAAAAATTTCTTCATACCGCTGGGGAATTCTGCCCCAGTCCCCCTTATGAAAGGCTCTCAGATAAGCTCCGCCGGGAGATATGTGCAGGCCGGTTTTATAGGCGAGGAAAGGAATCTCAATAAAAAGCTTGGAATAATCGTCAAAGCTGCCGGCAAGCAGGCTGGAAACGGAAATCATGGAACCGTAGGAAGCGTCGTGCAGGCGCCCGAGATGATATTTTTCCGTTTCGGCTGTGATCAGTTCTACTTCTTCCTCAAAGGAGGTGTCCCTGCCGATGTCTACTGTAATCAGGCAGCGCTCCTCCTTCTCTATGATGCTGATTTCAGACAGATCCATGGTCAGCAGAGCAGCCATGTTCCGGCGGTGTGTGCAGAGAGTTGACCGCACCGCCTTAAGATGTGTGATCTGCATGTCAAGGTCTTCTATTTTTTCATCCAGAAGGCATTTCAGGCTTTCGGCAGAGCGGTTTTTTAGAAACATTTGTATTTCAGGGATGGAAACATCCAGCTCCCGAAGTAAAAGAATCGTTTCCAGGATGGCGCTCTGGTGGTAGCTGTAGCAGCGGTAGCCGTTTTCAGGATTGATGGAGGCAGGTTTAAACAGTCCGATTTCGTCGTACCACATGAGGGTTTTTTTGTTGATCCCGTGCATAGAGGCAAACTGGCCGATGGTGAGAAGGTGATTTTTCTTGTTCATAATTTTCCCTCTGAAATATTTGTATTTTAGCTTGACTGTACTGTTACTGTATGGTTTATGATACGGTAAACAGAAAGAAAATACAAGGTGAACGGAGGAAAAATTTGTGGAAAATCAAAATGTATATGAAAAACCAGTGACGCTTAAAAATATCTTGAAATTTGCCGTGCCAACCATTGTCATGACCGTGTTTATGTCATTTTACACCATGGTGGACGGACTGTTTGTATCAAATCTTATCGGTACGGATGCGCTTTCAGCCATCAACCTGACAGCCCCTGTTATTCAGCTTGTCACGGCAATCTCCACCATGCTTGCCTCCGGCGGAAGCGCTGTTATCATGAAAAAGATGGGGGAGCAGAAAACCCATGAGGCCAGGGAAGACTTTACATTTCTGATTCTTGTAAATGTTGCAGTGGGAATTGTTATGTGCGCGGCCGGGTATCTGGCTATGGAGCACATTTTTGCCGGAATGGATCTATCCGCCGGGGTAGAAGGATATTGCGTGGACTATTTAAGCCGCTATCTGGTATTTACCGTGCCGATTCTTCTGATGAACAATTTCACCCTTTACCTGATCGCCAGCGAGAAGGCTTCTCTCTCCCTGGCATGCTCGGTGACGGGCGGCATTCTCAATATGGTCCTGGATTATGTGTTTATTGCCGGCTTTGGCATGGGAATCGGTGGTGCGGCAGTTGCGACGGGGCTTGGTTACTCCGTGACAGCGGTTGTGGGCTTATTCGTTTTCAGCCGGAAAAAGAGCCTGCTGCATTTTAAGAAGCCGGTGTACCGTTGGAAGGTTCTCGTAAAAGCAGCCGCAAACGGATGCTCGGAGATGGCGGCTGCTCTTGTCACCGGAATCATTACAATGATGTTCAACTGGACGATGCTTAGATTTGTGGGAGAGGACGGAGTTGCGGCTGTCACGATTATCATGTACGTGCTGATGTTTGCCAGCTCCCTGTACACGGGATATTCTTATGGTGTTGCGCCTATGATCAGTTTTTACTATGGAGAGCAGAACCGGGAGAAGCTGAAAAAACTGGCCGCCGTGAGTCTGAAAGTGATTGCAGTGATAGCTGTGCTGACGGTTGCCGCTTCTTTTCTGCTGACAAAGCCGCTGGTGTCAATCTTTGTCCGTCCGGATAATCCGGTCTATGATTTGGCAGTAACGGGAAACCGGCTCTGTACAATCGCCCTGTTTTTTATCGGATTTAATATTTTTGCCAGCGGGATGTTTACCGCCTTATCCAACGGGATTGTATCGGCTGTCCTTGCATTTTCCCGCTCCTTTGTGTTTATGGCAGCCGCAATGCTCGTACTTCCTCTGTTCCTTGGTGTAAATGGGATCTGGCTGGCGACGCCGGCGGCAGAGCTGATGGCGCTTTCCCTGTCTGTTTTCATGTTCCTGAAATATAGAAAAAGGTACGGTTACTGAAAAGCAGCCGTTGCGTTCCGGCAGATTTTATGATAGATTTAAAACGGTTTTAGATAGAACTATTTTCGCGGAAGCAGAAGCGGCTGGGCGTATACAAAGGGAGGGGTTCCGGTGAAGACAAGAACACATATGATAGAATTTATCCAGAAACAAAAGACAGCGTTTATCGCTTCAGTAGATGAAGACGGTTTTCCCAACATGAAGGCAATGTTTGCGCCGCGGAAGATAGAGGGGAATTGCTTTTACTTTTCCACCAATACCTCTTCCATGCGCGTGCGGCAGTTTAGGAAGAACCCGAAGGCAAGCATCTATTTTTATCAGAGAGGCCGGTTTAAATATGAGGGCCTTATGCTGGCGGGCACCATGGAAGTTCTTCAGGATGATAAGATCCGAAAAGAAATCTGGCGCATGGGCGACACCCTGTTCTATAAAGAGGGAGTGACAGACCCGGATTACTGCGTATTGAAATTTACGGCAGAAAAGGGCAGGTATTACTGTGATTTGAAGACAGAAAGCTTTGATGTGGAGGGTTTAGAGTAAGGATATGGAGCGGAGAAAATCTCCATGAAAGAGCAGACGGTAATTTTTGAAAAAGCAGTTTGAGTTTTGTTAAAACCTGTTGACACATAGACAGGTTTTTTTATTTAAGTGAATGGCTGTTCCGGTTAAAAAACCGCCGGAGCAGTGAGAGCGTGAAATTTTCAACACAGCACAAGAGCTTTTTAAGTCTCTTTTTTGTGCAAAAGAGGCGGGTCTATGGTAAGATAGGAACAGAGAACGTATGACAGAAGGAAAGGAACGAAAATGACACAGGAAATTAAGTGCCCAAACTGCGGGGAGGTTTTCGCAGTCGATAAAACCGGCTATGCAAAGATTGTCCGGCAGGTCCGGGATAAGGAATTTGAAGAAGAGCTGAAACGGCGGGAACGGGATTTTGCGGAGAGAAAAGAGAGCGAGCAGAAACTCTTGCAAATGAAGCAGAGAGAAGAATTTGAGAAAGCTCTTGTGGCAAAGGACAGGGCTATTGAGCAGCTGGAAGCCAGGCTGGGGCACAGCGAGACGGAAAAAGAGCTGGCAGTTTCCCAGGCAGTCCGGGAAAAGGAAAAAGCACTCTCCCAGAGCGCGGCAGAAATTACGGAGCTGAAAGGCCGGCTGTCAAATAAAGCGGTGGAAAATGAGCTCCGGGAGCAGGCGATGCAGAGGGAATATGAGGACAAGCTCCGGCTCAAGGATGAACAGATTGAATATTATAAAGATTTCAAAGCCCGGCAGTCCACCAAAATGATAGGGGAAAGCCTGGAGCAGCATTGCCTGAACCAGTTCAACGCCCTGCGGATGACTGCGTTTCCGGCTGCTTACTTTGAGAAAGACAACGATGTGCGCAAGGGAAGCAAGGGGGACTTTATTTTCCGGGAAGCGGCGGACGGGATTGAGTTTATTTCCATTATGTTCGAGATGAAAAATGAGATGGACGAAACGGCCGCCAAACATAAAAATGAAGATTTCCTGAAAGAGCTGGATAAGGACCGGCGGCAGAAAGGATGTGAATATGCGGTTCTGGTTTCCCTGCTTGAAAGAGACAATGAATTGTATAACGGCGGCATTGTGGACGTCTCTTACAGGTATGAGAAAATGTATGTGATCCGCCCGCAGTTTTTTATACCCATGATTACCCTTCTGCGCAATGCGGCGATCAATTCCCTGAAGTACCGCCGGGAGCTGGAAGCAGCCAGGCATCAGCAGGTGGACATTCTCCATTTTGAGGAAAATATGAATGCCTTTAAGGAGGGGTTCGCCCGTAATTACCGGATTGCAAGCGACAAGTTTAAAACTGCCATTGACGAGATTGATAAAACCATTTCCCATCTGCAGAAGACAAAAGAAGCCCTCCTTTCCTCCGAGAACAATCTCCGGCTGGCCAACAATAAGGCGGAAGATTTGAGCATCAAAAGGCTTACCAAGAATGCACCGGCGGTGAAGGAGATGTTTGAGGGCCTGAAGCAAGGGGAGACAAAGGATTGAACCCCGTGCTTGGAAAGACGGTCTGTTTTCCCAGAAACCGCTTGTTATAGTCTGATAAAAAGGATATAATGATAAGAAAATCCGTGATTCCGATCTGGAAGGAGGCTGTATGCAGAAAATAGTCATCCATAAATTGGGACCTGTGAAGGACTGCGAGTTAGAGATAAAAGAGTTTACCGTATTTACCGGGCCTCAGGCTTCGGGAAAAAGTACGGCTGCAAATCTCGGATAGACAGTATGTGAAGATTAATTTTGCCTCCTCAGGACAGCAGGAAGTTGTGTGGATACTGAATGTTATATTTTATTATCTGCGGAATAACAAAAAGGCATATTTTATCATTGAGGAGCCAGAATCCCATTTATTCCCGAATGCGCAGAAACTGATAGCGGAGTTTATTTCCCTGGCTCGAAATAACGGGAGAAACCAGGTATTTATTACAACCCATAGTCCTTACATTTTAGGTACTGTTAACAATCTGCTGTATGCGGACAAAATTTCGGAGAGTTTAAAGATAAATGGGGCAGCCATTTACGATATAAATCAAATGTTTTAGAAGAGATGCTTGAATAAGGGGGCTTTCATGCTTCATTTCGTAGAACTTAGACAGGTAAAGAAACTATATCAGATGGGAGAAGTCACCATTTCTGCGGTGGACGGGATTGATTTTCAGATCAACCGGGGAGAGTTTGTGGTGATTGTGGGGCCCAGCGGGGCGGGAAAGACCACGGTTTTGAATATCCTGGGAGGTATGGATACCTGCACCTCCGGGGAGGTTTGGGTGGACGGCAAAAATATCGGGCAGTTCCGTCCCAGACAGCTAACGGCCTATCGGCGGGACGATATCGGCTTTGTATTCCAGTTTTACAATCTGATCCAAAATCTGACAGCTTTGGAGAATGTGGAGCTGGCCCTGCAGATCTGCAAAAATCCCCTGAACGCGGAGGAAGTATTGGAGGAAGTGGGCTTAGGGGAGCGCAAATCCAATTTTCCGGCGCAGCTTTCCGGCGGAGAGCAGCAGCGGGTGGCCATTGCCAGGGCTTTGGCGAAAAATCCCAAGCTGCTGCTCTGCGATGAGCCAACGGGAGCGCTGGATTATCTTACGGGAAAGGCTATCCTGAAGCTTTTGCAGGATACCTGCCGGGAACGGAATATGACGGTGATTGTGATTACCCACAATTCAGCCATTGCGCCCATGGCAGACCGGGTAATCCGTATTAAAAACGGAAAGGTGAGCCGGGAAACCGTAAATGAGAAACCGGTTTCCGTGGAGACCATAGAGTGGTAAGGGAACGGGAGATCCCTGGGTCTGAGGTGACGAAATGAAGAAGAAAGCGCTCAGAAAAGATTTTTATATGGAAATCCGCAGGACCCTGAACCGGTTCCTGTCGATTTTTCTGATTACGGCTTTGGGCGTGGCATTCTTTTCCGGCGTCCGGGCGGCTAAGCCGGATATGCGGCTCTCGGCGGACGCGTTCTATGACGAGAGCAATCTTATGGACATCCGTGTGATGAGTACTCTGGGCATGACAAAGGAAGATTTGGAGGCAATTCAGGCAGTGGAAGGCGTCAAGGAGGTGATGCCCTCCTATTCCGTGGATGTGTTCTGCGAGCTTCCGGAAGAACGGCTGAATATCCAGGTCATGTCTCTGCCGGATAAGATGAACCGGATCTGTGTTATGCAGGGGCGTCTGCCAAAGACGGATCAGGAGTGTCTGGTGGATCACAATCTTACAACCTCCGGGAAGTGCCGGATAGGCGATACACTGGTTTTGAAATCGGGAACAGAGGATCCGCTCTCGGATGCTCTGAGAGAAGAGGCATTTACCGTTGTGGGTTCCGGGACCACTTCCTATTATATGTCCCTGGACCGGGGAACTACCAGTATCGGGAGCGGAAGCCTGGATGGCTTTCTGGTAGTTCCGGCGTCTGCTTTTTCCATGGATTATTATACGCAGATCTGTGTGACTGCAGAGGGTGCTTTCGAGCTCACCTGCTACACGCAAGAATATGACAGCCTGGTGGATGAGCTGGCGGAGCGTCTGGAAGGAATGGAAAAAGAACGCTGTGAGATCCGCTATGCAGATATACAGGAGGAGGGACAGGAGAAAATTGCGGAAGCGGAAGCAGAAGTGGCCGACGGGGAACAGAAGCTTCTGGATGCGGGGGAGGAACTTGCGGATGCAAGAGCCAAACTTGAAGACGCCCGGATCAAGCTTGCGGACGGGCAGCAGGAGCTTGCGGATGGAGAACGGGAGCTTGCCGAACATGAACGGGATCTCGCCGACGCCCGCCAGAAGGTGGCCGACGGCTGGAAGGATCTGAACCATGGGAAGAATAAGCTGGACCTGGAGGCCATTAAGGTCCAGAACGGCCGCACGGAGTATCAGCAGAAGAAGGCAGAGCTGGATGCAGGCTATGCCCAGCTTGCCCAGTCGGATGGGGAGAAAGCAAAGCTGGAGGAACAGCTTGCGCAGGTAGAGGCAGGGATCGCGGCGGTGGAGCAAACGATCCAGAATCTGCCGGAAAGTACACCGGAGGCAGAGCGGCAGCAATGGGAGGCGCAGCTTGCAGGGCTGAAAGAAAATAAGGAGAAGATAAAGGCAGGGCTGGCCCAGATCTCCCAGGCAAAAGCAGAGCTGGACGCAGGCGCCGGGGCCCTGGCCCAGGCGAAAGCCCAGCTTGATAAAGGCAGCGATGAGATAGAGGCGGGATACCGAAAGCTTCTGGATGCAGAGCAGGAGCTGCGGGACGCAGAGGCAGAGATTGCCGACGGAGAGATCAAACTTGCGGACGGGCAGACTGAGCTTGCGGATGCCCGTGTGAAGCTGGCTGACGCAGAAGCGGAGTTTGCAGAGGCAGAAGAAAAACTTCTGGACGGAGAGCGGGAGTACGAGGAGGCCCGTCTGGAGAGTGAGGAAACCATAGCGGATGCCAAGATAAAAATAGAGGATGCCAAGAAGGAATTGGCGGATCTGGATTTCCCGGAATGGTACGTGCTGGATCGGCAGTATATCCAGACCTATGTGGAATACGGCAATGATGCGGACCGGATTGGGGCTATCGGCGAAGTGTTTCCGGCAATCTTCTTTCTGGTGGCAGCCCTGGTGAGCCTGACCACCATGACCCGTATGGTGGAGGAGCAGAGGACCCAGATTGGGACCATGAAGGCCCTGGGTTACGGCAAAGGGGCTATTGCCTCCAAATATATTTTCTATGCTCTGTTTTCCAGCCTTTTGGGCAGCCTTTTCGGGCTGGCTGCCGGGCAGAAGTTTCTTCCGGCGGTGATTATCAGCGCTTATCAGATTCTCTATAACAATCTGCCCACTACCCTGACGCCTTTCAATCTCTGGTATTCGGTGACGGCGTCTGCCGCAGCGGTGGCCTGTACGACCCTGGCGGCCTGGGCAGCCTGCTGGAAAGAGCTCAATGCGGTTCCGGCCGAGCTTATGCGTCCGGCTGCGCCGAAGGCCGGAAAGCGCGTGTTTCTGGAGGTTCTGCCCTTTCTGTGGCGCCGTCTGAATTTCAGCATGAAAGCTACGGTGCGGAATTTGGTCCGGTATAAGAAACGCTTTTTTATGACGGTTTTTGGAATTGCCAGCTGTATGGCTCTGCTTCTGGTGGGCTTTGGCCTGAAAGACTCTATCTTGTATATCGGAAGCGGACAGTTCGGAAATGTATTTGTGTACGACGGTTCCATAGGCCTTGACAAAGATGCAGACGAAGAAGAGAAGGAGGCTTTCTGGGAGGCAGTGCAGGAGGATGAGCGGATTGCCGTCTGTATGGAAGCCAGGGAGAATGCCGTGGACGTGGAGGCCGGCGGTTCTCCCCGCAGCGCTTATCTCGTTGTGCCCAAAACCCCGGAGGATATGGCTGACTTTATCTGTCTTAGGGACCGGGAGAGCCGGGAGGCTTACACCCTGGATGAGGACGGAGTAATTGTGACCGAGAAGCTGGCGAAGCTTCTGGGAGTCTCTAAGGGAGATACCATAGTCCTGAAAGAGGATGATACGAAACAGGTGGAGGCTGTGATTTCACACATTACGGAAAACTATTTTATGCACTACGTGTACATGTCCGGGGGACTGTATGAGAAGCTTTACGGGAAAACTCCGGAGTGGAACCAGGTATTTCTCAAAAATGTGCAGAATGATGAGGCATTTGAAGATCAGATGCAGGCAGACTATATGGAGATGGAAGCCGTCTCGGATGTAACGTTTGTCAGCGGAACAGCCCAGCGGGTGGCAGATATGCTCAAAAGCATGGATTTGATTATCTATGTGCTGGTGGCAGCGGCAGGCCTGCTGGCCTTTGTGGTGCTGTACAATCTCAATAATATCAATATCAGCGAACGGAAGCGGGAATTGGCCACTTTGAAAGTGCTGGGCTTTTTTGACGGTGAGGTTTCGTCTTATGTCAATCGGGAAAACATATTGCTCACCTTGATCGGCACAGGTGCAGGGGTGTTCCTGGGGATGGCCCTCCATCGGTTTATTATTGTGACGGCGGAGGTTGATATGCTGATGTTCGGCCGTATGATTGCGGGCAAGAGCTATCTTTACAGCATACTTATTACGTTTGCTTTCTCGGCAGTGGTAAACGGGGTTATGTTTTTTAAGCTTCGGGGGATTGATATGATTGAATCGCTGAAAAGCGTGGAGTAGCGGGAGGAAAAGATGTCGCTTCAGTTTGTGTTCGGAAACTCGGGGGCCGGGAAGTCTTGGGAACTTTATCAAAATCTGATTCGGGAATCCAGGGAACGTCCGGGAGACCGGTTTCTGGTGCTGGTGCCGGAGCAGTTTACCATGCAGACCCAGAAAGATTTGGTGGCCATGCACCCGGACGGGGGAATCCTGAATATCGATGTGCTGAGTTTTCAGCGCCTGGCCTACCGGGTTTTCGAGGAGACCGGGACCCGGGTGGGGAAGGTGCTGGAGGAGACGGGGAAAAACCTGGTGCTGCGCAAAGTGGCCCAGGAACACAAAGAAGAGCTGAAAGTCCTGGGGGGAAACCTGAAAAAGATGGGGTATATCAATGAGATCAAATCCCTGATTTCGGAGATGACCCAGTATGCGGTGGCGGAAGAGGATCTGGAACGTTTGATCGGGGAAAGCTTGGAAAAGCCGGGCCTTTACTGCAAACTCTGCGATATCCAGGTCCTTTACCGCGCCTTCCATGAGTATCTGGCGGAACAGTATATTACGGCAGAGGAGCTTTTGGAGGTTCTCTGCCGGGTGGCGGAACATTCGGAGCTAATCCGGGGAAGTGTGATTGTACTGGACGGTTTTACGGGATTTACGCCCATTCAGAATAAACTGATGCAGAAGCTGATGCTGTATGCCGGGAAAGTGATGGTAACACTGACTGTTGACAGCCGGGAGGATCCGTTCCGGGCGGAAGGGGAGCATCACCTTTTCTATCTGAGCAAAAAGACGGCTGTTACCCTAAAGAGGCTGGCAGCGGAAGCGGGGGTTCCTTTGGAGGAACCGCGGATGGTAAAGCCGTCCGGGAAAAGCCGTCTGGCACAGGGGGGAGCTTTGTTCTGGCTGGAGCAGAACCTTTTCCGGTTTAAGGCAAAACCCTGGGAAGGGGAGCAGAAAGAGATTGAGCTTCATGTCCTGCGAAATCCCCAGGCAGAGGCGGTCTGGGCAGCGTCCCGGATCCGGAGCCTGGTACGGGAAAACGCTTATCATTACCGGGATTTTGCCATTATTACAGGCAATATGGAGGCATACGGCCATTGCCTGGAAAAAGTTCTGAAGGATTTCGAGATTCCCTGTTTTCTCGATTATAAGCGCAGCGTTCTCAAAAATCCATTTGTGGAGTTTCTGCGCGCTCTGCTGGAAATGGCGGAGCAGGATTTCTCATATGAAACGGTGTTCCGCTGCCTGCGCTGCGGGCTGGCTGATATGGAACCGGAAGAAACGGATCTTCTGGAAAATTATGTGCTGGCGCTGGGGATCCGGGGAAAGAAAAAATGGGGGGAGCGCTTTATCCGCCTGTACGGGAAAATGACGGAGGAGGAGCTGGAACAGGTGGAAGCCCTGCGCCGGAGATTTGCCGGAAAAATGATTCCGTTTGCGGAAATCCAGAGGAAAAAGGGCGTAGATGTGCGCACCAGAACCACGGCTTTGTACCGGCTGGTTGAGGAACTGGAGATCCAGAGGAAGCTATCCGTCTTTGAGGAGCGCTTTGTGCGGGAAGGAAACCAGGTGCTGGCCAAGGAGTATCACCAGATTTATTCCATTGTCATGGATCTTTTGGACAAGCTGGTGGATCTATTGGGGGATGAGGCCCTTTCTGCCCGGGAATACCGGGAAATTCTGGATGCCGGCTTTGCGGAGGCCCGGGTGGGCGTAATTCCTCCGGGCGTAGATCAGGTGGTGGCCGGAGATATGGAGCGGACCCGCCTCAAAGACATAAAGGTGCTGTTTTTTTTGGGGGTCAATGAGGGAAATGTGCCCAAAAGCGGAGGCCGCACGGGAATCCTTTCGGATATGGAGCGGGAACAGCTGAAAAAGAACGGCATGGAGCTGGCGCCTACAGCGCGGGAGCAGGGATATACCCAGCGGTTTTACCTATATCTGAACCTGACCAAGCCATCCGCAAAACTGTATGTGTGCTGCAGCCTTTTAGACGGAAGCGGAAAGGCCCTGCGGCCTTCCTATCTCTTCAATACATTGAAGAAACTCTTCCCGGAGACGGAAGTAGAAAGGGAGGAAAAAGAGAGCTTTCCGGATCTTCCGGCGACGGCCAGGCAGGGAATCGGACGTCTGATTCAGGGGCTTGCAGAATACCGGGAAGGAAAAGGGAGCGCCCATTTTTATGAGCTGTACCGGTGGTATGCAAACCGGGAGCAGTACCGGGAGAAGCTGTCCCAGCTTTTGGAGGCGGCCTTTTCCAGGCATACAGACAGCGCTTTGGGAAGAGCGGCTGCCCATGCGCTGTACGGCACAGTCCTGGAAAACAGCGTTACCAGGCTGGAACAGTATGCGGCCTGCGCCTACGCCCATTTTCTGATGTACGGCCTGCACTTGTCAGAGAGGGATACTTACGAGTTTGCGCCGGTGGATATGGGAAATGTCTTTCACGGAACCCTGGAGCTTTTTTCCAGGCGTCTGGAAGCCAGTACATATACCTGGCTTACCATTCCCAGGGAGGTGCAGGAGGCATGGGTGGAGGAGTGTATGGATATTCTGACGGCGGATTACGGCAATACCGTCCTGCACAGTACAGCCCGGAACGAGTACATGGCCCTGCGCATGAAGCGCATTGTTAAGCGTACGGTGTGGGCTTTAAGCGAGCAAATCCGGAAAGGGCTTTTTACGCCGGAGAACTATGAGATTTCCTTCTCCAGCGTTTCGGAGCTGGAGTCGGTGAATATTGCCCTCTCTCCGGAGGAAAAGCTTAAACTGCGGGGAAGAATTGACCGGGTAGATACCTGCCAGGAGGGGGATCGTATTTATGTAAAGGTGATTGACTATAAATCCGGCAGTACCTCCTTCCAGCTTTTGTCCTTGTACCACGGACTGCAGCTGCAGCTGGTGGTCTATCTGAATGCGGCCCTGGAGCTGGTGAGAAAGGAGCATCCCGGAAAGGAAGCGGTCCCGGCAGGGATTTTCTACTACCAGGTACAGGATCCGCTGCTGGATGCGGAGGCCGGGGAAGAACGGGCGGAGGATCGTGTGCTGGAAAAGCTGAAGCTGGACGGTCTGGTGAATGCGGACCGGGAGGTGATTCAAAAGCTGGACGGGGAGATGCCGGGAAAGTCTTCCGTATTGCCGCTGTCCTTTAACAAGGACGGGACGCTTCGGGCGGGATCCAGTGTGGCCACGGAGGAACAATTCCGGGAACTTTCAAGTTATGTCAATCGGAAAATCCGGGAAATGGGAGCGGAGGTTCTGGAAGGGCGGATTGACACGGCTCCCTATGAGCTGAAAGGCAGCACGGCCTGTGATTACTGTGCATACCGGGGAGTCTGCGGGATGGATGCAAAGGACGGAGGCTTCCGGTTCCGTCGCCTGAAGGCGTTTGACCGGGAGGAGCTTTGGGAGCGGATACAGTCTGAAAACGGAAACGGACAGGGAGAGAAGGAGCAAAAGCATGGGAGTCTTGTGGACGGAGGAACAGAAGCAGGTAATTGAGGTGAGAAATAAAAATGTGCTGGTATCTGCCGCAGCCGGATCCGGAAAGACGGCTGTGCTGGTGGAGCGGATTTTATCACTGGTCTGCGGGGATCAGGCAGGGGACCGGCCCATGGATGTAGATCGGCTTCTGGTTGTAACTTTTACCAAAGCGGCCGCAGCCGAGATGCGGGAGCGGGTGGGCTTAGCTCTGGAAAAAAGGCTGGAAGCGGACCCGGAGAATGTACATCTTCAAAAGCAGCAGACGCTGATTCACAATGCCCAGATTACTACCATCGACAGCTTCTGCCAGTATGTGATCCGCAGCTATTTTCACCGTCTGGATCTGGATCCCTCTTTCCGTATCGGGGACGAGGGAGAGATTAAGCTTCTGAAAAAAGATGTGGTGCAGGAGCTTCTGGAAGAACACTATAAGGAAAAACAGGAAGATTTTCTGCAGTTTGTGGAGGCTTATGCCGCCGGGAAGAGCGACAGGGGACTGGAAGATCTGATTCTAAAGCTCTATGAGTTTTCGACAAGCTTTCCCTACCCGGAGCGCTGGCTTCAAAGCTGTACGGCAGGTCTTGAGGGGGAGGAGGAAGAAAGAAAAGGATGGCTTTCGTTTCTGCTCTCTTTTACCGGACAGATTTTAGAGGATGCCGGAAAAGAGCTTAGGCGGGCCTTGGAGATCTGCCGGGAGCCGGGCGGGCCTTTTATGTACCAGGAAGCCCTTTTGTGTGATTGGGAGCAGGCAGAGAGGCTTGCAGCCTGCAAAACCTATGAGGATTACAGGCGGGAGCTGTCCGGCCTGTCCTTTGCGCGTCTGTCTTCCAAACGGGACGGGTCCGTGGAGGAAGAGAAGAAGAGCCGGGTCAGGCAGATTCGGGAGGACGTGAAGAAAATCCTCAAAGACTTGAAGGAGAAGTATTTTTTATGTCCCTGGGAGGAGGTGCAGGAGCTTCTTTGGAAAGCGGCTCCGGCCGCAAAGGTTCTGGCTTCCCTGGCTATGGAGTTTGAGGAGCGCTATCAGGAGAAAAAACGGTCCAAAAACCTGGCGGATTTTTCGGATTTGGAGCATTTGGCCCTGAAAATTCTGGTGAAGGATGTGGAGGCGGCGGACGGAAAAGTCCTTCCGGTGTCTACGGATGCGGCAAGGGAGCTGTCCGAACGGTATGAGCAGATTCTCATCGATGAGTATCAGGACAGCAACCTGATCCAGGAAATTATTTTAAACAGCGTGAGCCGGGCGTATCAAGGCACGCCGAATGTCTTTATGGTGGGGGATGTGAAGCAGAGCATCTACCGCTTCCGCCAGGCCAGGCCGGAACTTTTTATGGAGAAGTACCACACCTATCCCCGGACGGGGGAGGGGGGAGAAATCCGGATCGATCTGCACCGGAATTTCCGCAGCAGGCCGGAGGTGCTGGAAGGGACAAATTTTGTCTTTTCAGCACTGATGACGCCCGGGGTGGGAGGAATCCGTTACGATGCGGATGCGGCTCTCTATCCGGGGGTGCAGATGCCAAAGCAGGAGGGAAACCAGCCCGAGCTGCTGCTGCTGGATAAGGACGAGGCCGGTGCCGGGGAAGAGAACCGGGAGCTGACTGACCGGGAACTGGAGGCTTTTGCGGCGGCAGGACGTATCCGGGAGCTGATGGAGAGGCATCAAATCTGGGATGCCGGGAAAGGAGCTTTCCGCCCGGTCCGGTATGGGGATATTGTGATTCTTTTGCGGAGCCTTACGGGCTGGGGAGAAGTATATGCAAGAGTGCTGACCCAGAAGGGCATCCCGGCTCATACAGAGTCCAGGACCGGGTATTTTACAACCATTGAGATTGAGACTATTTTAAATCTTTTGCGGGTGGTGGACAACCCCAGGCAGGATATTCCCCTGGCTGCTGTGCTGAAATCCATGATCGGAGGTTTTTCTGATAAAGAGCTGGCAGCACTGAAGAGTGAATTTCCGGACCGTCCCTTTTATGAGGCCTGTATGCGGTATGGGAAGGAAGGTGCCGGGGAGGCGCTTCAGACAAAGCTGCGTGCTTTTTATAAAAGGCTGAAAGAATACCGCAGGCGGGCAGAGTACCTTTCCATTCATGAACTGCTCTGGTATCTTCTGGAGGATACGGGATACGGGGACTATCTTGCGGCCCAGCCGGGCGGGGAGCAGCGGCAGGCAAATGTGAGAATGCTGGTGGAGCGGGCCATTTCCTTTGAAACCACCAGTTACCGGGGACTGTTTCATTTTGTGCGTTATATCGAGCAGCTTTGCAGCTACAATGAGGATTTCGGAGAGGCAGGCATAACCGGGGAAAATGAGGATGCTGTCCGCATTATGACCATTCACAAAAGCAAAGGCCTGGAGTTTCCCGTTGTGATCGTGGCAGGGCTGGGGAAGAGCTTTAACCGGCAGGATACGAGAAGCCGGGTGGTGATCCATGGGGATCTGGGCCTGGGTGTGGATTATGTGGACGTGAAGAGGCGGGTGAAGACCGCTGTTCTTTCAAAGAAGGTTATGCAAAAGGCCATGGACCTGGAGATGCTGGGGGAAGAGCTGCGGGTGCTGTACGTGGCGCTTACCAGAGCCAGGGAAAAGCTGATTCTTCTGGGGAGCACCGGGAAGGCAGAGGAAAAACTGGAGAGGATCCGGGGAAGGGAAGCGGGCCCCCTTTCGTTTCTGGAGCTTTCCGCAGCCGGAACGTATCTGGACTGGATTCTTCCTGCAGCCGCAGGAGAAGACACGCCTTTTTTGATATCCAGGATTGCGCCTGAGGCCCAGGCTGGGGAAGAACTTAAGGAACAGATTTCCCTGGAGCACAGGCGGGAGCGTCTGGAACGGATGGAAGATTTCCGGGAAGATGAAACCTTTGCCCGGACGCTGCGGGAGCGTCTGGAAGAAGTTTATCCCCATCAGGAGGAGGCAGAGCTGCGCGTCAAAGTCAGTGTGTCGGAGCTGAAGAAAGCGGGACAGGCAGAGGAGGAAGATGCGGATACGCTTCTTTATCCCCAGGAGGAAATTGTCCCGTATATCCCAAGATTTATGCAGGAGGGAGAGCGGGTAAGCGGTGCGGCCAGGGGAACGGCCTACCACAAAGTCCTGGAGTGTGTAAACCTTTCCCAAATGTATCATTCAGAACAGGTGAAGAAAGCTTTGGAGGAATTGGTGGAGGCCGGGAAGCTGAGCCGGGAGATGGCGGACGCGGTGCGGCCTTATGATATATACGCGTTTGCCCGGACAGAGCTTGCCGGACGTATGGATAAGGCGGCGGCCCGGGGAGAACTGCACACGGAGCAGCCCTTCGTGATTCAGGTTCCGGCCCGGCTTTTGGAGCTTGGCTTTACCAGCGGGGAGCCGGTGCTGGTGCAGGGAATCATCGATGCCTGGTTTTATGAGGACGGGGAAATCGTGGTGGTGGATTATAAGACGGATTATGCAAAGGACGCTGCTCAGCTGGCAGAAAAATATGGGAGACAGCTGGATTACTATGAATTGGCCCTGGAAAAGCTGACAGGCAGCAGGGTGAAGGAGAAGGTGATTTATTCGTTCTGCCTGAAAGAGAGCATTTTTTTGCAAAAAT
>ERZ777305.884-NODE-884-length-43846-cov-10.811103_pt1 | contig 43846 bp, 54 predicted proteins | sample MGYA00374965_ERZ777305 | MGnify/ENA primary metagenome ERZ777305 (study PRJEB29328, sample SAMD00013331) | mouse gut metagenome | study: EMG produced TPA metagenomics assembly of the Metagenome analysis of fecal microbiota from mouse which was promoted...
GAGCAGTCTGGAAGCTCGTCGGGCTCATAACCCGAAGGTCATAGGTTCAAATCCTATCCCCGCTACTCAATGCCCAGATAGCTCAGTTGGTAGAGCAGAGGACTGAAAATCCTCGTGTCACTGGTTCGATTCCGGTTCTGGGCATTTTGTCTACCCTAAATTAAAGGGAGAAATTAGACTTGTAAACTAAGAACGTAAGTTACGGAGCACTAGCTCAGTCGGTAGAGCACCTGACTTTTAATCAGGTTGTCGGGGGTTCGAATCCCCCGTGCTTCATTAAGCAAGAAAACAAAGTAAATGGGGGATTCGAACCCCGTTTGATATCCCCCGTGCTTCACTGGAGAGAATATAGCGGAAACCCAGTAAACTAGCAGGTTTCCGCTATTTTTTTGTGTTTTTACGGGTTGCTGAAATGCAATGAAAATGGTGTTTTGGAGTGTAGTCAAGCTGTAGTCAGAGGGAAAAATGTAGTCAAAAGTGTAGTCAGAAACGCAGTCAAAAATAGATAGAGAGATACATGAAAAAGCAGCCCGTCACAGGACTGCTCTAATGACTTCATTTATCTTATCGACGGCCTGTTCCTTCTCCTCATCCAGATGGGCGTAAACCTCCATGATGAGTTTGATATCAGAGTGGCCCATGAGATCTGCAGCTTTCAGGATACTGATCCCGGAGTAATAGAGCATCGTTGCATAGTTATGACGGAAGATATGTGCGGTGAGGCCATTGACAGGGTTTGGCGCCTGCTTTGTAGAGACAGCTTGGTTTATTTCCCTGATGATGCGCTTCCAGGTCACTCTGAAACTCGATTTTGTGACCATGCCGCCGTTAGTAGTGAAAAGGAGCACAGGACCGTCCTTGGGGCCGATAGAGGCATTTGTAGAGACATTATGTATGTATCTGGAGATGGCAAAGATCAGGTCGTCAGGGATCGGAACGGAGCGCTGGCCATCCTGAGATTTTGGGATAGCCTTCCATACAGATCTGTTCCCGTCGAAGACGATCACATTTCTCACGGATATCAATTTCTTTTTCAGGTCAACATCCTCGATGCGCAGGGCAAGGACTTCCTGGCGGCGCAGCCCGCAGCCGTAGAGGATATATACAAGTGCCCGGTCCGCATTGCTGAGTTCAGCACTGAACACGGCTTTCTTCTCGATCTCATACAGTGCCCGCTTTTCTGTACGCGGTTTAGATGGGAGTGTGATGTTATCACAGATATCATTACGTAAGATACCATCCTTGACAGCGCGTCGGATGACCTGATACATGAACATCCTTGCGATCTCACAGGTCCGGTAGTGGTCCTTGTGATCTGTGATCATCTCCTGGATGTCGGAAGAGAGCAGCTTAGACATCTTGATCTCACCGATGGCTAGGCCGACTACGTACTTTAGGCTCTCCATGTACATACGGTTGGTATTGAGTTCTTTTACACTCTTATAGGTCCTGATCCATTTCTCAGCATAGTCGTAGACAGTGATGTCCTCTGGTTCTATGACATACTGCTCTGTTTTGAGTAGATATCGGGCTTCAGCGACTTTTTCTTCCAGCTCCTTGCTGCTCTTTGCATAGAGTGATATCCGGATAGGTCTGCCGTTCTCATCATACTTTCCTGTGGAGACATGTGTGTAGTACCGGCCATCTGAACGGGGTTTGTACTTATCATTTCTTTTTGCCATACAGGTCATCCTCCTTTGGGTTGCACCGGTGCAACTTAAAAATGGGTATAAAAATGCCCGGCGCTTGTATTTTGGCCGGGAGGATGATATAATTCACTTGTTGAGGGTGATTATATCGGTACTCCCGGTGTGATCCATTCCGCTCTGGTGTTGGTAGCATCAGGGCGGAATTTATTTTATGTATGTTCGTCAAGATGTTTTGGCGTAGTCGGTAAGGCGCATTTTGCCATCTGCGGCGCGCATCTTCAAACGTACACAATTTGTGTACGTTTCATTTGAAGGTTTATCTACCTTCACTGAAGTTGCAACAGTGATGTAAATAAAAAGGCAGATAACCGAAGTTACCTGCCTGTAAGTTTGAATGAAATAGGTGGGTGACAATCCACATCTCCTAACAATGGGTGACGGCCGCCTGTTCCGTCCTCAGATTTCACTCAATATAGCCTACTCATCTGGTAACTTAATTATACAATAAATCTACTGTGTGTCAAGTTTTTTAAGCGTTCCTTTTTCTAAATATCTCTCAGCATTGCATGTACTTAAGGAATGTAGAGTTTTTGCAAAGCATTTCCCGGAGGCTGTGACTTTGACTGCGACTCTGATATATTCTCCGTTTACTTCATATAGTCTGACAAAGAGAATCGAAGCATCCTTTGGGTTGATTCCCACATAATCGGGAGAGTTGATGATCGTGCTTATGTCGTCATAATATTTATCATATTCATATGGATGCCGGTTTTTAATATGCTCTATGTTAGCATCTCCGATAAAGACCGGTGTATTTGGTTTAATACACAAATCCAGAGTGTCAATTACGGCTTGTGAAATATAACCGATAATCTCCATAAAAGCGAACGTTCCTCCTAAGTACAGTACCTAATGCCAATTTATTAATAAACCTTCGTTCCTAAGACGTGCTTTAAGCATATTCCAGTTTACCAACAACCCTTCCCATACAGCGGGCCGTCTCATTTAAAGGGATATTATTCTTTTCCGGATTAAGAGATATAAGTTCGGTCTTTCCGAGTTTTTTCACAAAACATTCATTATTCACAGAAAAGATTCCTACCTCACCTATTTCAATATGATCAGTCATTTCTACCAGCAGGGTCTCTCCATCATGATATATAGGTTCCATGCTGTTCCCATTTACTCCTATGGCATAATCTGCTTTTCGGAAGGCAGATATATCCGGAATCTCTATACGCTTGGTGGGCGGCATATCAAAGATGATCTGGCCGGTTCCGGCTGAGGCGAGGCGGTAGTAATAGTTTATCATCCGGGTGGCAGCAGGAGTAGATGCGGCCTGATTTATCTGTCTCACACGTTCTGTTTCCTGGTTCAATATGTAAGATACCGTTTCCTGTCCATGTTGATCGAGGGCGCGGTATTTTTTTATATGTTCAATTTCTGAGGGTTTGATTTTAAATTCATCACCCTGTACGTTTAGGCCATAGGCTTCATTTAATATGCTAGAAGGGTCTACGTTGTAAATGTCACAAAGAGCACAAAATGTATCTATATCAGGCTCTGAGACACCATTTTCATAATTACTTAAAGTGTTCCCCTTTATACCGATTTTTTCAGCAACTTCGCTTTGTTTTAACTTAGCATTGGCCCGACCTTCTTTTAACTTTTCTATTATGTATTTATTCAAAAACTCACCACCTTTTTAAGATGATTTCATTATAATCAAGAATTTAGAATTTGTAAACAAAAAATTCGAAAAACATGAAATTAATTATTGACACATCAATAAACTCGATATATAACCAGAAATATCAAGAATACCAAAATTCAGAGGAGGTGATTCGGATTGTTTGTATTAGATACAGAAGGGATAAAGGCATTTATCGAATTGTCTGGATTAAAACAAAAGGCAATTTCTGAAAAAGCAGGAATATCAGAAACTGCATTAAGTTTAATTCTTCAGGGGAAGCGCAGATGTGAGATTGGAGAATATGCAACAATCTGCTGGGTGTTGAACGTAAGCACGGACAAGTTTTTGCAGCAGAGGATGCCAGAGCAGGAGGGAGGTGAGAAAAATGAAATTGGGATCAAAAAAGAATAAGGCCACTAAAAAGCAGCTAAGAAGAATTATTCAAGAAGTATGGGGAGCTATAACAGAATGGTTTAGTTGGGATGAAAATCAAGCATTGGTTCTTTCGATCATAGCGCTTTTGATTAGTAGTATATCTGCTATTTTATCGATAAGTAGACTAATACAATATTTGATATCACACTGAGAAGGCTTACTCCGATGGCCGCGATGGAGCTCATTTTGGCAAAACGAGCATTTTTGGCAGCGTTTGATGCATGTAAATTATTCAGAAATTTATAGCCAGGTAAGAAGATTATACCACAAGAATAATTAAACGGATAGAAGGAGGTGAGAAAAGTGAGAATCGGAGGAAAAGAGTATTTAGAGGTTCTTATCTGCGATAGTGAAAATAATCTGCTTGTGAGCATAACAGATGAGAACGTTATCGAAGAGAAAAGTTGCAAGGTCGTGTACGTGCCAGTTGAGAAGAGGAGCGACAGAATAGAAGAGTTAACAAAGCCTCTTATCGATTATCTGAAGGATAACTACCACCCGTATACTTCCATAGTGATAACACCCGAGAGGGTGGCAGTCATCGAGACAGTTCAATCAATACCGAAGGATTGTATCAGTTAGTTGACTCTGCGGTATCTGTGCACTTTGTCCAAGCGGGATAGCGCAGAACCGAGGGAAGGTGATCCTAGGAAAGCAGTATATTCAGACTGGCTCACATCGTAGTACTGGTATACCGCGCCGTCTGGAAATCCTACTTCCATGACATTATCTTCCCAGCCAACGGAACTGATTCGGCTGGATGAAACGGGTTGTCTTTTCATTATAACGCTCCTTTCAGAAGTACTCGGCTGATGCGAACAGCCTGTAAGGAAATTATACCACAGAAATAATCGGGTTGATAGGAGGTGAAAATCGCTATGAATAGGGAAGCAAAAGAAGATGGAACTGCGTTAGATATTAAGGTAGGGTGCGACATTTCAGACGTTAAAGAGGCGGAAAAGAAAGTTGAAAGGCTTGTGGAACTCCTTAAGGAGGCCAACACGTTAGTGGATGAGCTGGCCTCAAAGGAGATAGATTTAAAAATTAATGTCTAAATTTACTTTGATCTGCCTCTGACAAATGGGACAAAAGTTTATACCGGATTGGATCTTTATGACGGAATTGCAGTGAGGGCATTTGCGTTCAAAGGTCATCGAATTGGCTTTATCTCTCGCCATATTCAGCACATTCTTTTCTAGGTCACGTGAGAAACGTCTCATATCAGATGAACTGTTGAGATTATATTTTTTGGCATCGAAAAGTATCCTTTACTAAATACTCGGCTGGTGCAAACAGCCTGTAGGGAGATTATACCACAAGAATAATTAATTAAATAGATAGAGGGAGGTGATATAGAGCAAATGAGGGAAAAAATCCAATTTCCATTCTTGTAAGCATTATAGCAGCAATAATTATTACAATTTTATGTAAGCATTTTTTAGGCTAACCGCATAAGAAGAAAGTAATTAATGAGATGATTACAGCTACGATAGCTGGTATAAAGATATCACTTATAAAGCATTTAAAACAGTATTCTTTATAAAAACGTCCTTGTGTTGACAATCTATAAAGAAAGTTGGATAAGTCGATGCTGGTACTTGCAAGCAATGAATTAGGTCAGAATTCATTTGCAATGGCTGGGATAAGTAAAGAGTTAGTCAAGAGAAAATGGTTTCCTGTTGTGATTCTTATCACATTGGATTATCTTCTTCAGGGCTTCACGATACATAGTGTCATAAAAAGATTATTCAAGATAGAGATGACTGAGATGGATACAACAAAGATAGCATTGGTTTTATCTATCATTACAATGTTTTCCAACATTGCACTTTTTTCTATAACAAGAGGCATTAGATTCAGAGTTTTAAAATACTGCTTTTGTCTGTGCAATATAAAGTATTGATTTTTGATTTGGTGGTAGTCTGCACTTCCAATTCAATTTGTAATGGAGTGGCAGACATTTTTGAGTTTGCACAGAGGGAATACGGACTTGGAAAGAGTACCGTGAGCCGTTTCATCGCCATCAATGAGAAGTATAGTGAAGGCGGGGATTCCCTGGAACTGCGAAAGGAATACAAAGACTTTTCCTATTCAAAGCTCTCAGAGATGCTGACGCTGCCAGATGGGGAACTGGGTCTGATCAGGGAAAGGACAACCACGATCAAAGAGATCCGGGAACTGAAGAATTTCGACAGGCAGGAGCCGGCAGACGAAAAAGGAACAGATGCAGTCACACAGAAGATGAGAAGCATGGAGAGGAAAGTCAGGGCACTCAAGAAGGAAAGGGATGCGCTCAAAGAGATGAATCTGGATACGAAGGACATCGATAATAAGATCAGGCGTAGGACAGAGGAATCCGTTGAAAAAGCATCTGATTCTGGTATAATGAAAAGCAATAAAGGAAAACTAAAGATGAATTTACAATTTTTCTCTGAACAAGATATATATAGACAGGAATCGGGTTCTTTAAAGCGTGCCATCAGGAAGTATGAGAAGAGGATGAGTGAGCAGGAAGAATATCTGAGAAATCCGGAGATGCACTGCAGAGATTGGAATGAAAAATCAATCGAGGAGCAGGAAGGATTAAAGAGACACTGGAATAAAGAGATCCGTAATTTTAAACTGTCCATTCAGGACAGGGTAGCAGAGTTGCAGAAAAGAGGCGATTATGATGATGACTGAGACATTGACAAGAGAGGGAATGAAATATATAGTTGCAAGATTATTGGATAACGCCAATGATGCTGCAGAAGAGTATAGCAGAGATAAAGATAATAAGTTTCAGGCGGGAAGAAGATCAGCTTATTATGAGATGCTGGACATCTTACGGACAGAGCTGGATGTCAGAGATGAAGATCTGAAAGAATTTGGTCTGGATATTGACCTGGAGGGGAATTTTGCATAGCATAAAAATTGAAGTGGTGCAATCAAAGATTCAGTGATATGGTGATATACAGCATGAGTAGTGCAAAAAGAGAAGAGAGATACCAACAATTCGTGCGGGGATGGGTAAATTATTTCAAACTTGCAGATATGAAGAAGCTTCTCAAAGAGACAGATGAATGGGCAAGACGCAGAATCAGGGCGGTATACTGGAAACAATGGAAGAAAATCAAGACAAAATACCGAATGCTCAAAGCGTTAGGGCTTGAACATTGGAAAGCAAAAGAACTTGCCTGTAGCAGAAAAGGTTACTGGAGAATGGCGCAAGTCTTAAACCAAATCTTTTCAAATAAAATAATAGCCAGGCTGGGATATACATCCATGCTTGACTATTATCTGGTAGTTTGTGAAAACTAAGGAACCGCCGTGTACGGAACCGTACGCACGGTGGTGTGAGAGGTCGGCTAATCAAGTAATGGTTGGCCTCCTGCTCGATTATATGATAATTAAGATTTACCGAGATGATAACCTCAGATATTGTCAAAATGCAGTTAGGAATAGCATAGCCAGATTAAAACTTTCTCCTGAGTTCCACAACTTTGCCTAAGATTCGTACGGGTTTATCTTCAATTTCTTTTTGGCTAAAATACATTGGTTCATAGTTAGCATTCAAAGATACCAGAGCAATGCTGCTTTCATATTTTTTCAAGCGCTTGCAGACACCATCGTTGCCGTTAACAAGAGCAATGACAATCTCATCATTCTCTGCATCGTCCTGCTGGCGGACAATCACCGTATCTCCATTATGTATATCTGGTTCCATACTGTCTCCCCGGATACGGAGTCCGAAGAATTTGCCGGTTCTGGCCAAATCTTTTGTAATTTCCTCAGTGTCAATCACATTTTCAATAGCTTCGATTGGAATACCGGCAGCTACACGTCCCAGCACATTTACAATGGCACCATGGGATGATTGCGTGGGAGAGGTACCTATGTTGGTTAAATCTGTATCACATAAATCATTGACAGACAGATTAAAAAAAGAAGCGATTTCACTTGCCTTTTTCAAGGTCGGTTCAGATACACCGGATTCCCACTTGGTAATTGTAGTGTAAGATTTATATCCCAACTTTTCAGCCAAGTCTTCCTGACTAAGTCCATGCTGTGTTCTCAAGTAACGAATATTATTTCCAATGCTGATGATCAACACCCCCTCTATAGTAAATATAATATTATAGTATTTATGAAAATAAATCAACATAGTTTGAGTAAAAATCAACAAAATATGAAAATGGTTCATATATGTATTGACATGTGAAAAATATTCATATATGCTACAGGCAGGGAGGTGAAAGAAATGTTACGGAACTTTCTAAAAGAACCTGGAGCAGATCAGAGCAATACATATGCAGCGGCGGCCAGGGAAATATGTATTTGTGATAGGATGTATACTGTGCGGAAAAGGTATATATTAAATGCTGCGGTGCGTAAGATAAAATCCATTATTGAGTTTAGATGTTAAATGGTATATTTTTTTACTTTATATGTGAAAAATATTCATATATAATACTGATAATAGCGAACTTAATAAAGGATAGAAAAGAAATATGAGAGTGTGTACGAAAGGAAAGTATTCTAATATTACATAATACAGGGAGGACAGGTATGATAGAAAAAGATTCATGGCGCATTATAGAAATTGTTATTCGCAGGTATCCGGCGGTAAAGAGACAGTATGAAGAGTACATAGATAATATCATGGCTTCATCATCAGTACCGGCAACAATCATAAAGGTATCGGAGGATTATAGCAAGCCTCAGTCCGTGACAGAGGCAAAGGCACTTAAGATGACTTCTGTGAGGGCAGAAACATTAAAAAAGCAAATAGGAGCAGTAGAATTGGTCTATAAAAACCTGGGACCGGAAGAGCAGAAGGTAATGCAGAAGCGTTTTTGGTCTGAGAGGGAAAGAAACATTCCCTATACCAAGATAGATGGCGTGGGATATTCGGAACGGCAGATGAGGAGAATCGTTAAGAAGATCATTGTTCAGGTTGGTGTATATCTAGGGGAGGTAGCGTGTTGAAAGGGCAACCACAGTATGGATTTATATAATGAATTCTCAAACAAGAAGATGGCCGGATTTTTCATTAAAGATGTGTTATTATAATACCATGATAAAATGAAACAAAGGGAAAAGAGCAGAAAACATCAGAGAAATCTGGTGTTTTTTGTTGGCCATGTTCGGACCAATTGCAGAAGGGATGTAACAGGTCAGGTTAAAGAATGTGGACGTAGTAAGAGGAGGATTGGCATGACAGTCTATCAATTACAAAAAGATATGGCAGAGGAGATTGCAGACACACTTTCCGATATGCTGTTTCAGGATGTAAAAGGAACTCAGGCGCAGATAAAGGTATATTGTCAGAATGTGCCAAAGAAGCAGCCGGAAGATAAAACAGAAGTAAATATGGAAGAGGGGGAGGATAAAGAATATCCCTCTTGCGTTGTAAGGGCAGAGTCCGGTCAAATATTTAATGGCGGACAAAGGATATCCATTGTAATAAATATTGCAATATTTAATGATGATATACGAAACCAGGGGCAAGAGGAATTGCTAAATATATTTCATAAGATTGCAGAACGGTTTATCAGAAATCCGGTGTTAAAAGATAAATACAGATTAGTACAGAATGAAGGCGTAAGCTGGGAATTGGATGACAAAGTTAAGTATCCATATTTCATTGGAAGAATGACAATGAAATGGGATGCTTTTTTTGTAGAAATGGAGGAGGACAATGTCTGAAAAGAAGAAAGCAGAAAGAAAAAAGGAGGAAACAATGGGAAAACAGGTAATGAGTGAAGAGAAGTCAGCAGTCATCTATCTGGGGCCCGCGATTGCGGGCGTGGCGGTACCGGGAACAGTTTACCGAAATGGGGTCACACCACAGATGCAAAAGGCAGTGGGAGAAGTTCCAGCGATTGGCAGATTGTTGGTGCCGGTAGAGCATACGGCAAAGATGAGAAAAGAATTAAGGGATTCTCAGACTGCCGCAAGTGTATGTTATCAGAAAGCATTAGAGTATGCGACACAGAAAGGAGCAGAGAAATGAGTGAAAAGTATTATCATGGAGTACGCGTAATAGAAGAGGGGGCAGGCGCAGCTTCTTCTGTCAATGGGATATCAGGATTACAGGTGGTAGTGGGAACGGCACCGATCAATCTTGCAGAGGACCCTGCAGCAGTGGTGAATGTGCCAATCTTGTGCTACAGCCTCACAGAGGCCAGAAAAAAACTTGGTTATTGTGAGGACTTTGCTACGTATACATTGTGTCAGTCTATGTATGCGAGTTACATAGCATATCGGGTCGCACCGGTGGTATTCATCAATGTGTTGGATCCGGCGAGACACAAAAAGGACAATGAGGCAAAGGAATATGCTGTTGTGAACAGTCAGGTTGTTATAGATGATCTGACAGGAATCTTAAAAAGCAGTGTTAAGGTAAAAACTGGTGAGACGGTGCTGCAGGAAAACAAGGATTATATCTTATCTTTTAATGCGCAGGAACGGTTGGTGATTACACTGTTATCGGAACAGACGGAAGCGTTAACAAGCGTTTCGGTGGAGTCTGTAAGTATCGATCCGTCTAAAGTAACTGTGGAGGATATCATTGGCGGATATGATGTGCAGACGGGAAAAGAAAGCGGTCTTGAAGTAATCAGGCAGGTATACCCGCGGACAGGGGTTGTTCCGGCGCTTCTGCTGGCTCCCGGATGGAGTCATAATCCCGATATTGGGTCAGTTATGCTGGCTAAGAGCAGAAATATTAATGGGGTGTTTACAGCAGAGTGTCTATTGGATCTGCCTACAGAGGAAACCAGGCTGTACACAGATGTAGCACGGATCAAAGAGAAAAGCGGTTATGAGGATGAACAGGGAATCGTACTTTGGCCAATGGTAGAAGTGAATGGACAGAAGATGTATTACTCTGCAATATTTGGTGCCATGACTGCATATACGGATGCATCAAATGATGACGTTCCCAGCCTTTATCTTTCCAACAAGCCGCTGCATGTGGACAAGGCGGTACTTGAGAACGGGACAGAGGTATTTATGGACAGAGAGCAGGCCAACACTTTAAATGGGGTTGGCGTGGTCACGCTGATCAGTGAGAATGGCTGGCGTTCATGGGGAAACAATACATCCGTTTATCCGGCTGGACAGGACATAAAGAATAGATGGATTGCCTGCAGACGGATGTTTACCTGGATGGCCAATAGCTTGATTACCATTTATCATGACAAGGTGGACAGTCCGGCAAATTTCCGACTTATCGAGAGTATCTGTGATTCGGAGAATATCCGGTTGAACAGTTATATATCTGCGGGAAAACTGGCCGGCGGAAGGATTGAATACAACGAAGAAGAGAACAGTGTAGAGAACATATTGAACGGACAGGTGATTTTCCATATTTATATGGCAGCGTATACGCCTGCGGAGGATATTGTGTTTGTTCTCAGATTTGATCCTGAACTATTGAGAGATAGCTTAACAGGAGGTGCAGCATAATGAATACAAATATAGAGACAAATAACAGTGGGATTGTGTTTCCGGAAGTGATTAATAATTTCCGGGTCTACAATGATGCGGCAAGAGTCATGGGTACTACAGGTGAAATCAGCCTTGCACCGTTACAGGCTATGACAGCCAGTGTATCAGGAGCAGGTATTCTGGGAGAATATACAACATCGGTTGCGGGTATGTTTCAGAGTATGTCCCAGGAGATTCCATTTAGGATGATTGACAGAGATTATTTTAATATGCTCAATACGGGCGAACAGTCAAAGATTGTGTTAAGATCTTCCGTACAGCAGCGTAACCGAGAGACTGGAGGCACACTGAGCACACAGGCAATGCGTTTTGTATTCAGGGGACATCCTACAGCAGCAAACTTCGGGACGGTGAAGATTGGTGATCTGATGAATGCATCCATTACCCTGGAACTGACATATCTGCTTGCGGAAATCGGAGGCGTGACAGTACTGGAACTGGATAAACTCAACAGTATTTATAAGGTAAACGGAAAAGATTTGCTGGCAGATATCATGAAACAGTGCTGAGTTTATAACTTTTCATTAACGCGGGTTTTGTGTCTGTGAGCATCTGACACAAAGCCCGCAGATTATTTATGGTTTTATATAATAAAATGTGCGCAGAAATGGAGGATAAAATGGATAAACAGGAAAAGGGAATGATGGATGTAATGGAAGGCAGTACAGAGGTTGTAAAAGGCGAAGCGGAGAATTTTCTGGTAATTGCGCTGAAAACTCCGGTAAGATTTGAAGGGAAAAACTATGACAGGATTGACCTGACCAGGCTTCAGGATATCACAGCCGCAGATATGATTGCAGTCAACAGAAGAATGTCGCGAAGCGGTAATGTGGATATTACACCGGAGCTGACTCTGGAGTATGCTTTGAACATTGCCAATGTCGTAACAGGATTGCCTCTGGAATTTTTCGATCAGCTGCCGCCTTATGCAGCTATGGCAATTAAAGGTCGTGTTACAAATTTTTTGTACAGACAGGGATAAGGCCATCTGACGGGCCGTATCTGCGCAGGATATGTTTACAATTATCAATGGCGGGATACGGCCAGATGGAATTTTTCTTACATATGCCGGTAGAAGAACTCAGTGAAACGATAAAGGAGGTGAATCGGATTGCCAAAGGACGAAGAGTACAAAATGGCTTTAAAAATGGCAGGTGAATTGGAACAATCGCTTTACATGAGTATGAAATTGACCAAAAAGGAATTGGGAGAGATTGAAAAGCAGGTGGGCAATACCCTGACAGCAGGGGAAATGAGCATTTGGGGCGAGATGAATAAAGAATTAAAGGAAGCAGAATCGGTTTTCTCCAGCCTGGAAAAGGCAGCAAAGACAACTTTCAATAGTCTGGCAGCCATGGCGAGTGTTGCGGGAGAGCAAATAGCAACAGCCTTGATTGGGTCTATCCATGTAGGATCAGAATTTGAGTCTGCCTTTGACGGCGTGAAAAAGTCAGTAAATGCGACGGGTATGGAAATGGAACAGTTGCGGGATGACTTAAGAACAATGGCCAGAGAAGAGATTCCGGTAACGGCATCAGAGCTGGCAGCTATCGCCGAAGCGGGAGGAAAGCTTGGTATTCGAAATGAGAATATCATTGGATTTACTGAAACAATGGCCAATATGGATGCGGCAACAAACCTAAACAGTGAGGAGGCCGCAGCAGGATTTGTTCAGTTTGCAAATATTGTCGGTATGAGTCAGGAACACTTTCATAATCTGGGAAGTACTATGGTTGAACTGAGTAACAACATGGAAACCACAGAGTCCGATATCATGTCGATGGGTATGGGAATTGCAGCTGCAGGAAACCAAATGAATCTGTCGTCGGCAGAAATCATGGCCTATTCTGCGGCTTTAGCATCCATGGGGATGGAAGCAGAAGCTGGCGGTAACGCATTTTCTCAATTTCTGACTAAATTACAGCTGGCGGCAGAAACAGGGGAGCATCTGCAAGGATATGCCAGTGTAGCAGAGATGACAGGGAAACAATTTAAGCAGGCTTTTGAACAGGATGCTGCAACAGCAATCAATGCCTTTTTAGCAGGATTAAATGATACGGAGAAACATGGTAAAAGTGCCATTACTGTACTGGCTGAACTGGGAATGACAGAAGCAAACCTGCAGGATACCCTTCTTCGGGCATCTGATGCGAGCGCTATGTTTGAAGGTACCTTGGGAATGGCCTCTGAGGCGTGGGAAGAGAACACGGCATTAACACAAGAAGCACAACAGCAGTATATGACCTTTGAGAACCAGGCGGCTATGACCAAAAACAAGATTACAGATCTTGGAATCAGTGTCTATGATGAGCTGCAGCCAGGTTTGATGGAAGGAATGGGCTTAATCAATGCGTTTATAGACAGCCTGTCCGGACAGGATGATGTCATTGGTAAGGTGATAGAATCGATAGTTGGAAAAATGCCCACAATGGCGCGGGAGATGAAAGCGGCAGGCGAAGCAGTAAGGGGGTTTGCGGAGCCCCTTTTAACAGTGGGAGGATGGCTGCTTGACAATCCTGGTGTGTTGGTGGGAGCAATCGCAGGTATTGCTACGGCGCTGGCTACTTATAAGGTAGCTTCCGAGATAACAGCTGTGATGAACGCTCTGACAGCACTGAATCCTGTAAGTCAGGGAATTTTGCTATTGAGCGGTGTGGCAGCCGTAATTACAGGGATTGGTACAGCGGTAGCCAAGGCGGCAGATGATGCCAAAGCGGCAAATCTGGATGCACACTTTGGGAATATTACATTATCGCTTTCTGAGCTGCAGGAAATGGCGGCAGCCATCATTCAGAGCGACAGCCTTAATGCAGTCAGAGAATCCATTCTGGCCTTAGATGAGGCAGACAGGATTGCGGATAGCATCAGGGATAAGACAGCTGAGATTAACAAGACAAACTGGAAGATTTCCATGGGGATAGAGCTTGATGAGGCTGAGGAAGCGGAGTATATCAGTCAGATAGAGAGTTTTGTTAATTCTACACAGGATTTTGTGACAGAGAAGCAGTATGGGGTGAATCTTGCCGTCAGTGTACTGCTGGACGTAGATCCGGAGAACAGTGATTTGGTAGGCGAGATCAACGCATTTTATGCATCGAAGCAGGAAGAGTTGCAGGAAATAGGTTCGGAATTAAAGAATTTGATTTCGGAAGGATTTGCTAAAGAAGACTTCAATATTGATATGGAAGAAGTAGCGAATCTCCAAAAACAGATGCTTGAGATTCAGGAGCAGTTATTAGGAGCAGAATATGATGCAAACTTAGAGATGATAAAGACAAGGTATTCAGGTGGTGATCTGGATGCAGAGAGCATTATGAATCTGCAGGCAGAACTGGGAGAAATGACAGCAGCGCAGACGGAAGAATATGAAAAAATGTTCATTGAGTCGGTGCAAAATGTAGGATTGCTGAGGCAGGAGATTGGTGAAGATGAATATAAGAAAAGAGTCGAGGAACTCAGGGAGGGCTATTTTAGAAAAGTAGAGGAATTGCAAAGTAAATCGGCAGACTTCCAGAACCAGGTGATTATGGAGCAGTATCAAGGGGAAATTGGTGATTTGGATGTCAATGAGAAGATTAAGGAGCAACTGGAGATAGCACTCGAGAATATTGCAGCAAATGGTAATGCAGAATTGAATTGGAAAGCAGATTTAATTTATAAAGGAATGGATTTTAATCTGGATAAATCCACCCAAGCAGCTTTGGAGAAACTGTGGGAGACAAGAAAGGAGGAATTTCTATTACAGCTTAAGACAATGGAAGAAAAAAAGATGGCTGGAATAGAAATAACGGAGGAAGAGAGAGAAATCATCATAGATACGGCGACTCTTGGCGCACTGGCAGGGGATCAGGATGCTATCTATACGCTGATGGGAGAGGAAATAAGGAAAAGCCCGGAGTATAAGAAGATGATAGATGAACTGTATGAACAGGGCATGAAGATACCAGAAACGATAGCTAATGGAGTATGGAACCGTAAAGAGGTGTTGGAACAAGCCTTTGACGGTATATATGCTATGGTGACAGACAAGGGATTCGAGATATTGGGGAATGGTTTTGTAAAAAGTACTGGAGAAGATGTAAAGCAAACGGGTATACAGATAGGCAAGAATGCAATCTACAGTGCCGCCACAAAAGGACACGCAGAAGGCGGTATCTTTACAGTCCCCCATGTAGCATGGTTTGCCGAGGACGGTCCGGAGGCGGCAATCCCTTTGGATGGTTCGCCAAATGCGATAAATCTGTGGCTGAAGACCGGAGAACTTCTGGGAATAGATGGACTTTCAGGTGGTCCGGAACCGTTAACTGCATCCATAGAGGAGGCAGCATATTCCGGTCAGAAAGAGACAGTGATACAGGTGGATAACAGCCGTACAATACAATTCTACGGGCAGGCTCCATCGAAAGGTGAACTGGAACAGGTTTTAGAAGATGAAGATGAAAAGTTTGCGCAGATGATGAAGCGATATCTGGGCAACAATCGGCGCGTTAGTTTTGCATGATAAGGGGTTGTGGAAATGTATAGGACAAAGCAGGGACAATGTTGGGATGAAGTAGCCAGAAAGATCTATGGAAGTGAGAGACATACAGGGTATCTGATGCAGAATAATATGCAGCTGCTTGATACAGCAGTCTTTTCGGCCGGCGTGAATATCAGTACGCCGGATCTTCCGGCAGATGAGATGAATCTGCCGGTGTGGAGGAGAAAGAGATGAGCAGGGCCAGACGTGCATTCATTGATGTGGATTATGAACATGTGAACATAACAAACAATATTGAAGGAAGCGTTAAGACGCTTTCTTATACAGATGTTGCTTCCGGAGAGTCAGATTCCATTTCTTTATCCTTGCAGGACAGGGAAAGAAATTGGATGAACTCCTGGGTTCCGCAAAAAGGAGATCATATCAGTGTAAATCTGATGTTTCATGACTGGGATGTTGAAAATGACAGCTGGAGTATTTACTGCGGATCCTTTGAAGTGGACGATATTTCTATGTCCGGTCCGCCGCCATCCTGCACGATTGGGGCGGTATCCATTCCGCGCTCCACGGCGTTTAATGAAGAAGAAAGAACGAAAAACTGGGAAGAGATCACGGTGCAGGAGATTGCAATGGAGATTGCATCCAGAGCCGGGATCTCTTTGCACTATGAAGCAGAGGAAATTCCGGTCAAGTCCATGGAACAGGATAAACAGACAGATTGCAAGTTTTTATATGCAGTCTGTGAAAAGTTTGGATTGGCGATGAAGGTGTTTGCAGAACGAATTGTCATATTTGATGAGGCGGTGTATGAATTGGCAGTGCCTGTTATGGACTTAAAATACGAAGATTTTACGTCCTATTCGTATAAATCTACGCTGGAGGGTACGTATACGGGAGCGAAGATTTCTTACTCTGACCCTGTGACGGGAGAGGATCATATTGTGGAAATAGGCGGCGGAGACAGAATCAAAGAAATAAACGAGGAGGCGGACAGTGTCACAGATGCACAAAAGAAGGCCATAGCAGCGTTAAATAATGCCAATAAGAAGGATACCACATTTTCAGGTACCATAAAGGCTAAAAAAGAGCTGGTTGCCAGCAACTGCGTCAGAATTTCGGGATTTGGTGTGCCGGATGGTATTTATTATCTGGATAAAGTGGTCACTAAAATAAGCGGGAATGGTGCATCGCAACAGTCTTTTGAGGCGCATAGAGTGGGATATCGGCTGGACAATGCAAAGATATTGCTAGATGCGCAGCCGGCTGTGACAAAAGCAGGAAGTGTTGGGGAATATACGGTGAAGAAAGGTGACACGCTCTGGAAGATTGCCGGTCAGACATTAGGATCGCCACTCAGATATGCCGAAATATATGAGTTAAACAAAGATGTGATAGAAGAGGCGGCACTGGGGCGGGGAAAGAAGAATTCCAGCAATGGGCATTGGATTTTTCAGGGGACAGTATTAAAGATTCCGGCAGCGAAAGGAAGCGGTGGAGATGTCAAACAGTGAAATCAGAAAAGGAAAAGTGTCATCGGTAGATTATGAGGCGGGCATGGTAAGAGTCACATACAAAGATAAAGATGAATCTGTGACTATGAATATTCCGGTGTTGAATTATAACGATGAATACCGTATGCCCGAACCGGGGCAGGACGTGATGGTGGCGCATTTGTCTAATGGCAGCAGCCGGGCTGTTTTACTTGGAACGGTCTGGAACCAAAAGAACATTCCAAAAGAAACAGGAAGGCAGCTGTACAGGAAGGATTTGTCAAGAGAAAAAGATGCCGCCTATGTGAGATATGACGATAAGACCGGAGAGTATTTGGTTAAAGCGGCCAATATGCATCTGAATGGAGTAAATGAAACCATACTGGACGGACCGCGGGTGGAGATTGCCTCCAATATCTTCATGCTGCTGCAAACAGAAAAAATGCAGGTAGATACATCCGAGCTGGAGGTAACGAGTACAGAAACAGATAAGCTATCGGCAAAGATAAGAACAGATATAAGTGTCGATCAAAAAGAGAACGAACTGGAGGCAGCCCTGCTCAGGGCACTGATAGATTTTACAGAGGATTTAAAAGTCAAAGCCGGAAGGGGAATAGAGATGACTGCGGAGGAAGCCGTGAAGATAACTGCCAAAACAGAGATAAATCTGTCAGGCCAATCAAACAGGATATCCGGGGAAAATATTGTGGATATATCTTCCGGGAACACCCTTAGATTTTCGGATGGGCAGCACAGCATAACCCTGGCAGAGATTATGGAGAGACTGGGAGACTAAGTTTATGGGAGTAATAGGGAATTTTGGGAGCAGAATCATCTTTGAGACATCTGACAGAAGAATTTTGACATTTTCAGGAATGACACAGAAAATATCCGGAAAGTATGCAAACCACAATGTGGTGGGGCAAAAGGACAGACCGGAGTTTACAGGCCCTGGCAGTCGGTCAGTTAGTTTCACGATTCTATTGGATGTCAATATGGGAGTGCGGCCACGTGAGATCATGGAACGTATTGAAGATGCTGTGGAGAACGGAGAGACTGCATACTTGGTCATAGGCGGCAGACCGGTGGGGCAGAATAAATTTTACATATCTTCAGTGTCGGAGGCCTTCGATGTGGTATTGAGCCATGGAGAGATCGCCAGGGCAACACTGAATGTAAGCATGGAGGAATATCTGTGATTGATGTAAATGCAGCAGTGATCAAATTAAATGGGATGGAAGACAGTGAAGCGGAGGATATCAAAAACTGCCTCTTCACACTGTACAGTGTGCGTGAGGGAGAGCAGCCGCTTGACCGGGATTTTGGATTAAATCACGAGTTTTTGGACCAGCCAATACCCATTGCAAAGAATATGTTGGCGCTTGAGGTGATAAACAAAACTCATCGCTATGAAAAAAGAATAAGGGTAGAAAAAATAGAATATGAAGAGAGCGAAGAAGGACAGCTTATTCCGGTGATCTATTTGAGAAAGGGGTGATGAAAAGTGGAGATGAAATCTATTTTGGAATATCCGGAAGTCAGTTTTATCGATCATATGTCGATAGATGACATTCTGGATTTTTATATGGGAAAGATGCAGGAGCAGTATAAAGAAATAACGGGACGAGACCTGATACTGCAGGAAGCAGATCCAATCCGGCTGCTGGCGTATTCAAATTGTCTATTGCTTTATCAGATAGCGCAGTACGCTGACCGCGCAGGGAAGATGGCGCTTTTAAAATACAGCTATGGAGATTATCTTGATAATATCGGTGCGTTAAAAGGAATCAGAAGAAATCCGGGGGCAACAGCAAAAACCCGGATTCGTTTTATCTTATCAGCAGAGCGTCCGGGAACAACGATAATCAAGAGCGGAGTCAGAGTCACGGCATCGGATGGGGTATATTTTATCACTACAGACATACTGGAGATACCGGCAGGGGAATTGTACGGAGAAGTAAATGCGGAGTGCAGGGAAATCGGCACAAAGGGCAACGGCTATGCAATCGGGGTTATAAAAACCCTGGTGGATCCGGTGGCTTATGTGGAAAGAGTAGAAAATGTGACAGTATCGTCAGGTGGAGCGGATCTGGAGACAGATGAAAATCTTGCAGAACGCATTTTCCTGGCGCCCTCATCCTGGTCAACGGCCGGTCCGGATGATGCGTATAAATATTGGGTGAGGACCTTTAATCCTGCGATTGGAGATGTGATGGTTGAGTCAGAGACGCCAGGGGAGGTGGATATCTTCTTTATATTACAGGATGGACAGATACCGGATCAGACCATGATTCAGGAGCTGGCAGATTATCTGAGCAATGAAGAGATCAGACCCCTCACTGACCAGGTTATAGTCAGGGCACCGGAAATTCAGGAATACCGGATTGACCTCACGTATTACATCAATAAAAGCGACAGGACAAAAGCATCCCAGATTCATGAGAACATACAGATTGCTGTACAGGAGTATATGAAGTGGCAGAGGGCCAAAATAGGGAGAGATATCAACCCGGATCAGCTTCGGAAACGGTTGGTTTCGGCAGGGGCAAAAAGGCTGGAAATCAGAGAGCCGGTATTTGAGGCTATATCACATGCAAGTATCGCTTTGACTGGTAAAGAGCCGGTGGCCTTATACGGAGGGATAGAGGATGATTGATATTTGGGATTGCGAACCTTGTCAGGTCATGCCGCAGGTGTTCAGGACAGATGCGCAGGTGCAGGCAATGAGTTATGCCCTGCGGGAGACGGTGCGGCTTCTGTTAAAAAAGATTGACAGGGCAACTGTATATGCCGGGATAGATATTTTGCCCGAACAAATAGTAGATTTACTTGCAATGGAGTTTCGGGCGCAATATTATGACACATCCCTGCCTTTGACAGAAAAGAGAAAAGCTGTTAAAAAGGCTCTTTTATGGTATTGCAGAGCGGGAACAGTGTCGGCAGTTAAAGAGTTGACGGATCTCGTGTGGAGAAGCGATTCAGCACAGGTACAGGAATGGTTTGCCTATGAATCAGCTCCGTACCTTTTCCGCATCATGCTTGAGACTGATATGAGCATAGATGAGGAAAAGATAGATGCCTTTTTGGCTGCACTGTGGAAAGTGAAGAATACAAGGTCACATTTGGAGTCGATTGCCTTTACTAGAAAAGTGAATCACACATTGTATATTGGGGCAGCGACACGAAACAGCGGACATATCATCATAACAGATGTCTGGAATGATAGATACGATATGCAGGGGGAGGTGAATTACGGCGCGGCTACAGCAAGGATGCAAAGAATAACGATAAGGGAGGGATAAAGAAACATGGCAGAATTTTATGCAGCCGTCACAACGGATGCGGGAGTAGCCTTGTCAACGGACTTGTTGACAGGAGAACAGATGGTTTTTACAAAATTGGTCACTGGATGCGGCATTTATAGTGAAGATGAAATGAAAAGATCAAATCTGCAAAAGGTGTCGCAGATCAAAGAACCAAAACAAATGTTTCAATTTAGCGGGATCAGCAGGGAGACAGATTCCTGTATTTTGTTAAAGACTCTGATAACTAACAAAAATCTGACGGAAGGATACAGAATGACAGAGATCGGAGTCTATGCAAAAAAGCAGGGAGAAGAAGGAGATGGGATATTGTATTCCATTTCTATAGCAAAAGAAGCAGATTTTTTCCCAGGGTATAACGGATTGGCAGCAGTGGAGATTATTGAAGAGTACTATATCACAGTCTCCGATGCAGCAGAAGTGTTATTACAAGCCGGGAGCGGAGCCTGTGTCCTGACAGAGGATTTGGACAAAATTAAAAAAGAAATGGAAGATCTGCTAAAGCAAAAGCTGGAAGAACTGCAGAATAAAATTGATGCGGCAGAAGATCCGTTTGTACAGATGACGGAACAGACCTATAAGCCGCCGGAACTGCGTAAAAAGGGCACACTCTATGGTTTGATTACAAACAAACGAGGCCTTATCAGTAAGTTTTATTCCAGATACATATCTGGAATAGAGGATCCGACAGTGGAAAAAACCCTGTATGGGATAGAAGAATCGCAACGGACTCCTCTGGAATTAGATGATGCACCTTATACTGGTATATTCAGTAATATTGTGTATGTCAAAGAAGGAGAGAGCGAAGACCGCCAGGAAGGCATGCTGTATATAGTAGAAAATGGAATTTAAAAAGGAGGATACGCTATGAGCAGTAGTACAACAAGATACAGAATGGAAGAGTTTCAGGATAATCAGGGAAACGTTATTTATCCACACACAGAAGCAGGGGTTGTATGGATGGATGAAGGATCTTTAAAAGAATTTCTGAATACCAGGGCAACTGATGCAGAAATCGAAGAAGCATTGATTGATTAAGGAGGAAAAAACAATGACATTAGATAAGAGAATCTTAGATATTATGAAAAGGTATATGGGTATGTTAGTATCCAAAAAGGTGCTGACGACCATGGAGGAAGTTGAGGCAAACACGAATGAGACGAATTTGGTTGCAGCGCCGGTGGTTGCTGAGTTAAATGATAAATTAGCCGGGCAGCCGGAATTTCTTTACGATGCCAGTGGTAAGATTACTGGGTATAAGACTCCAGGGGGTGCTGATACAGTATTCCCTTTTACTGACACAAAGACAAAAGGAGCTACTTTCTCACTAAGCGAGGTAGGATCCAGTGATCCAAGCGGTGGCAGTCCGACATCATACTTTCCTACTTTTGGGAAAAAAGTTCGAGTTACTGTTGGCGCACAACAAACATCACTTTTTACACACAATGGTAGTGGTTGGGTACGATATGGTGGATATGGCTATGTTTCAAACGCGACAATGGATCTCAGTGGCACACCCTATATAGGAATTGCTGGATCAAACGGATGGCGTGGTACCGCAACATTTACATTTTTGGAATAATAAACTCAAAAGGGGTTTATATTATCGCATAATAGTAGGCAGTAGATCCCACCATCAAGGTCTCACCAGTCGCAAAATGCCTATGTGTGTATATAAATCCGGTATCTGAGACACTTATGTCAGTAGAATTAAACATGTTTACTAAAGTGCCACCCATTTTAGAAGCGTACCTATAATGTTTTAAATTTGTACCATCGTATATCTGTAATACATTGCCGTGCCATGATCCGTCAACATTACAGAAAACAATAACAAATCGGGGTCGCTTTTCTAGTCTCACACTCACAGAACTGCCCACGGATGGAACCTTCAAGTTTCCCAATACTATCTTACTTCCGATTCTACTAAAAGGGAGAACTGTATCAGCACCATCCAGTTTGTAACCAAGGCCATCGTTCGTGACTACAAGCTCCACCCTTCCATTCGCTAATTTATCATTTAACGCAACATCAGACATAAAAGAACCCCCAAAAGAAGCGATAGCAATATTGCTTCTTTTTATATAAAGACTTACCAGAAAGAAGGTGAAAACGATGGACGACTATATTGCAAGAAAGGAGCATGAGGAGTTCTGCAGACGTATGGAAGCAGAGAACAAGCGGCTTGAAGATGAAAATAATCGACAGAACAAACGCATCGGGATTATCGAGGAAAAGCTTGAAGAACTGATTGATTTGTCAACTTCTATTAAGTCAATGACCACAGAGATTAAGACGATGACGAAAGAGATCGAGAAGATGGGTAAGCGTCTTGAAACATTGGAAGGCCGGGATGGGGCAACGTGGCGCACGGCTGTAAGTCATGTGGTTACCGCAGTTGTGGGCGCGGTAATATGTTATATATTTGCACAGATTGGGATGTAGATAATTGTAAACAAAAACAACGCAGAAAAGAGGATAAATTATGATGAAAGAGATTAACTGGAAAAGAAAACTGACAAGCAGAAAGCTGTGGACGGCGATAGCATCGTTTGTGTCTATGATGATTGTGGCTACAGGCGGGGCGGAGAACACGGCGACTCAGGTAACGGCGCTTATCATGGCTGGTGCGTCGGTGGTAGCGTATATCATCGGGGAGGGATTAACAGATTCGGCAAATATGGAGAACATCGTTGAGGCTTCTGCTTTAGGTGCAGAGGATGAACAGTAAGAACAGATTGGCAGGAAGAGTGTCCAGGTGTAAAAGCCTGGGCCTTTTCTATTGTCCGGAAAGGGGTAGAAAATGAACGAACAGAGAATATTTAAGTTTTTTGCGGAGCGAGGATTCACAGAAGCAGGTATCTTTGGAATCCTGGGCAATATAAAGGACGAGAGCGGCGGCAATCCCCGAAATCTTCAGAATAGTTATGAACGTAAGCTGGGGTATACGGATGATTCTTACACGGAGGCTGTGGATTCTGGTCTGTATAAAAATTTCGCGCATGATGCTGCGGGTTATGGTCTGGCACAGTGGACATACTCCACCAGGAAAGAGAACTTACTGAAATTTGCAAAGGATCAGGGTGACTCAATCGGAAGTCTGGATATGCAGCTTGCATTTATGTATCAGGAATTAAAAGGATATAAGAAACTGTTTGCAGTGCTGGCCACTACGGATTCCATCCGGGCGGCGTCTGATACCTTCATGATGCAGTATGAAAGGCCGGCAGATCAGAGCGAGAGTGCAAAGCGCAGGCGGGCATCTTATGGGGAGGAGATTTGTGCCATGTTGACTGGTGTGGGGAAGCCGGATGCAGAAGAGTATGTCAGCGAGGAGCAGGCAAGGCAGAAAGTGGTATCTGCGGCGGTATCATGGTACGGCAGGAAAGAAGCGGATGGCTCACACCGTATTATCATTGACCTTTATAACGGGCATACCCCGTTGGCCAGAGGATATAAGGTCAGGTATACGGATGCCTGGTGTGCAGCTTTTGGTTCGGCGGCAGCCATAGCGGCAGGGTATACAGATATTATCCCCACAGAATGTGGGTGCGGCCAGATGATAAGGGCTTTTCAGGTTATGGGCAGATGGGTGGAGGATGATGCTTACATACCTGCTCCGGGGGATTATATCTTTTATGACTGGGATGACAGCGGCCTGGGGGATAATACGGGATGGCCGGAGCATGTGGGTATTGTTGTGTCTGTTACTGGTAATGTAATCAGAGTCATCGAGGGAAATAAGAATGACGCTGTCGGCTACCGCGAGGTCATGGTGAATGGCCGGTACATCAGGGGATATGGGGTTCCTGATTATGCATCAAAAGCAATGACAGAAAGAACGTCCAAATTGGCATGACTCAAAGATTGCATTTAAACAAACGTTGTCATATAATTCTTTTAGCAAAATAGAAATTTGGCCGATATAAAGAATAACAGTTTAAAGTGAGTTAACTCAGGAAGTGAAGGATAAGTTTGTGGTTAAGATAAAAAGGTCTTTATCGACAGTGTTTGATCATATCAGTGAGTGTATGGCGCCGGTCATACCGATTCTTCTTGCGGGTGGTATTCTGAAGATGGTGGTGCTGCTTTTAAGTACCTTACATATTTTGTCAGGGACAACGGAAGTGATCCTGTCGTCTATGGCAACAACACCGTTTTATTTTCTGCCGGTGATTGTGGCTTATTCTACAGCCAGACATTTTGATACAGATCCTGTTTTGGCAATTATCAGTGTATGTGTGATGCTTTTGCCGGATTTTAGTGCACTGATGGAGAGTGGGGAGAAGGTTACGTTCATTGGGATTCCGGTGGTATCTGCTACTTATGCTTACAGTGTAATCCCGATTATTTTACTGATTTATTGCATGTCTCATGTGGTACGCTTTTTACGAAAGATTATCAAAGAGAGCCTGCAGCCTTATTTTCTGGCGGTGTGTGTGATCTTAGTCACCTCTCTGTTGGGGATACTGGTGATTGAACCGGTGGTAAGCCTGGTGAGCAATGGGCTTGCCCAGGGGCTTAATGTGATGCAGGAGCGCGTTCCGGTGATAGCCTGGGCGCTGCTTGCCGGCCTTACCATGTTTTTAGTTTCTACTGGGATGCATTGGATCTTTATGACTCTGGCGATTACGCAGATTGGTTTGACAGGGGTGGATTATGGCATCATGGTAGCGTTTCTTATCTCTAATATGTCTTTGGCAGGCTGTGATTTCGGTGTGTTTGTTAAATCCAGAAGCAAGGAACGTAAGTCCTTTGCCATAAGCGCCATGCTCACGGTGCTGATTGCAGGTATTTCGGAGCCTTCTGTTTTTGGGATCTGCTTTAAGGAAAAGACGCCGGCGGTGGCCGGTGTTCTTGGCTGTATGATTGCAGGTGCGGTGCAGGGAATCATAACAGTGCATTGTTATATTTATACATTTCCAAGTATTCCATCGATTTTAATGTTCTACAGTGATAAGGAACCAGCAAATTTATGCAAGGCGATATTGGTGGGTGCGGTTGCCTTTGCAGCAAGTTTTATTTTGGCAGCGCTTATTTACAAGGAGCAGTCGGACCTGGAGTAAAGCAGAAAGCATGGGACTATTCCAGAAGTGCTATGGCGTCAGTCAGTCTTGATAGGGAGGAATAAATGAAGAAACTGATATTTTTCGTGGGGGATATAGAAACACAGGGCTATTTTTCATTGCAGATCGCGGAAGCGATGCAAGAGATAGGCCATGAAGTTTTTATTTATGACCTGAGCAAGCCCTGGGGCAGTACGGAGAAATTCTTTCCTTTCTTTGAAAGGGGCAACACGGCTTTGATCAATTTTAATTTCCACGGGATGAGCGGGGAGGAATACTTTCTGGATGAGAATGGAACCATGATGTGGGATGCCCTTTCTATTCCCAGTTATAACATTGTGGTGGATCATCCCATGTATTATCATCATTTTCTGGAAAAGGTGCCGCGCAATTATCATCATATCAGCATTGACAGGAAGCATGAAGCTTATATGCGGCGGTTCTTTCCGGAGATTATCAACGGGCCGTTTCTGCCTCTGGCGGGTACGAAGCTGTATCCGGACAGGTCAAATGTGCCGGTGGAGTTTCGCAAATATGATGTGACGATGGTGGGCAATTATTGTGTACCGGCCACATTTGAAAAATATATTACCAGAATTGATGATGAATATACGGCCTTTTATTACGGTATGATTGATGACCTGCTGGCGAATCCCTGGAAGACAGTGGAGGAAGTAGCGCAGGCACATCTGGAAGAAGAACTGGGAGAAGTGCCGGAAGACGAATTGAAAAAGGTTATGGCGGCGCTTACCTTTATTGATCTGTATGTGCGTTATACATTTCGGGGGCGGGCGGTGCAGGAACTGGTGAACGCAGGGATTAAGGTGTATGTGTTTGGTGATGGCTGGCAGCTTTTGGAGTGCAGGCAGGCACAGAATCTGATGATCATGAATAGCCTGGATTCTGTAGGGTGCCTTAAGAAACTGTGTCAGACCAAGCTTTCTCTCAATGTGATGCCCTGGTTTAAGGATGGCGCCCATGACAGGATATTTAACAGTATGTTGAATGGGGCAGTCTGTCTGACAGACAGCAGCCTGTATTTGGATGATATCCTGAAGGATCAGGTGAACAGCAGTATATATACATTAGAAAACATGGACCGCCTGCCGGAGATTGCGGTCAGACTGTTGGAAAACCCCAGTCTTATGCAAAAGATTGCGGACGGAGGTTATGAAACAGCGCAGGCAGGGCACACTTGGGCTCATCGTGCGAAAGTGCTACATGAGCTGGTGGAGAAAGGCTGATAAAATACGCAGGAAAGATGATATAAATTTCATTGTAAGGGCGGGAAGACATATGGACTTTATCAAAAAATATCAGGACAGACGCAGACAGCGCTTTCAGAGGCTTTATGAACGGCATAAGCGGCTCAGGAAGCTTTTAAAGGAACATGGTGAGGATATTCTTAACTCCACGAATTTTAAAAGCACCAGGGCTCATATACAGCATGGCACGATGACGGTGCATAATCATTGTATGGATGTGGCGCGATATAGTCTGCTTCTCAACAGAAAATTCAGGCTGCATTGCAACAAGCATGATCTGATCCGGGGCGCGCTGTTGCATGATTATTTTCTCTATGACTGGCACGATAAGGAGTATTTGTCTCAGAGAAAAAGGCTTCATGGGTTCCATCATCCGATGACGGCGCTTCGCAATGCGGAGAAGGAATATCAGCTCAATGATATACAGCGGGAGATTATTAAGAAGCATATGTGGCCGCTTTCTGTGGTACCGCCTGTCTGCCGGGAAGCCTGGGTGGTGACGGCAGCAGATAAGTATTGTTCGTTCATGGAGACGGTGGGACTGCATAAAGGACATGGTGCAAAGGCATCCTAGGACACGCATAATGACTATCAATAATAATAGAAAAGAAAAGCAACAGACAGAAAGTCTGTATCAGGCTTTAGCAAAGTATTGTGCCGGCAATGATTATCCCTGTCATATGCCGGGGCATAAGCGAAACCCTGACAGCGGCCGGATGGCAGCATATTATGGGATTGATATCACGGAAATAGATGGCTTTGACAATCTGCATCACGCGCAGGGAATCCTGAAAGAGGCGCAGGAGAGGGCGAACCGGCTGTATGGCGCCCAGGAGACTTTTTATCTGGTAAACGGCAGTACCTGTGGTGTATTGGCGGCGGTTCTGTCGGTGACACAGCCGCAGGATGAGATACTGATTGCCCGCAATTGCCACAAAGCGGTGTATCACGCGATGATCATGCAGGGATTAAGGCCCCGGTATTATTACCCGGGGATCATCCGGGAGTATGGTATTTATGACGGTATATGCGCAGAGGAGATTAGTGCGCTCTTGAAGAAATACCCGGCCTGTAAGGCGGTGGTGATCACGTCTCCTACTTATGAGGGGATTATCTCAGATGTGGAGGCAGCAGCGCGTGTTGTGCATGAGCAGGGAAAGGTGCTCATTGTGGATGAAGCCCATGGAGCGCATCTTGGTATCTTGGGTGAAAGGCCGCGGGGTGATGAAGGATGTGATGCCGGCGGGAAGCGCGTTGAGACAGGAATCCAGGGCGCTGTGGCAGCGGGAGCAGACCTGGTCATACACAGCCTGCACAAGACGCTGCCGGCGATGACACAGACAGCACTTTTACATGTGAACGGGAATCTTGTGGAGCGGGACAGGCTTCGCAGATATCTGACTATGCTGCAGAGCAGCAGTCCATCTTATGTGCTGATGTCCAGTATGGATTCCTGTATACGGTTTCTGGAAGAAGACGGCGCGGCGAGAGTTGCTTTTTTTCAGGCACAATATAAGAATTTTATGAAAAAAACAGCAGACTGCCGGCATTTACGCATCGGGAAAATGACAGATTTGTCAGAAAAAGGGTATTATCTCACAGCATGGGACACAGGAAAAATCGTAATCTCTGTCAAAGATACTGTTATGAGCGGATCCAGGCTCTATGATATTCTGCGGCAGGAATATCATTTGCAGATGGAGATGGCAGCAGATTCCTTCGTGCTGGCCATGATGACATGGATGGATACGCAGGCAGGATGGCAGAGATTGGCTGATGCAATCTGTGCAATAGATGATAGGATAGAGAAGGAAGTCTGCGGTGAGATACAGCCCGATGGAGAAAAGGATGCTTTCTCATACAAGGACTGTTCCAAGCTGGCCGGATGGCCCCATCAGTCAGGGACAGATTCTGGGATTATCATGACACCGGCCCAGGCATTTCACAGTGAGCAGGAAGAGGTACTTTTACAGGAAGCCGCCGACAGGATTGCAGCCGACTTTATCAACTTATACCCACCGGGTATTCCGCTTGTGGTGCCGGGAGAGCTCATAGAGGAAGCCATGGTGAAGCAGATTGGTGAAAGCCTGCAATCGGGTCTTAACGTGCAGGGCGTGTCAGAGGCAGGCAGAATCCTTGTTGTCAGGCAGAAGACGGATTTCGGAAGCGGTTGAAATTCCCATGAAAGTATGGCATTATTAATATAAGGCATTTAATAAAAGGTAATGGCGTTTATGGGAAAAATAGTATGTCTGATGGGCAAGAGTTCATCGGGTAAGGATACCATATATAAAAAATTGTTGATGCAGGAGAGCGTGCATTTAGAAACCATGGTACCCTACACGACCCGCCCGATCCGGGCAGGGGAGAGAGAGGGTGTGGAGTATCACTTTACTGATGAGGAAGGGTATCAGGCACTCTTAGGGCAGGGCAGCATCATAGAGTCCAGAGCCTACAATACCTGCTTCGGCATTTGGCGCTACTTTACAGTCGCAGATGACAGCATTGACCTGGAGACCTGTTCCTATGTGCTGATTGGCACGCTGGAAGCTTACGATCAGCTTCGGAAATTTTATGGGGCAGACAGAGTTTTGCCGGTTATGATTGAACTGGACGACGGGGTGCGGCTGCAGAGGGCGCTGGACCGCGAAAAGGCCCAGGATCATCCTAAATATGAGGAGATGTGCAGGCGTTTCCTTGCGGATGCAGAGGATTTCTCTGCAGATAAAATGGCAAGGGCGGATATTGCGAGAACATTTTATAATGATCAGCTGGATGGATGCCTGCATGAGATTGTGGCATATCTGCAGGAAAATCTGAATTTATGACAGAAAAGAGGTGACAGGAGTGGACATCAAAGTGAATCAGATACAGCAGGCGCCGCAGGTGGAGCAGACGCCGCAGGTGCAGGAGACAGACGGCACTTTTAAGTTCACCCTCGTCAGCAGGATAGAGGAGCAGGACTTACAGCAGGCGCTGCTTGGCATGATGGAGGAGATCACCAGACAGGGTGATAAACTTACCAAGCATCGGGATATCAAGGATATGAAACGATACCGCGCGCTGATTAAGGACTTTTTGAATGAAGTTGTGAATCGTTCTCATGCTTTTTCCAGGGAAAACTTTCTGGACCGGCGGGGACGGCACAGGGTGTATGGGATTATCCGGCTGATTGATCAGAACCTGGATGAACTGGCACAGGAACTGGTGAAAGATGAGCAGGATCATCTGGCGATTCTTGATAAGATAGGAGAAATACGGGGACTGTTGTTGGATATTTTTACTTAAGGGGAAGCGGTGAGGTTATAGATGGCAAAATTTGCAGATATTATTGGACAGGAGCAGTTAAAGGAGCATATACAAAACGCGATTACATCAAATAAAGTATCCCATGCTTATATCATCAACGGAGAGCGCAATGCCGGCAAAGAATTTATTGCCCGTATTTTTGCCATGACTCTGCAGTGTGAAAAGGGTGGTACGGAGCCGTGCAACGAGTGTCATTCCTGTAAGCAGACAAGCAGTCACAATCAGCCGGATATTGTGTATATCAGTCATGAGAAGCCTAACAGTATCGGCGTGGAGGATATTCGCGGTCAGATTAATAATGACATTGGGATTAAGCCCTACAGCAGCCCGCGTAAAATTTATATCATGAACGAGGGTGAGAAGATGACGCCCCAGGCGCAGAATGCACTTTTAAAGACGCTTGAGGAGCCGCCGGAGTATGCAGTGATCATGATTCTGACAGATAATGTGGAAGCGCTTTTGCCCACCATCATAAGCCGGTGTGTGGTATTGCATATGAAGCCGGTGTCAGACAAGCTTGTGAAGCAGTATCTGATGGAAGAATTGGGTGTACCGGATTATAAGGCAAATATCTGTGTGGCTTTTGCCAGAGGAAATATTGGCAAGGCGAAACTTTTAGCCAGCAGTGAGGAGTTTGAAAAGGTCAAGGATGAAGCAATCACGCTGGTGAAATATATCAATGATATGGAAATTCATGAGATTGTTAAGGCGATCAAGAAGATTATGGAGTACAAGCTGGACGTCAACGATTATCTGGACATTCTGACAGTGTGGTATCGTGATGTGCTTTTGTTCAAAGCAACCAAGGATATGAACAGCTTAGTATTCAAGAATGAGATTCAGCAGATCAGGAGAGTGGCTGACAGGAGCACTTATGAGGGGATTGAGACAATTGTGAGCGCCCTTCAGCAGGCGAAGAGAAGGCTTGAAGCCAATGTCAATTTTGATCTGACAATGGAACTTATGCTCCTGACGATTAAGGAGAATTAGGCAGACTGCCTGACAGATGGGCAGAACCTGCATCAAAACGTGGAGGTTGATAGATTATGGTTAAGGTAATAGGCGTGCGGTTTCGGACTGCCGGTAAGATATATTATTTTAATCCGGGTAAGCTGGAAGTGAAGAGAAACGATCATGTGATTGTGGAGACGGCCAGGGGGATTGAGTATGGTACGGTGGTAGGTGATCCCAGGGAAGTGGAGGATGATAAAGTGGTTCAGCCGCTTAAGTCTGTCTTACGGGTTGCCACACAGAAGGATGACGAGCAGGAAGCCGCCAATAAGAAAAAGGAGAAAGAGGCCTATCATATCTGTCTGGAAAAGATCAGGAAACATAATCTGCAGATGAAACTGATCGATGCGGAATATACTTTTGATAATAATAAAGTTTTGTTTTATTTCACGGCGGACGGGCGTATTGATTTCAGGGAACTGGTCAAGGATCTGGCGTCAGTCTTTAAAACAAGGATTGAACTTCGCCAGATTGGCGTGAGGGATGAGACGAAGATACTTGGCGGTATCGGTATCTGCGGCAGGCCTCTTTGCTGTCATACACATTTATCCGAGTTTGCGCCGGTGTCCATTAAGATGGCAAAGGAGCAGAATCTGTCCTTGAATCCGACAAAGATATCCGGGGTCTGCGGCAGACTGATGTGCTGTTTGAAGAACGAGGAAGAGATTTATGAGGATCTTAACAGGAAACTGCCCAATGTGGGTGACTTTGTGACCACAGAAGATGGACTCAAAGGCGAGGTACACAGTGTCAATGTGCTGCGCCAGCTGGTGAAGGTGGTTGTGGATGTGGGCGATGAGAAGGAGATTCAGGAATACAAGGTAGAGCAGATACGCTTTAAGAGAAGACATGGCAAGAATCGTAAAGCGGATCCAAATGAGGCAGAACTGAAGGAACTTGAGAAGCTTGAAAAGCAGGACGGAAATAAATCGGGGATAGATGATAACTGATCGGTTCATTTCCTGTGCGATAGGAAACTGCCGGGATTTCCTGTCATCTGGGGGTTGAAGTGTTAAAAGACGGAGTTGTTGTAAAGGAAAATGAGCGGATCGATGATCTGGAAAGAAACGGCTATCATATCATTCAGGATCCGGACCGTTTCTGCTTTGGGATGGATGCGGTTCTTCTGTCCGGATTTGCCAGAGTAAAAGACGGTGCAACGGTTTTGGATTTGGGAACCGGAACAGGAATCATCCCTATTTTGCTGGAAGCAAAGACGGGGGCAGCACATTTGACAGGGTTGGAGATTCAGGCGGACAGCGCGGATATGGCAAGACGCAGTGTGTGTCTGAATGGGCTGGAAAAGAAAATTGATATTGTCACAGGGGACATCAAAGAGGCAGGGGAGCGTTTTAAGGCTGCTTCTTTTGACGTTATAACCTGCAATCCGCCCTATATGATAGGGCAGCATGGTCTCAAGAACCCTGAGGACGCCAAGGCCATAGCCAGGCATGAGATACTCTGTACTTTGGAAGACGTGGTTGCCCAGACAGCCAGACTTCTTAAGCCGGGCGGGAGCTTTTTCATGGTACACAGGCCTTTCCGGCTGGCGGAAATCATGGTGGTGCTGCGGGCCTATAAATTGGAGCCAAAGCGCATGCAGATGGTCTATCCTTTTGTGGATAAGGAGCCCAATATGGTACTGATTGAGGCAAGACGTGGCGGCAGACCGCGGATGACAGTGGAGAAGCCCTTGATTGTGTATCGGGAGCCGGGTGTTTATATGCCGGAGATTTATGATATCTATGGATATTAAAAGCAGGAATTGCAGAAGGAGATTCTATGCCGGGAATGTTATATTTATGTGCGACTCCCATTGGGAATCTGGGTGATATGACGCCCCGTGTGGTGGAGACGCTGCGCAGTGTGGATGTGATTGCGGCGGAGGATACGCGCAACAGTATCAAACTGCTGAACCATTTCGAGATAAAGACTTCTATGACAAGTTATCACGAATATAATAAAGTAGAAAAGGCGGACTACCTGATTGGTCAGATGCAGCAGGGCAAGGATGTGGCGTTGGTTACGGACGCGGGCACACCGGCCATATCGGATCCTGGAGAGGTGCTTGTAAGAAAATGTCAGGAGGCCGGGATTACCGTGACGTCCCTGCCGGGAGCTGCCGCCTGTATAACGGCACTCACACTTTCAGGGCTGCCCACCAGACGCTTTTGCTTTGAGGGTTTTCTGCCTGCGGATAAAAAGGAAAAAGCGCAGATCCTTGAGGAACTGCAGGAAGAATCCCGTACGATCATTCTCTACGAGGCGCCCCATCATCTGGCAAGGACATTGGGGGAACTGTATGAAACCCTGGGAGACCGCCGGATGACTCTTTGCAGGGAGCTGACAAAGAAATTTGAGACAGTGCTTCCTACTACCATCAAAGAGGCACAGGCACTTTATGAGAGTGAAGAGCCCCGGGGAGAGTATGTGCTGGTGGTGGAAGGAAAGAGCCTCCTGCAGAAAAAGGAGGAGGCGCAGGCTGCCTGGAAGAGTATGACCATAGAGGAACATATGAAATATTATGAGGAAGGGGGAATGGATGAAAAAACCGCCATGAAACAGGTGGCGAAGGACCGCGGTGTGCCAAAAAGAGAAATTTATCAATATTTATTGTCAAAATGATTGACAAAACGCCCGGAATCCGTAAAATTATGATTGACAAATGCTAGACCAGAGAATATACTTTGAATGTCAAACTATTTTAATGACGAAAAGGAGAGAAGGAAAATGTTAGAGAGAGTTATCGAGATTATTCAGGAACAGTTAAACTTAGACGGGGTAGAGATTACAGAGGAATCCTCTTTCAAAGATGATTTGGGAGCAGATTCCCTGGATTTATTCGAGCTTGTTATGGCTTTCGAGGAGGAGTACGGCGTAGAGATTCCTTCTGAGGATTTAGAGCAGATTACGACAGTTGGAGCTGTTGTTGAATATATGAAGAACAAAGGTGTGGAGGCGTAAGAGCGTCTTTGGGTTGAGGTTTATAGAATGAAGACTAAGATTACAGAACTTCTGGGGATCGAGTACCCGATTTTTCAGGGCGGTATGGCCTGGGTCGCAGAATATCATCTGGCGGCGGCAGTATCGGAGGCAGGTGCATTGGGCATTATTGGTGCAGGCGGCGCACCGGCAGCTTTCGTGAGGGAGCAGATACAAAAGACAAAAGAGCTGACAGAGAAACCTTTTGGTGTCAATCTGATGCTGATGAATCCGGAGGCGGATGAAATCGCCAGGGTGATCGTGGAGGAAGGCGTTAAGGTAGTGACTACTGGTGCCGGAAACCCTGGTAAATACATGGCCATGTGGAAAGAAGCCGGCATTAAGGTCATTCCTGTAGTTGCCAGCGTGGGACTTGCCAGAATGATGGAACGCGCAGGCGCGGATGCCGTTATAGCGGAAGGCACAGAATCCGGCGGCCATATTGGTGAGGCAACGACTATGACCCTGGTACCGCAGGTGGCAGATGCGGTTCGGATTCCTGTTATTGCTGCAGGCGGTATTGCAGACGGCAGGGGATTTGCGGCAGCAATGATGCTGGGTGCACAGGCGGTTCAGATGGGAACCCGTTTCCTGGTAGCAGCTGAGTGTACCGTACATGACAACTATAAGAAAAAAGTGATCGCGGCGAAAGATATAGATTCTGAAGTCACCGGCAGAGGGAACGGACATCCGGTCCGTCAGATTCGCAATAAGCTGACGAGAGAGTACCTGCAGATGGAAAAGGAAGGTGCGTCCTTAGAAGAGATGGAACATCTTACGCTTGGCTCCCTTCGCAAAGCAGTGGTAGAGGGTGATGTGGTAGCAGGAACCCTTATGGCAGGACAGATTGCGGGTATGGTCAGTAAGGAGCAGACTTGTGCGGAAATGATTACGGAAATCATGGATCAGGCTGAAGTTCTGTTAAAGCTGCGATAATCCAAGCAGGATTTCGCAATGGAGTTTGTTAGATTTGTCATGAGATAGAAAATGCAGAGAGATGCTGAAAAAGCAAGCTGCGTGGCTTGCTTTTTTTACACACAAATACTTTGAAATTCAAACTATTTGAAAACACAGGAAGGTGGAGTGGATCATGGGTAAAACAGCGTTTATGTTTCCCGGACAGGGAGCGCAGTATGTGGGAATGGGTAAAGACTTCTATGAGCAGATTCCGGTCTGCAAAGAAATGTTTGAGCTGGCCAGTAAGGCCAGCGGCCTTGATGTAGAGGCGCTTTGTTTCCAGGAGAATGATCAGATTAATATTACGGAATATACCCAGATTGCCATGTTGGCCACAGAGGTGGCATTATTAAAGGCAGTTGAGCAGAAGGGTGTGAAACCTGATGTGACAGGAGGGCTGAGTCTCGGTGAATATGGTGCGCTGGTGGCAAGCGGTGTTATGACGCCTGAGGATGTATTTAAAGTGGTGCGTAAGCGCGGTATCTACATGCAGGAAGCTGTACCCCAGGGCGGCGCTATGGTAGCGGTGCTTGGTCTGGACACAGCAGTGATTGAACAGATCTGTGAGGAAACACCCGGTATGGTGACCATTGCTAATTATAACTGTCCGGGACAGATTGTCATTACCGGAGAGGAAGGCGCAGCGCAGGCGGCTGTGGAGAAGCTGACGGCAGCAGGCGCCAAAAGATGTGTACAGTTAAAGGTCAGCGGTCCTTTCCATTCACCCTTGTTAGTGGGTGCCGGGGAGAAATTGGCGAAGGAGCTGGAAACAGTGGAAATCCATGATATTCAGGTTCCATATATTGCCAATGTGACTGCGGATTATGTGAAAGATAAGGCAGAGGTAAAGCCGCTGCTGGAGAAACAGGTTTCGTCTTCTGTGAAATGGCAGCAAACGGTAGAACGTATGATTGCAGACGGTGTGGACACCTTTATTGAGATTGGACCCGGAAAGACTCTCTCAGGATTCATGAGAAAGATTAATCGGGACGTGAAAGTGATCAATATAGAAAAGATAGAGGATCTGGAGAAACTCAGCTAAGTCCTATCATAAATATAAGCAGTTCATCTGTGAAGCAGAATGACTGCAAGGGAAGGAAGGGTTAAGATATGTTATCAGGAAAAGTAGCATTGGTGACAGGCGCAGGGCGAGGAATTGGCAGAGAGATTGCGCTGACACTTGCAGCGTATGGTGCGGATGTGATTGTGAATTATAATGGTTCTAAAGAGAAGGCAGAGGAAGTTGTGGCGCAGGTGGAAGCCATGGGAAGAAAAGCAGCTGCAGTGCAGTGCAGTGTAGCGGATTATGAGGCCTGCGGAACGATGATCACAGATATGCTGGCGGCTTTCGGACATATTGATATTCTTGTGAACAATGCAGGGATTACGAGGGATAACCTGATGATCAAGATGACGGAAGATGACTTTGACGCAGTGATGGATACCAATCTGAAAGGTACCTTCAACACGATCAAGCATATGTATCGCCCTTTTCTGAAACAGAAGGCGGGAAGAATCATCAATCTGTCCTCTGTCAGCGGTGTGCTGGGTAATGCCGGACAGGCTAACTATGCGGCATCTAAGGCTGGTGTGATTGGTCTGACCAAGTCCATGGCAAGAGAACTGGCAAGCAGAAATATCACCGTCAATGCGGTGGCGCCAGGATTTATTGATACGGATATGACGCAGGCCATGACAGATACAGCGAAAGAGGCGACCCTAACACAGATTCCATTGAAGCGCGTAGGCACACCCAAAGATATTGCGGAAACAGTGGCCTTCCTGGCAAGCGATAAGGCTGGCTATATTACAGGACAGGTCATCTCCGTAGACGGCGGCATGGCCATCTAACAGCCGCAAAAGAAGAACAAGCATCAATATCACCAATAAGAGCATAGAAAAGGAGTTGAAACAGCGAAATGAGCAGACGAGTCGTGGTAACAGGAATGGGAGCGATCACCCCCATCGGATTGAGTGTAGAAGAGTTCTGGGCTGGTATTAAAGAAGGCAGAATCGGCTTTGCACCCATTACAAAGTTTGATACAACAGATTTCAAATGTAAACTGGCAGCAGAGGTAAAAGGCTTTGACGGCAAGAATTACATGGACTTTAAGGCTGCTAAGAGAATGGAGCCTTTCTCTCAGTATGCAGTAGCGGCAACCAAAGAGGCCTTAGAGGATGCCGGCATTGATATGGAGAAAGAAGATCCTTACCGCGTAGGCGTGTCTGTAGGTTCCGGCACAGGTTCCCTGCAGGCGATGGAGCGCTCTCATAGCAGACTTGTGGAGAAAGGCCCTGGCAGGATTGAGCCTTTATTTGTACCTCTCACCATTTCCAATATGGCGGCTGGCAACGTGTCTATACAATTTGGATTAAAAGGCAAGAGCATCAATGTGGTGACAGCTTGTGCTACAGGGACAAATTCCATCGGTGAGGCATTCCGCGCGATTCAGTACGGAGATGCAGAAGTGATGGTGGCAGGCGGTACAGAAGGCAGCGTATGTCCTATTGGCATTGGTGGCTTTTCCGCTCTTACAGCGTTATCCACTTCGGAAGATCCCGAGAGATGTTCCATTCCTTTTGACAAAGAAAGAAATGGTTTCGTTATGGGGGAAGGCGCCGCTGTGGTGGTGCTTGAGGAGTTAGAGCACGCTAAAGCGAGAGGCGCGAAGATTTATGCCGAAGTGGCAGGCTATGGCTGCTCTTCCGATGCGTATCATATCACTTCTCCCGCAGAGGATGGAGAGGGTGCGGCTAAGGCTATGGAATATGCGGTCAAAGATGCCGGGCTTGCGCTGCATGATATCACCTACATCAATGCTCATGGAACCAGCACACACCACAATGATCTCTTTGAGACAAGAGCGATTAAACTTCTCTTTGGAGATCATGCAAAGGATATTAAGATCAATTCCACGAAGTCCATGGTAGGACACCTTTTGGGCGCGGCAGGTGCAATCGAGTTTGTTACCTGTGTCAAAGAATTGCAGGAAGGATATATTCACAAGACAGTGGGGTATCAGGTGCCGGATGAGGAGTGTGATTTAAATTATTGTGTAGAGCCTTACACAGAGGAATTTAAATATGCGCTGTCCAATTCCCTCGGATTTGGCGGGCATAACGCAAGTCTTCTTGTGAAAAAATATGATGAGCGCTAAGTAAAAACAAGCGGCGCGAAGCGACATTTGTTTTTACGGCGCCATCAACGAGAAAGCGTTCGGTGAAACCGAACAGGGAGCGCTGTCAGCGCGGGCTTTCGAGTTTGCACGAAAGGAATAAGCGGCGCGAAGCGGCATGAAAGAATGGGAGGAAAGATGGATGTCACTGATGAAAGCGAAAGAGATTATGGAGATTATACCTCACAGACAACCCTTTATGCTGATTGATACGATAGAGGAACTGGAAGAGGGTAAGCGTGTGGTAGCAAAAAAGTGTGTGTCCTACAATGAACCCTTTTTTGCGGGACATTTTCCAAAGGAGCCCGTTATGCCGGGCGTACTGATTGTGGAAGCGCTGGCGCAGACGGGAGCAGTGGCAATCTTAAGTCAGCCGGAGTATAAGGGGAAAACAGCCTATTTTGCAGCCATTAATAATGCAAAATTCAAGGGAAAAGTAGTACCGGGGGATGTACTTACTCTGGAGACGGAAATTATTAAGATTAAGGGTCCCATTGGTGTGGGTGCAGCGAAAGCCTATGTGGACGGCAAGCTGGTTACACAGGCAGAACTTACCTTCGCAATTGGAGAAGCATAAGGCCAAAGATATAGAATATCAATGGATTATCAGAAAGGTGAGGCCATAAAATATGGTAAATATCAAACCATTAACAATAGGTGATCAGGTGGCGCAGATCCCGGTAATTCAGGGAGGTATGGGCGTCGGCGTGAGCCTTTCATCCCTGGCTGGCTCGGTGGCTGCCGAGGGTGGGATTGGCGTGATTTCCACAGCGCAGATAGGATATCGGGAGCCGGACTTTGATACAGATCCCATAGGAGCGAATCTGCGGGCTATAGGTACAGAGATAGAGAAGGCCAGACAGATTGCCAAAGGCGGTATTCTGGGCGTCAATATCATGGTGGCGACCAGAAAATACGAAGAATATGTAAAAGCCGCAGTGGCGGCGGGAATCGACCTTATCATATCCGGGGCAGGGCTGCCCATGGATCTGCCAAAGATTGTTGGAGCAGCTAAGACAAAGCTTGCCCCCATTGTATCCAGCGTCAAGTCAGCACAGGTCATCATGAGATACTGGTGGAAGAAGTACAGCAGACTGCCGGATGCAGTGGTGATTGAGGGGCCGTTAGCCGGTGGACACTTGGGATTTCATAAGGAGCAGCTGGACGATATCGACAGCCTTCATTATGACGAGGAAGTGAAGGCCATTATTGCACAGGTAAATGAGACAGCGTCACAGCATGAGACAGAGATTCCGGTCATCATGGCGGGTGGGATATATACTCGTGAAGATATGGAACATTATGTGGAAATGGGAGCGGCAGGAGTGCAGATGGCTACCCGGTTTGTCACTACCTATGAATGTGATGCGGATGCGGCCTATAAGCAGAGCTATATTGATGCCAGGCAAGAAGATATTGTGATTGTGCAGAGTCCTGTGGGTATGCCTGGACGTGCCATTTTAAATCCTTTTATGAAAAGAGCAAAGGAGGGGCCGGTGCCCCATGGGAAATGTCATCTTTGTATCAGTACCTGTAAGCCGGATCAGACACCATACTGTATCACGGATGCATTGGTAAATGCCGTGAAGGGCAAGGTGGATAAAGCACTTTTGTTCTGTGGGGCGAATGCATATCGGGCTACAAAGCTGGAACATGTAAAAGATATCATGGATGAATTTCGGCCAGCCCGGGCAGGAGTCTGCTGATTGCGTGGTTAGTGGTGTATGTTATAATAAGTATACGGAAACTAGAATAAATATGAGCGGGGAGAAATACATGAAAACGAGAATCATAGGAACAGGAAGCTGCCTGCCGGGGCATGTGGTGACCAACGATGATCTGTCCAAGATCATGGATACTTCCGATGAATGGATCAGCAGCAGGACAGGAATCAGAGAGAGACACCTGGCTAAAGAGGAAACCACAGCCAGCATGTCCACAGAAGCTGCCAGACGTGCCTTGGAGAACGCAGGCGTGACGGCCCAGGAGATTGATTTGATTATTCTGGGAACGGTGACGGCAGATCATGTAACGCCTTCCTGTGCCTGCGAAGTACAGGCGGCGCTGGGTGCAGACCAGGCGGTGGCGTTTGACATCAATGCGGCATGTTCCGGGTTTATGTTTGCCTTAAATATTGCCAATGCCTATCTGCAGGCAGGGATGTATAAAATGGCTCTTGTACTGGGCGCGGAGACACTTTCCAAGATTATGGATTGGAATGACCGCAGTACCTGTGTCCTGTTCGGAGATGGAGCGGGAGCGGTGGTAGTGTGTGCGGATGAGAGTACCGGCTTACTTGCCTTTGACCAGGGATCGGATGGCAGCAGGGGAGCTGTTCTTGCATGTGAGAACCGTACCAACAATAATCCCCTGGTGGATACCCCAAAGGAACTTGCCTATATACATATGGATGGACAGGAAGTCTATAAGTTTGCGGTGACAGCAGTGCCTTCCTCTTTACAAAAGACCATTGAGGCGGCAGGACTTACGGTGGAGGACATTGATTACTTTGCACTGCACCAGGCTAATATCAGGATCTTACAGTCGGTAGCTAAGAGGCTGCACGTATCGGAGGATAAGTTCCCCATCAGCCTGGATCACTGTGGAAATATTTCTGCGGCCAGCGTGCCGATTCTGCTGGATGAGATGAACCGTAAAGGAATGTTAAAGCCGGGCATGAAGATAGCCATGAGCGGTTTTGGCGGCGGATTGACCTGGGCATCGGCGGTGGTGGAGTGGTAGATTATAGATTATGTGATAAATTTTAAACGGAACGATAAAGAGAAAGCCCTTGCTGATGTTCAGAAACAAAACGGAATATCAGCAAGGGCTTTTACATGTCAGCTTGTGCGTCACCATAGTACCATACATCTTTCCGCATCTGTACCGTTTCCTCCCCGGAGAGAAAACGCCTGTAGAGGGCTATCGGACTGTCAAAATCGTTAAAGTGATACACATGGAAGTAGGAATCGTCCTGCATGAGATAATCAGCCCACATTTCCATCTGCAGGAGAACCTCATAGTCGTCCGTATCGCTGTAATCCCAGATGATGCCGTAGTTTAACTCCTGATAGAATGCTCATGTACAGTAAAGAAGCAAGTAACCGAAAAGAAGAGATAAACTGCCAGTACCACATTATTCCGTACCAAAAAAACCAAAGACCAAAAAGACAAGCATTGTGGGAAAATCCAAAAGTTTTGATTTTCCCACAATGCCGACTACTACGGAATCCCTCTTATCCTTAATATTAATATGAGGAACAACTGAAATATTACTTGTCTATCTTACTTATGCAAAATTTATAGAAAGTATCCGCTGTAAGACTTCTTCCTCGCTTTTTATCTGAAATAATCTGTATAGAACGGCTTGGAATATTATAATCAAATGGTATCTGCACTAGTTTTTTTTCTGCCAATAACGGTTTTGCCAACTTTTCCGGCACAAATCCAATGCCTAAATTTTTTTCTATTAAAGGCAGCATAAGGTCAGATGTAGCAACTTCCATATCAGGTTCCAAATCTATTCCTTGTGTTATGAAGAATTCTTTATAAAAATGGTATGTTGCACTTTCCCTGCCCAGTCCAATCAGTGGATACTTACATATATCTCGAAGTTCTAAGGAAATATTACATAAATCTATATATTGTGTTCCGCCTACTAGAATTTCGTCAAAATCCAATGCTTTTACAGCAGAAAACGACTTATGTATTTCCAAAGGTGTTGTGACCACTGCAAAATCAAATCTTCCACTGATAAGATGCTTAACCGTTTCAGGTGTTGATTGGTTATAAATCTTAATTCTAACTGCTGGATATTTCAGCTTAAAGCTATGTAGAAAGTTTAGCAGAAACAAATGTAAAGCAGTTTCTGTTGCTCCTATCGTTACAGTGCCACATATTTGCGAATCCTGCCTGCATATTTCCTCTTGTGCATTCAATAGGTGGCTGTACGCGATTTCTACATGAGAATAGAGGTTTTTTCCTTCCTCTGTCAATCTGATTCCTCTTGCTTCGCGTATAAGCAGTCTACAATTCAACTGTGATTCCAACAGTTTTATAATTCGTGTTACATTCGGCTGGTTACTGCCTAATGCGGTGGCCGCTTTTGTTATATTTCCATATTTCGCCACAAAATAAAATATTTTATAGTATTCAAAATTAATATTCATATACTTTTTATATTTCTTCTATGTATTATATATATTTTTCGTATTTCACAAATTGTATTATAATACATTTTTAGCAAGAAGTAAATTGAAAACTGAAAGGATATGATGCTATGAACAAAGCTATGAACAAAGATTTGACAGTGGGGAATCCACAAACAGTATTATGGAGATTCTGCCTGCCATTATTTGGCAGTATTATTTTTCAACAGCTTTACAACATAGCGGACAGTTTGGTTGCAGGTAAGTTTATTGGGGAAAATGCACTGGCAGCTGTTGGAAACAGCTATGATATTACGCTTATCTTTATTGCATTTGCATTTGGATGCAATATGGGTTGCTCCGTTATTGTTTCACAATTATTTGGTGCAAAAGAATACGGCAGATTAAAAACAGCGGTATCTACAGCCTGTATTTTTAGTGCCGTTCTCTGCCTAATGTTAATGGTTACAGGTACTTTGGGCTGTGGCTTGCTGCTCTATTTAATCAGAACACCGCATGAAGTGTTTTCTGATTCAAAGTTATATTTAGATATTTATATATGGGGGCTTCCATTTGTATTTTTTTACAATATTGCAACTGGAATTTTCTCTGCATTGGGCGATTCCAAGACACCGTTCTATTTTCTTGCAGTATCGTCAACATCAAATATTGCTGTGGATATTCTATTTGTAAAAGCCTTCCATATGGGCGTTGCCGGTGTCGCATGGGCAACTTTTTTATGTCAGGGAGCCAGTTGCATCCTAGCAGCCTTGACTGTATGGATAAGACTTAAAAAAATTCAAGTAACAGAAAAACCAAAATTATTTGACAGGGAACTTATGAAAAAGATTGTGGTAATAGCTGTTCCAAGCATTTTGCAGCAAAGCTTTATTTCTGTTGGCAATATCCTTATACAGAGTGTTATCAACGGCTTCGGTGCTTCTGTCATAGCAGGTTATTCTGCGGCAGTGAAATTGAATAATATGGTGATCACATCATTTACCACAATCGGCAATGGAATTTCCAACTTTTCCGCACAAAATCTTGGCTCCCATAAATACGGACGAATCAAAGAGGGTTTTCATGCCGGAATTAAAATGGTATGGTGTCTGTGCATCCCGTTTTGTATTATTTATATTTTCTTTGGCAGATACCTTCTTCTTTTATTCATGGAAAGAAGTTCTGTGGCAGCCCTTATGACCGGAAAAGAATTTTTGTGGATATTATCTCCGTTTTATTTTGTCGTATCCGTTAAATTAGTTGCAGATGGTATACTTAGGGGAGTGAGCGCCATGCGTCAGTTCATGGCTGCGACATTTACGGATTTAATTCTTCGGGTGGTTTTAGCTTTTGTTCTTTCAGATTTAG
>ERZ777305.885-NODE-885-length-43806-cov-8.335261_pt1 | contig 43806 bp, 41 predicted proteins | sample MGYA00374965_ERZ777305 | MGnify/ENA primary metagenome ERZ777305 (study PRJEB29328, sample SAMD00013331) | mouse gut metagenome | study: EMG produced TPA metagenomics assembly of the Metagenome analysis of fecal microbiota from mouse which was promoted...
ACAGAAACTATTTGGCTTTCAGCCATTTTCACGGCTGTGCCGTGAATAATCTAGGATAAATATCATTTTTTGCATCCATAATTAGCTCTCTTGCCTGATTGGATAGTTTTGGATTATCATCTAATGCCCATAAAATAATATGCGTATCTAATAACAGTTTCATTCCACCCCTCCAAACATTACCGCAATTTCATGATTCATTTCATCAAAATCATAATCATGATCATATAAATTCTGTCCCTTTGCTATGCCAATTCTTTTGGGGTTCATTTTGGTTTCCCTTTCTGAAGAGTCCGATTGCATGAACCGATTCATCATATCTAATAAAAACTGTAAATTATCTTCCGACAAAGTATTTACCTTTTGAACCACCTGTTCCTGTAATGTCATCATATCACCCACCTTTTCACCAAATATCATATCACAAAACATCTTATATTTCAATTCAATCCAATTCCAACACATATTATAAAATAAACTTAAAATTAGGCTTTAATCATGACCAAATCATCTCAATGGACATCTTGATTTGATAATTCTATTACTTAACTTTCTATAGCCCATAAACTCCAAGTATTCCTTTAACTCCAATTCATTCTGTTCTGAACGCGGAGCAATAACAATTTTATCAATCAAATCTTCAAAATCTATATTCTCTTCATTACACAATTCTTTTAGTGATACTTTCAATACTTTTTTAACTTTTCCATTTATAACTTCAAATCCAATTTCTGATTTTGCAATCTTTCGATTCCATAAATTTGTAAGTCTTATTTCTGACTCCGTGCAAAAGCTTTCATGCTTATGCATATAAGCACACCCAAGTAAATTATCCATTTCGCCAACTTCAGTACCTAATTCATTTAACACCACTTTACAACTTTTAGATTAAGCTGCGTCGCGCAAACATAGATATCTCAAGGCTTTAATAACAGCCCTTGATTTTATGTGGGTTTCGATGTTTTGTACCAAGTTTACATAAAATATCTGCCGCCTTATCTGTTCGCTAAGGGCAAACCGGAACTCCTGCACACTGCACCCCCTGTACTGTGACAATGTTTCCTCCATATAGGGCAGTAGTTTCATGGCACAGTAACTGATATTGATGAGATTCACCAGCATTTCAATCCCCTTGCGGCTGCGGACCATGTATGCGCATAACGACCAAAAGGATTTCTGCTCATAGTAGCTTACCTCAATGTTCCACCGGAACGAATACAGAAACAGTGGAATATACGGCATCCATCCGCTTCCCGTCTGGTTAAGCGGTGCCTTTTCCTGCCAGGCACAGAATATCTGAAGCTGTGCAGGGAGAATGGTGCTGAAAAACAGCCTCTTTGTACCATTCTCTTTTCCGCTGGAAGTTACATAGGCCATGACTTCACGGGTTCCGAAAATATTGGTCAGTACAAGACGGCACCCCATATAGTAATCCCCCGCCTTTTCTCTGGAAAGGGTAAAGTCGCTGTCTATTGACAGGCGGCGGCCATGCTTTGCCGGCCTGCCCTTTTTTCCGGTGGGAGCTGGCGGCAGGTCATACAGGACAGAATCAGCCCTCGCATTGCCGATCAGGTCAAGGTTTTCATATTCATCTACGATGGATACGAGGTTGTGCTTTACATACCAGCTGTCGCACAGGAGGATGACATTCCTCCGCCCATGAAACTCCGGCATCACATGGCGTACCATGGCCGCAGCAAGTTCCAGTTTTGATTCCTTCTTCTGCCACATACGGTATCCAAGGGGGACTGAGAGATAAGAGATTCTGCGCTGATGCCATACCGGCACACGCAGCATAAGGCTGACAAAGCAGTGCCCGTTGAGGTAATTGGAACCATTATGCGCCGCATGGTCAAACAGTTTTGACGCAGCCTCAAATTTCTCTCCGAACTTTGAAACCATGGTATCATCTATACACAGAAAGAGAGGCTGTGATTCCAGGTCTGCCGGAATCAACCGCAGAGCCAGTTTTGCAGTGACATTCATAAAAACAGAGCAGTCCACTTTTGCATAAGAGCAGGCATAATAAAAAGCATTGAGTGATTTTGCGGTTATGCCGGACAAAAAGTGTCTGTACAGGGAGCGGATGGAATCCGCGGATTCCATTGCCAGTATAGCTAATACAAGCAAAAACAGGCTTTCAGCAGTAGGGGCGGCAAAGGTGGAAAAATAAACAGAAAAATATCGAAAAAGCCTGCCAATTATGTGTTTGTCGTTGTATAATAAGGTTGTCGTATGAGGTCACTTCTTTCGTGTATTTTTGTTCGCAAACTTATTATACACCAGAGTGCCTCATACGGCATTTCTTTTAAAAAGTTGTAAAGTGGTGTTCATTTAATTTACCTGTATTAAAATAGGCTTTTAATATCTTATAATGCGCATGTTTCCTTATATCATATTGGTAAAAAACTTTATTAAAAGCTGCACCACTATATAAAAATAGATTCATAAATACTGATGTATTGAACACTATACATACTCCGTGTGCATCATCCGCATATCTTTCCCATTGTGCTGCATTATCATCTAATGTTGATAAACTAAAAGCAAATGGATATTCAGTTGCTAATCTGTTATATAATTTATCAAAAAACTCATTACATACTCCAATTTTTTCTGGATTAATATCTACTGAAACAGCATTTTGCAATTTTTCTATAAAGTCAACAATTTCTAATTTATCATTCATTGTAGCTGTATTACCCAACCAAATCTCTCTTTTACTCAAAATTCCTACCAAAGATGCGACTGATGTATAATGATACACCTTTGCTCCATACTGATACCTTATAATTCTTTGATTCACTTCTTGCTCTCTAACACTTAATTCCCTTTGACTCCTCATATAATCCTCCATCAAATTAATGCATCTACATCATAAGCATATATAAAGACAATAAATTTTCTTCCGTTTACTATCAGTATAGAACATAAACCTATTTTCTTCAACTTACTATCATAGCTTTATTTTTCATCAAATCTTGTCAAAAAAAATATATAATGGACTAATCTCCTTACATATTCCAAAAATTCAAAACACCCTCAACCCCTGATAAACACTGGGTTTGAAGGCACTTACTTAAATTGCTAATTTCGGTGAAGCCCTGCGCATCGTACAGGATCGATTGAATGAGAAAAACTTCTACGCATTTAACCCGGGATTTGATTGTACAAAATAATACAGATAAACAAGCCACAGGCACCTGCAAATCAGGCCGCTGTGGCTTGTCTTTTGCTAAATTTTGTCGCACTGACTTTCCTCTCCATGCTTCTGCTTTGCGGAATCTATAATCCCGCGCCTGACAGTAAACTTATGGCAGACGGAACTTCTTTACTTTGAGACGGAATAGTCAGTTTCGAAGCCACGGGCTTAAATGCGTTTCCTTCACAGGCCAAGGATAGACTTCGGGACTGGCTCTGAAATCGTTGGGATGGGAACTCGTGATCTGAATAGCAAAGCGGTATGACTTGCCCGGCTCATTCACGAACTCTCCCCGGATACGGATTCCCGGCCAGTCTTTCTCTAACATATTTTCCTTGGAAACGATATTACTCATAATATATTCGCCGTTTTCATCGTAGACAAAAACTTGAAAAGAATCTTTATCATCATAGTCGTCCCAATTACTAAAAGATGCAAAATACAGTCTGGAATCCATCTCGGTATCTTTCCGCATGATCCACGTAAGGTCTTTAGGGGCTGGCAGTCTCGGCGCGTCTTCTCCCTTATACTCAAATGCATCCGACAAGACATACGGGCTGTCAGCGTAAGTGATGCCATCCCCGACGGCACACACTGCAAAATAATAATAACCATTGTCCCAAAATTCACATGACAGGTTCAGATCAAAAAACGATTCGTCGTCTATACTGCCTCGCATGTCGCTTTCATTTCCCCATTCGCTCCGGTTAAGATTCGGCGGTTCTGGTGTATCGCACCGATACAACCGCCATTTATAATGCACCTCACTGCCTTCGCCCGATTGCGGTACATTTCCCCACAGTGCAATGCCTGTCTCCCCATCCCAGTGGGGGTCGGAAGGCGCAGGCAATACAGTCAGGTTTGAATCCCCCGTCTGTACAGTCTCCTGCTGTATGCTCTGCTCCGGTACAACATTCCACACCAGGACGACACCGGCCACAAACGCCGCCAAAACCACTCCCAAAACAGCATAACGCGTATGGGAAAAAGCATTTTCCACCTGTTTGACGGATTGGTAACGTTTGTTCGGATCTAAGTTGGTGCACTTGGAAATAATCTTTTTATAGTGCGGTTTTCTTGCATTTTCTCCCAGCAGCTTTTCCATCGTAATCCCCATGGCGTAAATATCCGCCCGCTCGTCGGTCTGGGAAAACCCATACTGTTCCGGCGGTGCATATCCGCGGGTGCCAAGCTGTATGGTATCCTGTTCCAGATCCTCCTTTGGCATACGCGCTGCATCAAAATCAATCAAACGGATGTGACTGTCTTTTGCATAGAGGATATTCGAAGGTTTGATATCCCGGTGAATAATTCCTTTTTTATGCAGGAAATCCAAAACACCGCAGAGTTCCTTAACAATGTTTAAAAATTGTCTGTTGGATAATTCAAAACCGCCGACTGCCGATCCCTCTATATATTCTTCGACGACCGTCGTGGAATCGTCAGCCAGGATAACCTCGTACAGTCTGGGCAGATAAGGGTGTGTAAAGGTCTGCAATGACGCGTAGACCGGATGTTTTCCTTTTAATTCTTTCCGAATAAAAAGCTGCCCTTCATTTCGTTTCCGCACAAGATGCACGGTACTTTTTTCACTCTGTTTCAATAATTTTACGACTTCGTATTCCATATCTTAATGTCCCTTTAACACGATAGCGCCCGCTATCATTATAGCAATCAGTTTTTAACTCTACAAGACGCTTTTCCTTTACTGATGTCGGAACAGCTCATGGATTTTTCCCGATAACCGGTTTTGCTGCGGCATTTACAATAGTTTCCCCAGCCCCGGCATTTTTTTCAGGATCCAGGTCACCATCCCTCCTAAAACCATGCTAACCACGCACCATCCAAAAGAAATAAACAATGACGGTATCCGATTATTCATAAATGTCTCATATGGCTGATACCAGATCAGTTTAAAATAATGATCGAGCAGATAAATGCCAAATGTAAGTGACCCCGCAAAGCAGACTGCCCTCGCACACCTCCCGTCCAACAATGCCGGAACTCTGACCGTAACCATATATTTAATGAATAAGAAGGCCGTGGCCGCGAACAGATAATCAAACAGTGTAAGATAGTTCTCTCCGGTCACTCCCTCGCCCAGAATACACAGACAGGACAGGAGAAGTCCCATAAAAACGGCGGCTGTCAGTTCTGTCCATTTCTTTCGGGAAAGTAATTGTATATCGATTCTGTGGTCAAGGTAATATCCGACCAGAGGATAAAAAAAGGGCGAATAAGAAGCAAGCGGAACAGAAAACCATTCCGCAAGCGCAATGCCTTCCCCTCCAGTTATCCATAAATAAAGATTCAGCATGGGCAGCAGGGACAAGAGCACAAAATGTAGCGCAAACAACATATAGAAATCCTGTCTGCTCATCTGTTTCGCAATTTTTTGCAAAAAAGGAAGCATAAAAAGAAAGCCCAGATACGCATAAAGATACCAGTACGCCCCTGTCTCTTCCAAATTCCCGGCAAGTATTCCATAGAAAAAGCGTTTCATCGTAAACACAAAGGGTTTTCCCAATGCACGCGCATACAGCATACACTCCGTATAAATTCCTGCCTCAAAAAGCAGGATGACAAAACCTATTCTGCTGATTCGCTTCTTGCAAACAGTGCGAAAGTCTTCCTGCTTCTCCAGCAGCAAAGCACCGGAAACCATAAAAAAAACAGGTACGTTGATTTTGGTCAGCACCGACAGTATTATGTAACAAATCTGTTTGATGCCGGATGCATCCATAAACAAGCGGTAACCTTTCAGATGATTAAAAATGACCAGAAAACAGGCGATGCAACGCAGCCATTCACAGTAAACTTTCTTCATGCCGCCCAGCCCTGTCTGTCTACTTCCACCGTGCTCCATGCAACTCCCCATACCTCCCCTGACACGCAGACTATACCGGCCATCAGATCTACTGACCCAAAACCTATTTGCTATTATAGGCAGTTTTGTGTCGATTTTGGTCTACCACAGGTAGACAATTGGCGTTTTTCTTCGAATCTTTTCCAAAAAAGTTGTTACTTTTGGGGGAAACAGGTATAATAGGCAAGAAAGACTGCTGCGGTGAAAACCGGCCTTACGCAATCCCGCAATCTATGGAAAGGCCCGCACGGGAAAACAATTAAAATGAGGTGAAAAATGGACGGCAAATCAACCGATGAATTAAAAAATGAGATCAAAGAGGTAACAGATATCGAAGACTTTCTGTCTGCTAACAGCGCACATCTCATAAAAGAAAGCCTGTCCAAGCATCTGCATGCGCTGCTTTCCCTGAAAAATCTCAGCAGAGCGGACGTGATACGCGGATCTCTTCTGGGCAGAGCCTATGTCTATCGGATTTTTGCCGGTCAGAAAATACCTTCCCGCGACAAACTGATCGCTCTGGCCTTTGGCATGCGGCTTTCTGATGAAGAAACGCAGAAAATGTTAAAACTATCCGGCAACAGGGAATTGTACGCCAGGGACGAACGAGATGCGCTGATCCTGTTCGCCCTGCAGCGGAACATGACCATCATAGACACAAACGGCCTGCTGTTCGATCATCACTTCGCAGTGTTAAATACCACGAAAGAATAAATTTGCAAAAATAATTTTCATTTAATCAAAATGTAAATGACCTCCCCTGATAAACACTGGCTTTCCACCCACTTACTTAAATCGCTGATTTCGGTGAAGCCCTGCGAATCGTTCAGGATTGATTGAAAGAAGTGCGGTTTCATCGCCAGACTCCCTGCCGAACCTTTTCTGCCAGAGCATTCATAAAAGCTGTACAGATGACACCTTTACGTTTATCCAAAGAGTCCTCCTGTTAGGAACGGCATTTAAGTTACCCATACAAACATAAACGGCATTCTTTACCACATCATGTCGTAACAGAATACCGTTTAATAATCTCGTTGCCCTATTTCATTTTCAATACATCATAAGCCTCCGCCATCTGCTCATAAGCCTGTTGTAAAAGCTTCCTCGGACTGGCAATATTAACACGGATGCATCCGCGCCCTTCTTTCTTAAAAACGCTCCCCATATATACAGCCACATGCGCCTTTTCAATAAACCATCTTTCCAGTTCTTCTTCCGTACAATTTAGCTGAGCGTAATCCATCCACAATAGAAAGGTGCCTTCCCTTGGGTAAATGTGGAACTCTGGCATATGTTCAGAAAAATAACTGCGTGTATAGGCTTCATTTTCATTGATATAGGCAAGCATTTCTTCATACCAGGCATCACATTCCGTATAAGCTTTCTCCGCTGCCGTCACTGCAAAAACCGTAGGATTATGCATCCCGATGCGATCAATGTCTGCTTGTACCTTCTTACGCAATTCCTGGTTCGGAATGACCAGGTAAGATAAAATCACACCGGGAATATTAAATGTTTTGGTTGGTGAAGCCGCTACAACCAATCGCTCCCGGATCTCCTCTTTCAGGGAAAGCGTTGAGATAAAGTTTACTCCCTGGGCCGTGATATCTCCATGGATTTCATCAACAAACAAAAGCAGATCATGTTTGATACAGAACTCACCCACCTGCTCCAGTTCCTCCTTTGTAAAGACCCTGCCAACCGGATTATGGGGACTGCACAAGATGAACATTTTCGTATTGGGAGTGACCGTTTCTTCCAAATGCTTAAAATCAATCCGGTATCTGTCATTTTCCAACACAAGCCTGCTCTCAAGCACAGTCCTGTGATTCTTAACAATCGCATCATACAAGGGACCATAAGCCGGTGTATTGATCATGACGACGTCCCCTTCCTCTGTAAAAGTATCCACACACAGGCTGGAGGAGATATTGATTCTTGGACAGAACACGATTTCTTCTTTTTGTATCTTAACATCATGTTTTCTCTGCATCCAGGAAATGAAACTGTCATAAAATGCTTCGTTCAAATCCGTATAGCCAAAAATCCCATGATCCACACACTTCCGGAATCCATCTATGATCGGCTCCGGCACCCGAAAATCCATATCCGCCACTCCAAGATGAATCAGCTGACTGGTTCCGTACTTTTTATCCATGGTATCCCATCTTCCACAATTGGTATTTCTTCTGTCCACAATCGTGTCAAAATCATATTCTGGAGTCAACATAATGGCATCTCCCTTCTACTGACCGGCTTCCACATCAATGCCGTCCGCTTTATTCAAAGCAACATATTCTGCATAATTCTCACTGCCCTTTTTAATCTTCATAATACCAATACCAGTGGCAGCCCAGATCAGAGCAAATATAATACCCGTATAATTCAGGCATGCCCATGGAAGATAAGAAAGTGTGGGTACACCCAAGGTGGTTGCCATATACACGCCGGCAGCCGTCCATGGCGTAATCGGCTCAATGACTGTAGCAGCATCTTCCAGTGTTCTTGATAAATTCCTTGGTTCCAGACCGCGTTTTACGTAGGTACTGTGGAACATTTCGCCCGGTATCAGAATCGATAACTGTCCGTTGGATGTTACAAACACTGCGGTAATACAGGATACGATTGTTGAGAAAATCAGTCCAAAGGTGCTCTTTACAGACTTCATAATCCGGTTTAAAACGATATCCAATGATCCGGTGACCGCCAGTGTGCCTGCAAATCCATAAGCACAAAATGCAATCAGTACGGTACTTAACATGGATAACATACCGCCACGCTGCAGAAGCGTCGGTATATCCGGAATCAGATTGGCCGCATCAAAACCTGCAACTTGAATCATATCCAGCTTAAAGCCGCCAATCGCCGCATTAAAACAGTCCGCTAACTTAAATCCCTGGAAAACAACGCCGTTAAACATGGCTACCGCACTGGAGATCAGCATCACAGGAATGGTCGGTTTCTTGCGAATGGAGCCATATAATACGATGACAATCGGCAGGATAATCATCGGGTTAAAAGAGAAAATCTGATGCAGGGTATCTAAAATCGCTGAAACCTTTTCCGGTGTTGTGCCGGACAATCCATCCAGATTCATTCCCACGGCAGTATATACGATACAGCAGATAATGAATCCGGGCCCGGTTGTCCAAAGCATATGGGCAATGTGGTCATATAATTTGGAACCCGCCGCAATCGGTGCTAAATTAGTGGTATCGGAAAGGGGAGACATTTTATCTCCAAAATATGCACCTGATACCACTGCTCCTGCCACAATCGGGAGCGGTGCGCCAAGACCGGATGCAATACCCATCAAAGCGACGCCGATGGTACCCGCCGATCCCCAGGAAGTACCTGTACAGATAGATACAATAGCGGTAACAAGAAATGCCGTAACAATCAAAAACGATGGATTGATAATCTTCAGGCCATAATATACCATCATGGGAATGGTCCCACCAATCATCCATGTACCAATCAGAAATCCCACAATGATCAAGATGAATATAGCGGGCATCGTCTTGGAAAGTTTCCCTACAATGGAATCCATGATCTCATCCCATGAGTAACCCAGATATATTGCGATTACTGCCGCAACTGCTGCAGACACCAGCATCAGAACCTCTGCGCTTAAGCCTAAGATCGCGTAACCAATTCCCAATAGCAAAATCATTGCTATAATCGGTAAAACTGCCAGTAAAAAGGTAGGCTGCTTCTTTTCTCTTATCTTTTTTGTTTTATCCATAATCTTGAAATTCCTCCTGTTTCGTTGGTGACTACAACTCTGCAATCACTTCTACTTCACAAAGCACATTTTTCGGTAAAGTTTTTACCGCAACACATGATCTTGCCGGTTTGTTCACAAAATACTCCCCGTATATCTCATTGAATGCCGCAAAATCATTCATGTCTGCGAGAAAACAGGTTGTTTTTATGACATTGTCAAATGATGCTCCTGCTTCTTCTAATATGGCTGAAATATTTTTCATTACCTGTTTTGCCTGAGCACAAATTTCCGTACCGACAATTTCTCCCGTCTCAGCATCCGCCGGAATCTGTCCCGATGTAAACAACAGTCCTTTACAGGAAACTGCCTGTGAATACGGGCCAATCGCCGGCGCCGCCTTTGCCGTCTGAATCGTTTGACTCATATCCTCCCTCCTTTGCATTACTATTTTTCATTTACTGTACAATAATAATATCACTAAAATTTATTTTAGTAAATAGAACTTTGTTTGCTGTTTTATACGAAAAGCTAAAATTATTTTTATTCAACTTGTACAAAATAAAATTTACTAATATAATATAACTATATATTTTTTAGGGGGAAACTTGCTATGACGAACGACAAACCGTATCTTGTATTGACAGCCACCGACAAGGCAATTCTGGCATCCTATGCAGCAATGGTGCCAAATCTTGGCGAATACCTTGGCGATGGATATGAGATTATTCTGCACAGCCTGGAAAATCTGCATCACTCTGTGATTGAAAATGTGAACGGACATTACTCAGGCAGAGCGAACGGCGCCCCGATTACAGATCTTGCCCTTTCCATGTTATCCAAAATCGAACACGACAAAAGCCATGCAAACATCTGTTACCTAAACCGTTCTAAATCCGGTGTTCCTCTTCGCTCCTCCACAATTCCGATATTCGGAGAAAGCAAAAGAATCATTGGTCTTCTGTGCATCAATTTCTACACAGACATTCCCTTTTCTTCTGTTTTAAAAAAATTTTCTTTTGCTTCACCTGTGGTACCATCTATTTCGCCGGAAATCCGGGAAAATTTTGCAGAGAATACAGATGAACTGATTGAAACAGCCCTCACGGAAATTAAAAATGCCATCCTGAATGACTTATCCATCTCCTCCCAGAATAAAAATAAAGAAATCATCCTGGAACTCTATAACAGGGGCATTTTTAATATTAAAGATTCCGTTATCAAGGTTGCATCTCTTCTTGGTATTTCCAAAAATACGGTGTATATGCATATCCGCAATGTGAAAGCCAGGGATTGATACAACATTAACCGAAGTATATATTTTTATTGATTGGAGAAAACATGACCATCAGCAAACAAGCTTCTAACACCACCAACCTGACGGAGGGCTGTATCTGGAAACAGATTATTGCCTTTGCGGTTCCGCTTTTTATAGGTAATCTTTTTCAGCAGTTGTATAATACTGCAGATTCCCTGATTGTCGGGAATTTTCTCGGCAGCAATGCCCTGGCCGCAGTTTCTTCTTCGGGAAATCTGATTTTTCTTATGGTTGGGTTCTTTCAGGGTATCTCTGTGGGCGCAGGGGTTGTAATTGCCAGATATTATGGCGCCAGAGCCTATAAAGAGGTGCAAAAGGCGATACACACCACAGTGGCTTTCGGTCTTGTTTCCGGTATTTTCCTGACCATATTCGGAACACTGCTTACCTCCCGGATTCTGATATGGATGGGAACACCAGCGGACGTACTGCCTGAATCTGCGGTCTATTTCAGAATTTATTTTATGGGTTCCTTATCCTTTGTCATGTACAATGTTTTTGTGGGAATCTTACAATCCATCGGTGATAGCCGCCATCCGCTTATTTATTTGGTGATATCGTCTGTCATTAACGTTCTTCTGGATCTTTTGTTTGTAGCTGTCTTAGGACTGGGTGTGGGATCCGCCGCTGTTGCCACGATTCTTTCACAGTTTTTCAGCGCCTTTTTATGCCTTTTCCGCCTTACCTATAAAAGTCCGGAGGAATATCGTGTTTATATCAGACATATTTGTTTTGATCTGCCGATGCTTCGACAAATTATTGCAAACGGCCTGCCCGCCGGCTTCCAGAACTCCATCATTGCTTTTGCTAATGTGGTAGTACAATCCAACATCAATAAATTCGGCAAAATGGCTGTTGCAGGAAGCGGGGCCTATTCTAAGATAGAAGGTTTCGGTTTCCTGCCTATTACCTGTTTTGCCATGGCCCTGACTACTTTTATCAGCCAGAACCTGGGCGCCAGACAATATGACCGTGCCAGGAAGGGAGCCAGGTTCGGTATTTTATGTTCTGTCATCATGGCTGAACTTGTGGGTATCTTAATCTACTTCACCGTACCCGCACTGCTTGCGGCCTTCAACCGCACCCCGGAAGTGATCGGCTTTGGCACCACCCATGCCAGAACGGTAACTCTCTTTTATTTCCTGCTCTCTTTTTCCCACTGTATAGCGGGCATCTTAAGAGGCGCCGGCAAAGCCGCTGTACCAATGCTCACGATGCTCTGTTTCTGGTGTATCGTCCGGGTCAGTTACATAACGATCGCTGTCCATTTCATTCCGAAAATTAACGTAATATTTTGGGCCTATCCGCTGACCTGGAGTTTAAGTTCGATTGTTTTTCTCATTTACTTCCTAAAAGCAGATTGGGTCCATGGGTTTGAAAAATAAACGCCGCCAAGATAAGGAAAGATCAGAAAGGCAGACATTATCCACAGATTATTTCTCTGGTATTTAGTCTTGACCTTTCTGATCTTAACATGCAGAATACTAAAATCTAAATAAATATCTCCAAAAATCAACCTCTTCAGACCGCAGACGCAATAATCTGCATATTTCCCTGCAATTCCACCGTACCATACCCACAGGGCAGAATAAAATGGTCTCCTTTTTGTATCATCTGTCCGTTGATCAGTCCTTCTCCTTCTGTCACACTCATGATCAGGAAGGGATACTCCTGTGCAAAGGAAATCTGCTTCGTCACTTCCAGCTTCCAGACTTTATAATAATCACAGGAAATCAGCAGATTCATTTCATTTTGGGGCAGTTCTCCCGCTTTGAGGACACTATCCTCGGCAGACTTGGCCGGCACCGTGATCACATCGATGCTCTGGTCCACATGAAGCTGTCTGGGCTTGCCATCCGTCAGTCTGTCATAATCATAGACACGGTAAGTAATATCACTGTTCTGTTGTGTCTCTAACAGCATGATGCCTCCCTTGATCGCATGCACGGTACCCGGATCGATCTGGATAAAGTCACCCTTTTTAATCGGGATCTCCCGGATAAACTCACTCCACCTTCCCTGCCGGATCATATCCTCCAGTTCCTGTTTGTCCTTCGCATGATGCCCGATCACCAGCACTGAATCCTCTTCACATGCCAGGATATACCAGCACTCGGTCTTGCCAAAGGAGCCATTCTCATGCACTTTCGCATAAGCATCATCCGGGTGCACCTGAATACTGAGATCTGCCTTCGCGTCAATGATCTTCGTCAGGAGCGGGAACCGGTCATACCCCGTCTCTCCAAAAAGTTCTGGGTGCTTCTCCCACAGTTCTGATAAGGTACATCCTTCATAAATGCCCTCTTTAACGGTACAATCCCCGTTGGGATGGGCGCTGACAGCCCAGCATTCCCCTGTATCGTCTCCTGGAATCTGATACGGCCATTCGCTTCCCAGACGGCTGCCGCCCCAGATCATCTGCTTAAATACAGGATGTAAAAACAAAATTGGTCTTTCTTTCTCATTCATAGATAACATAGCTCCATTCGTCTCCACTACTCTTTGATACCAGTATGCCGAATCTTTTACAATCCGTTTCTGGGTCTTAAAATCAACGTACACAATGCCAAACCGTTCCGTATACCCCTTGTCCCATTCAAAATTGTCCACAAAGGTCCACAGGAAATACCCTCTCACATCAGCCCCTTCATCATTTGCTTTCTGCAGGGCTGAAAGATAGGTATCCAAAAATGTGATCCGGTTAGGATCATGCACTCTCCCGTCCTTTGACACCATGTCATGGCAGGACATACCGTTCTCCGTGATGTAAAGAGGCAGTTTATATCTCTCATAAAGGAACTTCACACCCCAATACAGACACTGCGGCGTTACCGGCCACCCTGCCGCTGTTTTGGAATGTCCTGCGGGTCTGTTGACAAACTCCGGCTCCCCATCTTTACCTGCACGAACACTATACCCATTATAGATATTCTGTCCCATAAAGTCCAGAGGCTGCGATATCAATTTCATATCTTCTTCGGTAATCACCGGCAGATAGTCCTTGAATTTAATCATCCCTTCTTCCGGGTATTTCCCTAAGAATACCGGATCAGAGAACCATGCCACATTCCAGGTCCAGTTATCCATCGGATTATAAAAAGAAAACAGCACGCGTCTTGCCGCCTCAATATCTTCCGGTTTATTACTTTCCGGAAAGGCCATGCCACAGGTCGGTGCATACCCAACCTGAATGGGCCGGGACGCATATTGGCGCAGGTTCATGACTGCCTGACCATGTGCCCGCAGTGCATTGTGCGCAATCTGAAAAGTATCCCGGTATTCCATTTTTCTGCCCGGTGCATGGACCCCTCTTAAATGACCAAGTCCCACAAAACACTGGGGCTCATTAAGGGTGATAAAATATTCACAGATATCGGAAAACTTTTCAGCCACTACCCTTGCATACTCACCGAACCAGCCTATGATATCCTCATTGAGCCAGCCGCCCAAATCCTGCAGTGCCTGAGGCAGTTCCCAATGATACATAGTAAGATAAGGTGTGATTCCATTTCTTTTCATCTCCAAAATCATGTCCCGATACAATGCCACTGCCTTCTCATTCACTGCCCCTGTTCCCTCTGGCATCAGTCTTGCCCAGCTTATGGAAAATCGATACGCCCGAATGCCCAAAAGCCGCATTAACTTATAATCTTCTTTATAACGATGTATGTGGTCACATGCTGTCGCTGCATCTGTGCCATCCAGTATCCGCCCTTCTTCAGTAAAGGTGTCCCAGATCATGTGGCCTGCGCCATCCCCAGCATCCCTTCCTTCCACCTGATATGCACTACTGGCAACGCCCCATACAAAATCCTCCCTAAACATCTGTTCATGTCCTCCCTTAATATCATTTTCCTCACCCTACCTCATCTTAAATCTATGCAGAGGTAATCACCGAAACCAGATAAAACGGTGTCACATCGTCCTCGTGAGTCTCCACCAGACGTATCTCCACGGTATGCTCACCAGCCGCAATGTGATGCGCCAGCGTACTGATATAGAGACAATCTCCCCAGGTCTCATCAAAATTAGCATCCAGTGTGACTGCATGTTCTTCATCGCCATCCAACACCGCAATGGCCACAGGCGCCGGATGTCTTACCGACTTGCGGTACTGTACCGCAATCTCCGTTCCTTCCACTACAAAGGTGATGCCAGCTCCTTTGTCCGAAGCCATATACCCGCACCGGAATATATCATTGACATATTTCTTAAAAGAAGTGTCTGCCCTGAATCCCCTACAGACCGGGGTACTGTTATGATTCTGGTAACGCCTTGCATGTTCATAAGCATTGGCAGTCAGAGGCTTTGGCATCTCTGCCGGCTGCTCCTCTTCCTGCATCTGTATGTATACTTTATTCAGGAAATCTGTGATCACTTCCGCTAAAAGCGCATGACCGTCCGTGTTCGGATGCAGGTCATCCGGTGTGATCTGACGATTCTCAATAGCGCCTGAGACCACCTGCGGATAGATGGTTGGCTTCATGCTGACACTCGGCAAACTGTAGTGCGCTCCGATTTCCCGATGTTTCTCCTCAGCGCTCACCCCGGTATCATAGCAGATATTGTGAATCAATATTACCGCCGGCTCACAGATATTTCCATAAACTTTCCGCACCAACCCTTCATAGGTCTCCTGATAGAAATCCGTGTTTTCATCATTCACAGAAAACTCTATACTGACAAAATCCGGTTTATACAGCAACACATCTTCTTCCACTCTTGCAGCCCCAAACTGGGAAGTGGTGCCGCCGACGCCGGCATTGATATAGGTAAAAGCCGTCTTCGGAAACCGTTTCACGAACCAGTCGAACACCAGAAAGGCATAACAATTCGTATATTGGGTGGATACAGAGCCCTGGGTGATGGAACCGCCCAAAAATGCCATGGTCATGCGGTCTCCCTGTGCCGCCCTTTTCATCAACTGTTTCAGACGATAAAGATTGCCTCTGTGTACCCAGCCCTTATCTGCCTGTATATCATATCCCATACTATGTAATCCTCCTCTTTCCAGTACTTAATTTTTAACTATATATCTCTGATTATTTAAGTAATCCTGCCGTGAACAAACAAAACTGTCTGTTCAAAAACGTTCCCCACTCCGTGGATAATCTAAAACATAAAATAGATACAAAAACAGCGGAAGCCCCATAATAAAAACATTTATGAAAGTAACTTCCGCTGAAAAATCCTTGCCTATATTGACATCTGCATCATAAGTTGTCTCTATTCTACTAGCTTACCCCCGAAATAACAAGACAGCGGCAACGGATTTTTTATTTTCGTAAACCATGCACAAATAAGCATAACATTTTTAGCTAAAATTAACTTAATTTTACTTAAATGGCATTCCGCAACTTACTGTTTTGCCTCCGGCAGTCTGAGCCGAAAAAGCCGCTTGGCCAGCTGCCTGAAATTGAATGGTATGAGCGGATAAATATAACTCTTATCAGACAATGTCTTATTACAGACAATAGACACAGCAAAGATCAAAACAGCCGCAATATATCCATATACATCAAAGATTGCCGTCAGGACGAGGTTGATAATCCTCATAAATTTCAGGGCATATCCAAGTTCATAGTTTTGCTGCGTGTAGTTTGCGATAGCCACAAACGCCATATACAGCATGACTTCCGAATTGAACCAACCGCTGTTGACAGAAAATTCTCCCAGGACCAGCGCCGCCATGACACTGAGCGGCGTGCTCAACATATTCGGCGTGTTTACTGCCGCCAGCTTCAGGCCGTCAATGGCCAGTTCCAGAATCAAAAACTGGGCAATCAAAGGAATGTTGGATGCTTCCTGCAGCATGATAAATTGAAAGGACTCCGGCACCCACTCCGGATTTTGCATCAACAGCAAAAAAGTGGGCGTCATGATATAGGTAAGAATGGAAATAATAAACCTGGACAGCCGCAGGTACGTTCCCGTAATAGGCGGAAAATAATAATCATCCGCTTCCTCCACAATATCAAAAATGGAAGTAGGCACGATCATGGCTGAAGGAGAATTATCCACCAGAATGACAATATCTCCTTCCAGAACCTGTGCTGCCGCCACGTCCGGCCTTTCCGTGAACTTAAATTTAGGAAAGGGATTAAACCATTTCCTTTGATAGAGACATTCTGCCAGACTCTCCTGATTCATGGTCAGCGCGTCCACCCGTATCTCCTTAATACGCCTTTTTACTTTATCTAGAAAGGCATGGTCCACCCGGTTATCCATATAGCACAGCACGATATCCGTCTGGGAACTTTTACCCGCGTTCATCATCTCCATACGAAGTTCGGTACTGCGGATACGCCGCCTGATCAGGGCCGTATTAAAGACAACTGTCTCCACGAATCCATCTTTGGAACCCCGAAGTGTCTTATCTTTATCCGGCTCCTCCACACCCCTGGCCGGATATGTCCTGGAATCAATCAGCACACATCTGTCATAGCCATCAATAAAGAGTGCAAATACACCCGATAAAATATTGTACAGAATATCATTCCAGTCGTCTTTTAAGTCTACCTCCACATAGGGGGTAGCCTTTTTAGCCATTCCATAGGCGCTGTCCGGCATATCCTCCGCTGTCAGTCCGATAAAATACTGCAGAATCTTCATCATCAGCTCATCTTTGCAGAAACCGTCTATAAAATAGATGCAGGCCTGTCTGCCACCCACTTCTATCACACGATATACCACATCAAAGCTTGCATCGGGTGCCATGTGCGCTTTCATGTACTCCATATTTTCAGGTAAGGACATTGTCATTTTCTGACTGTTTTCCAACTGCCTTTGTTCCTGTCCGTTTTGTTGCATGCCGTTATTATTTTTCACCGCAAAAACTCCTTCCAAGACTTTACCATTGTTTCCCATAGTATGTCTTGGAAGGAGTTTTCTTATGCATATCTTTAAATCCCATTTCCTCTCAAATCGTATTCCGTGACTGGCACCATACTGCCACGTCAGGCTTTTCCGGTACTGCCATGTCCGCCGCGGTCTGCATGATCAAGATGCGCAACCTCATCAAAAGTAATTCGTGGCTGGTTCTCCATGATCCGGAACTGACAGATCCTGTCATTCACATGAATCTCTGTATCCCGCACCGCATACACGGGCATAAACCACTGATCATGATCGCCGCAGTAAGAGGCATCTATAACACCCTGATGATTCGTCTGGATAATACCAAAATTCTTAAAGGTAGAACTGCGCGGCACCACATGAGCCTCATATCCTGCGGGAAGCTCCATGGCCACACCAAGCGGAATCAATTTAAACTCACCCTTTTTCAGCACTACATCTTCTGCCGCACGCAGATCAATCCAGTCGGACTTACCGTCTATGTAAGTAAGTTTTTCTATTTTATCTGTAAAATACTTTATTCTGATCGTTTCTGTACTCATTGTCTTCTCCGTGTTCATTCATAATCTCCACAGTAAAGCACCGGAACCAACGGATCCTCCTGCTCTAAACTTTTGGAAACATCAATCACTCTCTGATTACGGCTTCCCTTCCAGAGAAGCTTTACGTCTTTTAACTCAATCTTAAATTCCCCGTCCACCAGCACATCTACAAACTTCATGGCCGGATAATGCAGAATATCTTCCCAACTGTCACCTGTATAAAGCCAGATTGTCTTATTGGGATATTTCTGTTTGATTTCCTCCATCAGGCTTCTCACATCCAATCGGTTTGCCGAATGGAGGGGATCTCCGCCTGAAAAAGTGATTCCATTGATATAGGGTTTCTCCAATTGGTTAAAGATTTCCTGTTTTGCAGTCTCGTCAAAGGGCAGACCGCCATCCGGATCCCAAGTGAGAGGATTCTGACACTCTTTACAGCAGTGTGAACAGCCCGCAAGCCAAAGCACCACTCGAAGACCGTCGCCGTTTAGCATGTCGTCCTTTGTAATATTATGGTATCTCATAAATTATATATCCTTATTTAATGTGAAAACCTCTGCATTTCATGCAGAGCTTCATGCAATGCTCCTTCACAAAGGCCTTGTCTTTGCCTCGTGAAAACCTCTGCATTTCATGCAGAGCTTCATTCACTACGGCTTCGCCTTCGTTCATGATGGACGCTCGCCGCAAGCATAACGCCTCCTGTAAACAGGGGCATTATGTTTGTGGCTCGCTGTTTTCACATGCTTTTCCTTTCTGCGATTTCTGCCATTTTGGCATCACTGAGTCTTGTGTCGCCATGGACGCGGGAATAAGCCAGATAACCGTTCATACGGTCAATTTTTGTCAGGTTACGGCTGCCGCATATAGGACAGACATCCATTTCCAGTTCCTGATGCCCACAATCATCGCAGTAGGCTAATGACAAATTCACTCCCTCATAGAATCCCATATCCATGGCCCGCCTGATCAGGGTCTTAATCGCTTCCATATTGTAGTCTATAGGATACTTGACATACTGAATTTTTCCGCCATTTGCCATCTCCCAGAATCGATATTCCAGATCCTGCTTCTCGATAGGCGTAATATCTTCCGTTACATGACAGTGGAAACTGTTGGAAACATAATCCCTGTCAGAAACACCCTCTATAATACCATATTTGGCCCTGAACTGTTTCACCTGCAGGCCGCAGAGATTTTCCGCCGGCGTGCCGTAAATCGCATAAAGGTGACCATCTTGTTCTTTGTATTCCGTAATCTTATTATTGATATGCTCCAGTACTTCCAGGGCAAATGCCCCATCTTCCACAAGAGACTTACCATTATATAACTCCTGCAGTTCATTAAAAGCTGTGATACCAAAGCTTGCTGTGGCAGACTTAAGAATCGGTTTGATCTTGTCATGCAGCTGCAGATGTCCGCCCAGAAAACCACCCTCACAATAAGCGAGCGGATTCGTGGAAGCCCGCATCTCCCCTAAATACGCATAGGTTCTGATATGCAGCTGTCTGATCAGATTCAGGTAATAGTCAAGCACCTCATAGAAATCCTTTCCCTCCTGTCTTGACTTCGCCAAAATCATAGGCAGGTGCAGGGATACCGCTCCCACATTGAATCTGCCTACAAAAACAGGCGTATCTTCTTCATCTGCCGGATGCATACCGCCACGCTCATACCAAGGGGAAAGGAAGGCGCGGCATCCCATAGGCGAGATTACTTTACCATACTGCTTGTACATACTGGCTATATAGCCCTTCCCGGTAAGACTGAGCCAGTCCGGATACATGGTCTTGGCCGAACATTTGACGCCCGCCTCAAACACATCTTCCAGCTCCTTACCGGCCCCATGCAGATTCTCATCGTATAAGAACACAATTTTCGGAAACAGCACCGGCTTCTTACAATCTTTCTTGCCCTGCCCCTTACGCCGCACATTGAGCATCATGATCGTGCCCATCTTTGCAAACCGTCCGGTGCCAATGCCCGCCGTCACTGTGATAAAAGGATAATCCCCGCGGCTGCTGGCCACAGTATTGAACTTATACTCCCAGCCCTGGAATCCCTGCTCAAACTCTTTCTTCACATCTGCCAGAGCCTGTGCCTCTGCTCTCTCCTGGTCAATGCCAAGGTTCCTATATTTCTCAATATTTCTCTTATAAGATTTTTCGGCATAGGGCTCCAGGATCTTGTCCACCTCCGGCACTGTAAAGCCGCCATACTGCTGACTTGCCGCACTTAAAACGATATCCCCTATGACATCAAAGGCCACATCCAGCGTCTTCGGCTCATTATACCAGATATTTCCCATCTCAAAACCGCCGCTTAACACTTCTGCCACATTAAAGAGACAGCAGTTCATCGTATCTCTTCTGGCAGACATATCATGGACATAGATATATCCGTCACGGCAGGCCTGAATCTCTTCCGTAGTCATAAAAAATTTCTGGTATAGTTCCTTATTAAACTGGTTAAAAATCAGACTTCGCTTGGTAGATACCAGAGCGCTGTCCGTATTAGCGTTTTCCTTATCCCCAATATACATGATTGACTGACTCTTCTTATAGACATCGTCCATCATGCGCACAAAATCCTGTTTGTAGTTACGATAATCGCGGTAGCTCTTTGCCACAATAGGCTTGACGTCTTCTAAGGCGCTCTCCACAATATTGTGCATGATCTGAATCGGAATCTGCGCTTCATCCAGTTCATTTACTTTTTCAATAACTGTCTGACAGATATGACGCTTCTCTTCTTCCGTAAATTTGGTCAGGGCGCGGTATGCACTCTTTCCGACAGCATCAATGACTTTCTGAACATTAAACGCTTCCAGACTGCCATCCTTCTTGATTACCTTTACAATTTTTTCCGGTTGATACTCCAGACTGAAATTCTCTCCAACTGAATTATCTGATTCGAATTTACTGCTCATACATTCCCTCCATGGTGCTTTGCCGCAGGAATTCCCCTCCTGCTCATTCTCCCTCTCCCCTACAAAATATTGTATCAGTTGACATAATAATACCATATTTAGTGGTTTAGATTTAGTATAAGATAATAAACTTGGGATGTCAATGTTACCACTCCATAAAAACCACCAAAAAGGGATATGTCTTTTTGTGACATATCCCATACAAAATTCTATTGACAAAATTCGAAATATCATGCAATCATGCCTGCATGCGCGATTGCGGCCACAGCCTCTTCAATTTCTTCCACAGGAAGTGTCAGGGCAAAACGCACATGCCCTCGTCCCAAAGACCCGAAGCTGCTTCCCGGTGTACACAAGACACCTGTCTTTTCAAATAGTTCCATGACAAATGCCACATCATCGTCGTATTTCTCCGGAATCCTGGCCCAGGCAAACATGGTACCCTCACTGTCCTCTATCGGCCAGCCGATTCTCCGTAAACCGCCGCAAAGTGCATCTCTTCTTTCCTGATACGCCGCACGCTGTTCTTTCACCATCTGGTCAGAACCCTTCAATGCTGCCACAGCACCATACTGTACCGGTAAAAAGGTTCCATAATCTATCTGGGAGCGCAGCCTTTTAAAACCTGCCACAATCTCACTGTTTCCCACAAGAAAACTCATTCTGGCTCCCGTGTAATTGAAAGACTTGGACAAAGAATAAAACTCTACGGCAATCTCCTTCGCCCCCGGTATCCGCAGGATGGATTTGCCCTCTCTGCCGTCATAAATGATATCTGAATAGGCATTATCGTGAATCAATATAATCTGATGTTTTGCTGCCCAGGGAACCAGCTTCTCATAAAAGGAGTCCGGAGCAGCCTTACATACAGGGTTGAGCGGATAGGAAACAATCATGCACTTTACCTTGGACAACATATTCTCGTCCATTTTATCAAGTTCCGGCAGATACCCATTCTCCTGTGTCAGTGCATATGTCTTAATCTGTGCGCCTGCCAAGGAAGGGCCGATGCCAAAAATCGGATAACCGGGATCTGGTACAAGCACACAATCTCCCGGATTACAAAGTGTCATACAGATATGGGCGATGCCCTCCTGAGAACCATACACACTCATCACTTCCTCTTTCGCAAGCTCCACACCGTATCTGCTCTGATAACGCCCGATAACCGCCTCCACCAGTTCCGGAATGTCTGCCAGCGCATATTTATAATTCTCCGGCTCACGGGCCGCTTCCACCACCGCATCTATCACATGCTGTTGCGGCGGAAAGTCCGGTGTCCCCACAGAAAGATTATAAATCTTATGTCCCTGTTGTTCCATCTGTGTCTTTTTCTCATTCAGGACCTGGAAAATGCCCTCTTCAAAGCCTTTCATACGGTCTGCCAACTGTATTTTCATCGTCTCTCCATTCTGTGTCTTTTCCGCACCATTTTTATGATATTTGTCCCTCTGGTAAATATTTAATATTGAAAAGAACATTTGCCGTTCAGTACTGTGCAAGCACCGCCTGCAGATGAGCCTGATATGCCTCTGTTACCTCCTTGGGCGACACAATACACGCCCCGGCGCCAAGCCCTGTAATCCAGCCGAAGAACTGACCGCTGACCGCCACCTTGACCCTTACTGTGAAGTGTTCATCATCCCGTTGTCTCATCGGCACATCTTTACCAAATCGGTCTATCACCACCCCGATAAGACGATTCTCAAATTCCAGTGTGACGGTCTCCTCCCGGCCCCCATACATGCCAAAAGTCTTATTGGCATAATCTGCAATGTCAAAACGCTCAAAGAGTGCCGCACCTTCCCGTTTGGTACCGCTAAGGATTTCAATCTTCCCCATCTTATCCACCCGGAAATGCTTGATCTTATCTTCCTCTCCATCATGTGCTATCAGATAATAATTTTCATCTTTACAGGTCAGTGCCCAGGGGCTGACCCGGTACCTTCTGCCATCCCGTCTTGGCACCAATTCCTTGGCAAGATTCCATTCCAGATACTGAAAAGATATCTGGTCATTGTCCTGAATGGCTCTGTGAATATCATCCACGATATAATAGATGCTCTCATTAGCCGTCTTGATCCGGTTCGCCACATAAACCTGACGCTGCAATTGTCCCGCCTCTGCCTTGGAAGCCAGTTTTTCAATCTTACCGATCAATTCCCTGGATTTCTTTACCGTCAGAAATCTGGATGCCTGGACAGTCTCAACAAGCAGCTTTAACTCTGCCAGCTCAAATTCCCTGTCTGCCAGATAATATCCGCCGCCGCTTTTGGACTTTACGAGGACAATATCGTAACCAAAATCATTTAACTGCGCAATATCATCATAAATACTCTTCCGCTCTGCTTTGATATCATATGCCGCCAGCCCATCAATCAAAGCCTGCGCACTCAGGCAGTGATTTTCATCAGACTGTTCTGTCAAAATTTTCACTAAATACAGTAATTTCAATTTCTGATTGGGTGACTTCGCCATTCTGCCTCCTCATCTATTGACCGGCCTGCAAAAATAAATTTACCCCGCAAATGAATTTTACAAGATCCGCTTCGCGGACTCAGATATACGGCGGAGCTATTAAACAGGGGAAAGCACATTGCTCTCCCCTCCCAAATGATTATATGGTTGTCTGCTGTGCCTCATCTGCCGCAGCTGTCTGTGCTGTTGCCTTTGCATCCTTACTCTTACGCCACTTCGCCCCGATAATACAGGCGACTACAACCAGCGCCACAATCAGTAAAAAGCACAGTAAGTACGATAAAAATGAGTTCACGAATAAGATCAAATTTGTCATCTGTCCCAACCTTCTCTCTTCTTAAATAAATAGCCGGTATGGCCTCAAAACTAGGCCTATTATAGCACGGTCAATCCCGTATCGTCAAGTAAGTCCGCACCATCTGCCGCCTTGGTGGCTAACTTATCGCAGCGCTCATTTTCAGGGTGGCCGTCATGTCCTTTCACCCAACAGAATGTCACCTTATGGTTTTCTTTGGCCCTAAGGAGACGTTCCCAGAGATCTACATTCTTAACCGGTTTATTCCCTGCTGTCTTCCAGCCTTTCTTGATCCAGGCTTCTATCCAGTGTTTATTAAAAGCATCTGTCACATATTTGGAATCCGATATCAGCGTTACCTCACAGGGTTTCGTCAAAGCCTCCAGACCTATAATTGCCGCCATCAGCTCCATACGGTTGTTCGTTGTTTTCTTATATCCCGCAGAATATTCCCTTTCATGCAGATTTCCTTTCGAATCCACATACTGCAGAACCACACCGTATCCGCCAGGGCCTTCCGGATTGCCGCGCGCCGCCCCGTCCGTATATATCGTTACTTTCATATCCCCGATTCCTTCCTGAAATTTCCCATATGTCCGGCATCCATTGACAGCCTTCCGGCAAAATACCACCTGCAGATTTACCAAAATCAGCTGCCGTCTGATCCTCTTTACTACATTCCCCAACTGCCGCTGTCCAAAAAGCCTTCCGCCATCGCCTCAGCCTCCTCAATAATGCTTCTGTCATATCCTAACATCTTAAGAAGCGCTATGGCATTGCGGGACGTGGCCGGTCCTTTACGCAATAGGTAGGGGAAATAAATATCTTCTTCCTCAATTTTTTCTTCAAAATGATAATTATCATATGCCGATGCCAAAAGCCTTGTCAGTTCCACATCGTGAGTCGCAGCAAAACAAAGAGTACGCCCCCTGGCCAGCATCTTCATGATCTGGGTGGAAGCCGCAATTCGCTCCACCGTGTTCGTGCCCCGCAGTACCTCATCCACAAAACAAAGCACAGGTTGTCCATCCTTTTTCATGACCTGATCTAATATCCTTTTGATGGACTTAATCTCCACCATATAATAGCTGTCCCCGCCTGACAGATTATCCCGCAGGGACATAGACGAATAAATCCGAAAGACCGGTGCCTCATAGCAGCTGGCCGGACAGGTGTGAATGGTCTGTGCCAGCACCCCCGAAACAGCCACTGCCCGCAGGAATGTAGACTTACCGGAGGCATTAGATCCTGTTAAAAGCACACCTCTTGTCACAGAGACAGAATTTTTGACAGGATCTGGAAGAAGCGGATGATACAGATCTTCCACCTTCAGGAACTTATCTTTCCCGCCATAATACAGCCTGGGCACACAATACTCGCCCATAAACCTGGTCCGCCAGGCCCCGACTACCACATCTGTCTCAATCTGCCCAAGAATGGTGATCATTTCATCCACTTCATCCATATGTCCCCGGAGTGATGCAAGCGCCCGGTTAAACTGAATCAGATCCAGATAAAAAAGCATGCGAAGATAGTCAAGCACCAGCTCCAGTGGATTGCCATTCCCTTTCTCTGCTGAGATGACCAGATAGGAATTGCGCAGAAAGCTTTTCAACTTGCGGTGGCACTCCCGTAATCTTGCCTGCTTACCGGCAATCACCTGTATTTCCTCCTGTCCCATCTGCTGTGCACATCCAAGCAGTCTGCGGATATATCGGAAACTGCTGATATAGGGCTCTATCTCTTTATATTCTTTAAAATAACCGGTCAGATTATGACACAACACAATCAAAAGAACAACCAGTCCCACCGGCAGGGACTGAAACATGATACCAAAGCCTGCCAGCGCTGCAAGGTCATAAAGCAGATATGCGCCGTTCTTCCTTTCACCCAGAGATTCCAGATTATCCAGATACTCATAAATAGAATACCGGCGCATTCGTCCCAGCTGATAGAAAATGCTCTGTACCTTCTGCCGCTCTGTCTCATGTTCCATGAAAAAACAGATTCGCTTCTCCATGTCCTCCATCTGCTCTTCTTCAAAAACAGGCGTGTGCAGCCGGTAATAGAGATATTCATCCCCGGCAGCGCTGCAGGATGTATTCATACACTCATATATTTCATCCAGGTGCAGATCATTCCAGGTGATATCATCAATCTGTTCCTCTGTCCTATGTTTCTGATAATACATACTGATATGGCTTAATTCTTCCGCCCCATATTTCCGGTCCGGCGCCTCGCCATAACGCTGATACAGCTTCTTGAGCATACGCCTTTGGAACGTCCTGCTGTCAATATATTCTTTTCCCATGAGAAGCACAATCAAAAGAACAATCATGCCCGCAAAAAACAAAGCATCCATATTTATCTGAGACTTCCTATAATCTCATTTGCCTTTCTATAGATTTCCTCCACATCATACGCTTTGCTAAACTGCCCGTTCTCATACAAAATCTCACCCTGTATCATGGTCATCTTCACATTCTGTTTGCTCCCGCTGTAAACAATATTCTTGGCAATATTGTTAATCGGCTGCATATTCGGCTGATGCAGGTCTATCATAATCATATCCGCCGCCTTACCTTTCGCAAGAACATCCGTATCCGGCAGGTTCATGGCTTTGGAACCGTTCACTGTAGCCATCTTCAGCACTTCCCAGGCATCTACCGCAGCAGCATTCTGTTCACGCAGTTTGGCAAGTCCGGTTACCAAAAACATTTCCCGGAACATATCCAGACAATTATTGCTGGCAGGCCCATCCGTACCGATGGCCACATTAATCCCCCTCGCCAGATACTCTGAAATGGGTGCAATACCGCTGGCCAGCTTGGCATTGGAGCCCGGATTGGTCACCACGCTAAGGCCCCTTTTTTGAAAAATCTCCATATCTTCTTCATCCACATAGACACAATGATAACCGCCCCCGCCGTAATCAAACATCCCCAGTGAATCTAACATCTTTACCGGCGACATACCACAGCGTTCCTTACACGCCTCCACCTCTGCACGGGTCTCTGCCAGATGGGTAAAGACCGGTGCCTGATATTTATGCGCCAGTGCCGCCACATCCTCAAGAAGCTCTCTGGAACAAGTGTATTCTGCGTGAAAACCAATAAAATAACTAAGCAGCGGATTCTCATGATTCAATTTCTGGTACATTCGCTCCGTCAATTCCAAAGACTGACTGAAATTATTCTGTCCGCTGACCTGCACACAGCGCATTCCCATATCTACACAGGCCTGTGCTATCGTCTCTGGTGTCAGGTACATGTCAAAGATTGCCGTAATGCCGCTGGTCAGATATTCCAGGATTGCCAGCTTCGTCAGATGATATATCATCTCTGCGTCAAGCTTGGCCTCAATGGGAAAAACCTGCCTGTTCAGCCAGTCCGCAAGCGGCAGATCGTCTGCATAAGAACGAAGCAGCGTCATACCGGAATGGGTGTGTGCATTTTTAAAACCAGGCATCAGAAGATTTCCCTCACAGTCAATCTCCCTGTCCCACACAATGCTTCCAAGGGACAGATCCTGACAGGCCACATCCGCATCGCTGCCGTCACCCACATACACAAGCCTATAGTCCTGTACCCAGAGTTCTCCCTCCAAGATCCTTGTATCCTGCATTGTCAGGATTTTTGCATTGTAAAATCTGTAGTTCATACTTTACCCTTTCTGTATTCTGTTTATGGTACAGCGCCGCAGAGTTTATGCTGCCAGCATTTCCTAAGACCGCCCATTGCCATCACTCAAATTTTCCGGCCCGAACCCCTCAGGAAGAAGTTCCGCCAGTGTCATAACACGATAGTCCTCCTCGGATTTTGCCACAATAACCTGAAAATGCTCCGGCTCACAAAACTCCATCATTACCTGTCTGCAGACGCCGCAGGGATAGGCGTACTGGGTCAGCGTTTCCCCCTCCGGACTGCCCACAATAGCAATCGCTGCGAATGCCCTTATGCCCTCGCTGACCGCCTTAAAGAAAGCCGTCCGTTCAGCGCAGTTGCTTGGCCCGTAAGCCGCATTCTCGATATTACAGCCTGTGATAATCTGCCCGTCCGCACAAAGCAGTGCCGCGCCCACCTGATAATGGGAATAAGGCGAGTAGGATTTCCCTCTCGCCTCTATCGCCCCTGCAATCAATTCTTTTATCTTCACCTGCATCAAATATACTCCTTAAACTTTGTGATGGATTCCACCAAAAGTTTCTCGAACTTGGGCGCCACCGCATTCGCCGCCTCCTGCACCTCCTCATGGGTCAAAGGCGCGCTGTTCATACCTGCCGCCAGATTGCTGACACAGGATACGCCGCAGATCTTCATGCCCATATGGTTCGCCGCAATGGCCTCCACCACTGTGCTCATGCCAACTGCGCTGACTCCCAGTTTATGAAGCATCTGAATCTCCGCGGGAGACTCGAAAGAAGGTCCTGTCAGCTGCGCATATACCCCTTCAAACAACTCAATGTTATTCTCCCCGGCAGTATCCGCGATTATTTTCTGCAGATCCTCATCATAGACATGAGACATGTCCGGGAATCTGGTGCCCAATTCATCAATGTTAGGCCCGATCAAAGGATTCGGCGCAAAGATTGACACATGATCCTTGATCAGCATCAGGCTTCCTGCATGAAAAGAAGGATTGATGCCACCAGAAGCATTCGTCAGAAAGAGTATTTTGGCGCCCATCATCTTCATCAGTCTCGCCGGCAATACCACGTCAGTGATTGGATAGCCCTCATAATAATGTACCCTTCCCTGCATCAGTACCACAGGCAGCTCATTGATATAGCCAAAGATAAACTTCCCGGCATGTCCCGGCACAGTGGATACCGGAAAGCCCTCAATCTCACTGTAGGGAAGTTCTGCCTTCACATCCACCACTTTAGCAAAATTTCCAAGCCCGGAACCGAGTACCACCGCCACCTTAGGTTCAAAATCGACCTTCGCTTTGTAACACTCATAACACTTTAAGAGTTTTTCGTATACAGGATTCATATAATTACCGCCTTTCTGTCATACATCTGTTGTATTTCGTCCGCAATTTTCATCTGCAAAATATACGGCTGTCTTTCCGTACAGTATATCACATCCACTCTGTTTTTTCTATCTTCTTTCTTTACATGGCCCGTACCGCAGCGGCTCCGCTGCCGTCCGGTTAAAAAAGGCAATCAAAGGTCCCATAAAAAAGGCCGTCACAACCGTTCCAATCCCCACCGTCGCACCCAAAGCAAAGCCTACAATGGTACAGAACAGATCAGAAGATATCCTACAAAACTGAAACTTCCACTTTTTCTTCCCTGATATGATCAAGGATACCGCGTCATAGGTAGACACTCCCATATCCGCCGTAAAATAAAGAGCCGAAGAAAAACACATGATGACAATTCCTCCAATCAGAAACACAAATCGCACAACCAAAGACGGCTCTGGAATCAGTCTCTCAAAAAATAAAGAAGAATACTCCACCACATACCCCAGCAGAAAGATATTGATTACAGTGCCAAGGCCTATCTTATTTCTGTCCGTCAGAAAAATCACCACCAGCATCACCAGATTGACTGCTGCGTACACCGTCCCAAAACCTGGCTTTCCTTGCGGCAGCGCTATAAAGATTCCATGGGTAAACACCTGAAACGGGTCAAGGCCCAGCACCGAAAAGTTAAACATTCCGACACTGAACCCACAGACCAGCACACCGACTATTGTCATCCATATCCTTCTTGTACGTTCCTGCATCTTCCGTTGTCTCTCCTTATTAATCTTCTGGTAACTTATAAGTCCCCTGTCTCAAAAATATCACAAAAACTATAAAATCACAATCACTAGATAATAATGCACACCATGCCGCCGTTACTGTCATTGACAATCTTCTGCATTGTCTCCTGTAATTTAGCCTGGCTCTCCTCATTGATCATGGAAATCTTGCTGGTAATGCCGTCATTGACCAGCTGCTCCACTGTCTTGCCGAAGATATTCGTTTCCCAGATTCCTTCCTCACTGGTGCCCGTATCGGAAATATACTGAATCAGATCCCTGGCCTGTACTTCTGTGCCGACGATAGGGGAAATCTCCGTCTCGATACTGGCCTTGATCATATGGATACTCGGACTTTCGGCCTTTATTTTCACACCGAACTTATTTCCCTGCTTGATCAGTTCCGGTTTCTCCAGCACAATCTCTTCTCTGTCCGGCATCACCACACCATATCCCTTGTAACGTACAGCCTCCAGCGCATGCAGCACCTTCACATATTCCCTCTTCATCTTCGCCATCTCACGCAGGGTTGCCAGAAGCTGATATTCACTGCCAATGGTCTCACCCACAAGTTCACTCAGCATCTCATAGTAATACGCATCATCCACATCCAGAATAATGCGCACACTGCCATCCGACATGTTGACGCCGTCCAACTTGCATTTTCTGATATATTCACTCTCCATCACAAAGTGATCCGTCGTGATATCCCGTATATTGTTGAGCTCCTTCATCAACTGCTTAATCTGCAGGATCATATCTTTCTTCATCTTATGATCGCAGGAAAGCATTTCCACCCATTTGGGCATGTAAAATTCTATCATCGTAAGCGGAAACTCATAGAGGATGTTCTCCATAATATGGTTGATATCCTCTTTCTTCAACTGCTCACAATTTACCGGCATAACCGTCACCTGGTACTTCTCGCTGATCTCATCCGCCAGTGCCCTGGTTTCCTCCGCATAGGGCTTTGCCGAATTTAAAAGTACAATGAACGGTTTACCAAGTACCTGTAGTTCCTTTATGGTCCGCTCTTCCGCATCCAGGAAATTTTCCCTGGGCAGTTCCCCAAAAGAGCCGTCACAGGTCACTACAATGCCGATTGTGGAGTGATCTTTGATGACCTTTCTGGTGCCGATCTCCGCGGCTTTTGTAAAAGGAATCTCTTCCACTGACCAGGGTGTCTTGACCATGCGCTCCTCATCCTGTTCCATGTGGCCCGCAGCCCCTTCCACCATATATCCCACACAGTCTATCAGGCGCACATCCACGTTGATATCCGTCCCCAGCTTTACATGAGCAGCCTCTTTCGGTATAAATTTAGGTTCCGTAGTGGTGATCGTCTTTCCCCCGGCACTCTGGGGCATTTCATCCTGTGCACGCTCCTTCTCGTTGTCATCTTCCATATAGGGAAGCACCAGGAGGTTCATAAAGCGCTTGATAAAAGTAGACTTTCCTGTCCTGACAGGACCTACCACGCCCAGATAGATTTCCCCTCCCGTTCTAAGCTGTATATCTTTATACAGGTCATATGTACTATTCTGCAATAAATCCATAAAAAAACCTCCTGCATATACTGGTAAATGTATATGCAGGAGGATTCCTGGCTATACCGTCTACTGGGCAAGTTTATGGAAAATAATACAATTGGGCTTGTTCACCGGAATTTCCTTACCATTCATGACAAGCAGTCCGTTCTTTAAATCCACGTTGAAAAAGGTCATCGTATTTGACTCATGATTCAGAGACACCAGATGCTTATTATCCGGAAAAAGTATCGCGTCCTTTGGATAATCCCCGCTGATGGGCAGACAGAATATCTTCTCAAGCATGCCTGTCTTTTGATCAATCCTGTAGACGATAGCACTGTTATCCCCTGCGTTGGAACTGGTCAGATACTTAAAATCCTCCGAAATATTCAGGGCACTGGCCGCTGAACCGCCTGCATGATAATCATTCAATGTGGAGATTGTCTGAATCTTTTCAAATTCCGGATTCCCATGAATCTCCTCATAAGTATACACATCGATATAATTCTTTAACTCATGCACGATATAAAGAATTCTGCCGTCTTTGGAAAACTTCAGATGTCGGGGTGCAGATTCCTGCTCGCTTCGAATCATGTCAATCGGCTTTAATCTACCGTTCACATGATCCACCCGATAGACATTCACATGATCCAATCCCAAATCTGCAGCACACAGATAATGATTATCACGGGTCATCTTCACACAGTTAACATGGGGACGAAAATTGCGCTCCGCAATACTGCCCAGTCCCTTATGGTAAACCTCGTCGGTAATCTCACCCACACTGCCGTTCTCCCGCAGACGAAGCACCGTAATCTTGCCATCATGGTATCCGCCTACAAAAAGAAGCTTATCCTCATAATCTGTAGACAGATAACATCCTCTCATCCCATTGATGGAGCAAGCATTGATGACCTCTAAGTCACCCCCCGGCAGAATCTTATAAGCCTCCACGCCAAAGTCTGTGATGGAATAGAGATATTTCTGATTATGAGAAATGGTAATATAGGAAGAATTGGTTATTTTCACCTGATTTTTTTCTGTCAACCTTCCCTTCTTCATATCCACATCATAAATCTTGATACCGTACTTATCTTCCTTGCCCACCGTGTAAGTAGACACATATGCTACATATTTATCCTGGTTCATCACATTCCTCCAAGTTGACTATCATTCTTTAGCAGAATTTTACCATAAATCGGAAGGCTTGTTAATCCTTTTCTTCGGATTCCTCTGTTTTTTCTGCGAAAACTGTCATTATTTATAATTTTCCCATTGACATACCTCTACATTCTTGTATAATGGGATTCAGCGCATGTTTAGCTTTAGTAAACTTTTAGTTTATTTTTACTGAATTGTGAGGAGAACAATGGATACAAATTCCAACCGGATGGATCTTGGAAATAAAATCAAAGAACTGCGGAATAAAAAGGGACTCACCCAGGAGGAACTGGCAGACCGCTGTGAACTTTCAAAGGGATTTATCAGCCAATTGGAAAATGATGTCACATCGCCTTCCATCGCCACTCTGATAGATATCCTGCAGTGTCTTGGCTCCAACTTAAAAGATTTCTTCAATGATGCGGATGACGAACAGATTGTTTTTGGAAAAGAAGATTTTTTTGAAAAAGTGGATGCAGAACTCCATAACAAAATCGAATGGATCATCCCCAATGCACAGAAGAACATGATGGAACCCATCCGTGTCACCCTTGAGGCCGAAGGTTCCACTTATCCTGACCAGCCCCATGAGGGAGAGGAATTTGGCTACGTACTCTCCGGTTCCATCACGATCATCGTTGGGAACCGAAGCATCAAAGCCAGAAAAGGGGATGCTTTCTACTTTACTCCGGATTCAGAACATTATATCAAAGCAGGCGGCAAAAGCGGCGCCGTTTTCTTATGGATCAGCACGCCGCCCACTTTTTAGGATAGCCCGGCAATTAAATCATACACAGGAGGGACTGCCCCATGGAAAAAGAATTGATTCAGCTTGTCGATATTTCCAAATCCTTTGACGGTGAGATGGTTTTAGACGCTTTAAATCTGAATATACATGAAAATGAATTTGTTACCCTGCTTGGCCCAAGCGGTTGCGGAAAGACTACCACCCTTCGTATTCTGGGCGGTTTTATCAATCCGGATACGGGCAGGGTAATCTTTGACGGTGCAGATATCACCAAAATCCCGCCAAACAAAAGACAGTTGAACACTGTCTTTCAAAAGTATGCGCTCTTCACCCACATGACCATTGCTGAGAACATTGCCTTTGGCCTGAAAATAAAGAAAAAAACCAAAAGCTACATAGATGATAAGATTCGTTATGCCCTGAAACTCGTCAATCTGGAAGGCTATGGGAACCGTATGCCCAATTCTCTAAGCGGCGGGCAGCAGCAGCGTATCGCCATCGCCAGAGCTATTGTCAATGAACCCAAGGTGCTCCTTCTGGATGAACCGCTGGGTGCACTTGATTTGAAGCTGCGTCAGGAGATGCAGTACGAACTGATCCGCATGAAGAATGAGCTGGGCATCACGTTTGTTTACGTCACCCATGACCAGGAGGAAGCCCTCACCATGTCGGATACCATTGTGGTCATGAACCAGGGATATATTCAGCAGATCGGTTCTCCGGAATCCATTTACAATGAACCGGAAAACGCCTTCGTTGCAGACTTTATCGGGGACAGCAACATCATCCCCGCCACTATGATAGAAGATAAACTGGTAAATATCTTAGGGACACGCTTTGCCTGCGTGGACACGGGCTTTGGCCACAACAAACCGGTTGATGTGGTTATCCGTCCGGAGGATGTAAACCTGGTGGAACCAGATCAGGGTACCATACAGGGGGTTGTTACCCATCTGATCTTCAAGGGTGTCCACTATGAGATGGAAGTCATGGCTGCCGGCTTTGAATGGCTGGTACATTCCACCACCCTTTTCCCGGTGGGAAAGGAAGTCGGCATCCGTGTAGACCCCTTCAACATCCAGATTATGAACAAACCGGAATCTGAAGACGAGGAGGCAGTGGCAATTGACATCTAAAAACAAATGGCTATCTACTCCTTATGTTTTGTGGTCAGTCATGTTCATCATCATTCCTCTGTGTATGATCTTCTATTATGGACTGACAGATAAAACCGGCTCCTTCACCCTGGAAAATATTACTGCCATTGCGACAGCCGAGCACGCGAAAGCGCTCTGGCTTTCCCTTCTTCTATCCTTAGTCAGCACAGTAATCTGCTTTTTACTGGCTTATCCGCTCGCTATGATACTTTCCAATATGAAGGTAAACCAGCACAGTTTTATCATTTTAATCTTTATCCTGCCCATGTGGATGAACTTTTTGCTCCGTACCCTTGCATGGCAGACTTTATTGGAGAAAAGCGGCGTTATTAACAGTGTACTTAACTTTTTACACCTGCCAAACATCAATATCATCAACACACCCTATGCCATCATACTGGGTATGGTATATAATTTCCTTCCCTTTATGGTACTGCCGCTCTACAATGTGTTGTCCAAAATTGATGAAAATGTATTAAATGCCTCAAGAGACCTTGGCGCCAACAGTATACATACCTTTTTCCGTATCATCCTGCCATTGTCGATACCCGGCATCATCAGCGGCATCACCATGGTATTTGTGCCTGCGCTGACCACTTTTGTAATCAGTACTCTGCTTGGCGGCAGCAAAATTCTGTTGATCGGCAACGTGATCGAACAGGAATTTACCCAGGCATCAAACTGGCATCTGGGAAGCGGTCTCTCCATCGTGCTGATGATCTTCATCATCCTCAATATGATCGCGTCCGCTGTTTTTGACAAAGAAGGGGAGGGATCCATGCTATGAAAAATACAGCCAAAAAAATTTACATTGCATTCATCTTTCTCTTGTTATATGCCCCCATCGCCACTCTGATGGTACTGTCCTTCAACGCCAGCAAAACGCGGGCTAAATGGGGCGGTTTTACCTTCCATTGGTACAGCAGACTCTTTCAAAACCGCGAAATACTGGAGGCCCTTGGCAACACCCTTTTGATTGCTGTCATCTCAGCCTTTGTGGCTACTGTCATCGGTACCATCGCCTGTGTAGCCATGACTGGTATGCAAAAAAGATCCCGCGCAATACTGATGGGAATCACAAACATTCCCATGTTGAACGCAGAAATTGTCACAGGCATCTCCCTGATGCTTCTCTTTATCAGCATGGGACTTCGCTTTGGTCTGGGCACGATACTTTTATCACATATTACCTTCAATATTCCCTATGTGATCTTAAGTGTCATGCCGCGTATGAAACAATTAAATCCCAGCACCTACGAAGCGGCTTTGGATTTAGGGGCTTCCCATGTAACGGCCTTTTTCAAGGTAGTTTTCCCGGATTTACTGCCGGGAATCCTCTCCGGCTTTCTGATGGCCTTTACCATGTCCTTAGATGATTTTATCATCACCCACTTTACCAAGGGTGCTGGCGTGGATACCCTGTCGACTAAAATTTATACAGAAGTGAAAAAGGGCATCAAACCGGAAATGTACGCATTATCCACACTTATCTTTGTGACAGTGCTTCTCCTATTGTTACTGATAAATATGGCACCTGCCAAAAACAGAGCCCCCAAAAATATACAAAAATAATTGCAATAAAACTACCCGGATATGGAGGATTATTATGAAAAAAAGAAACAAGATTGCAGCACTTACCATTTTAGCCCTCTCCTTACCTATAGCACTGACCGGATGCGGCTCTTCCCAAGGCGGCGACAACGGTCAGGTCATCGTTTATAACTGGGGCGAATACATTGATCCTGATACCATTGAAATGTTTGAGGAAGAGACTGGTATCAAAGTAGTCTATGATGAGTTTGAGACCAATGAAATCATGTATCCCAAAGTAGAATCCGGCGCCGCTTCTTATGATGTGGTATGCCCTTCTGACTATATGATCAGCAAAATGATTGCTAACGATATGCTGGCGCCCCTTAACTTCGATAACATACCAAATGCCAGAAAAAATATCGGCGCACAGTATTTTGAGCAGTCTCAGTCATTTGATCCTGACAACCTGTATTCCATCCCCTACTGCTGGGGCACCGTGGGCATCCTTTACAATAAGACCATGGTAGAGGAACCCATCACCAGCTGGGCACAGCTTTGGGATGAAAAGTATGCTGATAATATCCTCATGCAGGATTCCGTGCGTGATGCCTTCATGGTTGCCGAAAAGATGAATGGCTTCTCCATGAACACATTGGATTCTGCGGAACTGGAAACTGCTAAAAATTCTCTGATCGAGCAAAAGCCCCTGGTACAGGCCTATGTCATCGATCAGGTCCGTGATAAGATGATCGGCGGGGAAGCCGCCATCGGTGTAATCTACTCTGGGGAAGCCATCTATACCCAGCGCGAAAATCCGGACTTAGAATACGTCGTCCCTGAGGAGGGCACCAATGTCTGGATTGATTCCTGGGTCATCTTAAAAGATGCCCCGAATAAGGAAAACGCAGAGAAATTCATAGATTTCATGTGCCGCGATGACATCGCTCTCATGAACTTCGAGTACATAACCTACTCTACACCTAACGATGCCGCACGTGCCCTGATCGAGGACGAAAGTATCAAAAACTCCAACATCGCATTCCCGGATCTGTCCCAGTACCAGAACCTGGAAACCTATGTATATCTGGGTGAAGATGGGGATTCCCTCTACAATGCCCTCTGGAAAGAAGTAAAATCAAATTAATATACAACATAGATAACGCCCTGCACTGACATTTGTCCATGCAGGGCGCTTCTTTACCCTAAATTTCCTGACAGGTTCTAACACCTGTTGTTTCACCTAAAAGTAGCTGGCAGAACCCGGCATCAGTCTGCTGCTTTTGCTTATTTGCTGAGATTCTGGAAAGCACTGTTCATCGCATAGGCTGTATCCTTATCACACATGATAAAGAAAATCACATCTCCCCTGCTCTCGATGAGGGTGGTCTCCGCACTGACACAGACCCACTTATCAGGATTTGCGTTGGTCTTAAGCGATTGCTTGACCGTTTCCACATCATCCTCTTCCACCCGCAGTAACACACACTGATAAGCTGTCGAGGACATCATAGGCATGGACACCACTGCTTCCTTATAGGTGATTTCATCTGTTCCCAAAACCGAAACCTCCATCTCGTCCGTCAGTTCATAAGTCTCATAACCATCCAGGCTATCCCTGAACCCCTGATCCAGTTCCGCATTTTCATACAGGGAAGCCATAATCTCGCTAAGGCTTCCCTCCAGCTTGTCTTTGGAAGCGCCCTCTGCTCCACAGGCGCAGCATACCACCCCTAATAATAAAATAAGTACTCCTGTCAATAATGTTTTTCTGCTTTTCATAACAATCTCCTCTTTTCTTTTTCATGATATAACAAATATGTTTCCTGATACAACATATATCTTTCCATGTTCTGCTCTGATACCAGTATTTCCCAGACTGCCGCTAATACTCCTCTGTCTCAGCTTCCCTTCTTGTCTGCAAGGAGCGGTTTAATCGTCTTATAAATCTTGCTGGATTTCTTATTATCCTTGCTCGGATACTTTTTCATGAGCGCATTGCTGATTCCCTGCTTGGTCTTGTATTGCTGCATGATCTTGTGAATCTCATCCACATTCACCTCTTCCTCATCTTTCAAAAGTTCCTTAAGCTTGGTCCTGGTTTCCTCAACCTCCTGATTGTGGCTGCGCCCGGTGATGTCTGCAATGAGCGTTACATTCACATTGCGGCCTTTCCAATAGCCGCTTAATATATCAAATCCCTTGTCCTTACTTACAATAAAGTACTGCTCTGCGCTCTTGTTTGCAATCAGATAGCCAAGCTGGGTCGCCAATTGAAAATCCAGTGCATTCTTACTCCCCACCTCCACCTTGCAAAACTCAATCACTGCCTTGGATTCTATGATCCGCCGGTGCTGGTCAAAGGTGATACTGTCCGCATTTTTACTGTAAAAAATACAGACTTTATCCTCTTTGCCCAACTTGTGGATGCCATCCAGACCGTCCTTTTTCACATTCTCAAAATCTACTAAATAATAATTCATCCATTTCCTCTCTTATTCTTTACCTGTTATCAGTTTATCCTGGAAAAATGCTATAATTCTTTCCCACACTTCCTTCTGAAAAAAAGAAACATCTGCATGATCTGCCCCTTCTAAGACAAGCAGCTTTACCTCAACACCCGCAGCCTCCAGTTTATCATGCAGAAGCTCCCCCTGCCTGAAAGGTACCGTGTGATCCTGATCCCCATGTATAATCATAAACGGCGGCGCATCTTTTGATACATAAGTGACCGGACATATTTTCATCGCTTCTTCTTTATACAAGGCCACATTTTTACCCAGAAGGAGTGATTCCGGCGCAGCGGCTGCCATCTCCGGCGTCGGATATTGAAAGGCAGTCACATCTGCGGGCGGATACCATGGACAAGCTGCCTGCACCTTACTGGAATATTCCGTAAACGCTCCCACATCATAGGATTTGTCGTCCACAAGAGCTGCCATAGCCGTCAAATATCCCCCTGCCGACTCACCCATCACACCAAAATGTTCTACATCTATATGAAAGCGCTCACTGTGTGCTTTCAGATAACGGATTCCCGCCTTCACATCCATCAGCTGAAACGGGAATTTCCCTTCGTTGGTAGTACGATACTCCACACTCGCCACTACGAACCCACTTCTGGCAAGTTCTGACAAATACGCCATATGAGCCGACTTGTCCATAACAGCCCAGGCACCGCCGCAGATCCACACGATACAAGGATATTTTCTGGTCTTATCTTCCGGATAGATAATATCCATTTTCAGATCCCTTCTCGTGTGCTCAAACCAGGCATCCACCTGTGCAAACGTAACGTCTGCCACTACTGTATAGATGGGCGCCTCCACTTTAATGTTAAGATTTTCTTTCATTCTCTTCCTCCTTTTCCCCGAAGAATTTATGTGTTGCTATGTATCTTTTCCGATGGCATCCACTGTACCATGATTTTTTCCAATTTCTCCTGCACAATGGGCTTGGCCAGAAAGTCATCAAATCCTGCCGTCAGATAATGTTCTCTGGCACCCACAATCGCATTGGCTGTCAACATGACTACCGGCGTATCTGCACACTGATTGTCCGGCATTTTCTTCATCCTGTTCATGGTCTCCATACCATCCATTTCCGGCATCATGTGATCCAAAAAAATCATATCATAATGTTTCTTTACAACCTCCTCAAGGCATTCCTTTCCGCTGCCTACATCCTTAATCTTCACCTTCGTCTGTTTCAGCAGTCCGCAGAATACCTTTCTATTGACGCGGTTATCGTCTACCAACAGAATCTCACCTTCCGGCGCCGTAAAACTTGCGCGATAGACATGTTCTCTTGCTGCCTTCTGGGCACGCTCCTGAAAGCTGCCTATAGGCTCCTCATCCATGATTCTCTGACGCAGATCGAAACTGAAACTGCTCCCCTTCTCATAGATACTTTCCACCTTTAAATCCGCACCCATCAATTTAAGCAGCTGCGACGAAATATTCATCCCCAGCCCGGTACCCTCAATATTTCGGTTCTTCTCCTCATCGAATCGTTCAAATGCCAGGAACAGCTTGGACATATTCTCCTGCTTGATTCCGCTGCCGGTATCCTTCACGGTAAAGTGCAGAACCACATACTGCCCTTCTGTCCTCCCCGAAAGCGCAAGCGTGACCGTTCCCTTTTCGGTATACTTGACTGCATTGCTCAGAAAATTACTGAGCACCTGTCTGATGCGGATATCATCTCCATAAAGTTTGGACGGCAGTTTCGGATCCACAATCACGTCAAACTTGAGCCCCTTTTCCTGGGTTCGCAGGGAAAACATATTAAACAGATCGTTGAGCATACTGTTCAGTTCATATTCTGCCGGTATAATCTCCAGCTTACCGGACTCAATCTTGGAAAAGTCCAGAATATCATTGATGATTCCTAACAATGTCTGTGCAGAGGATTTAATGTCCATGGAATATTTCTTAATATCTGTTTCCTTAGACTCCCGCAGCACCATCTCATTCATACCAAGTACTGCATTGATCGGTGTCCGGATCTCATGGGACATCCTGGCCAGAAATTCCGATTTTGCCAGATTGGCTTTCTCCGCATTTGCCTTTAATGTGTGCATTTGCTGGAGCTGCTTTCTATTCTCCGTGACATCCATAAAGACAATCGCATATCCTGCCACAATACGTTTATTCCAAATCTTGTTCACATGAACTTCAAAACTGTGATTTCCACTGCTGTACTCAAAATTATTTTTGTCTGCAAACACTTCTTTTAAACTTTTATCACTTACCCGATCACCCTTTTTGCAGCAGGAACGCACCTTAAAAAGTTCTTCCGCCTTGTCATTTGCCTCAATAAAGCCGCCATCCGCGTCCAGTATCACTACTGCTTCGTCCATGGACCTGATGACCTCCTCATGTGCCGATATTGACAAATCAAACACATGGTAAAAAACCACCACAATCCCAAATCCCAAAATTCCCAGCGCCTCAAACCCCGGAACCACATCAAAACCATCAATCACCCGGCCCAGACTAAACACCAGACCAATGATCGGGAACACACAACAAATGCCCAACGTCAGAACATTCAATTTCATACGGCCTTTATTCGACCTTCTGTTCGCCTGTATGGTAAAAAGAAAACATCCTACCAGCTGAATAATCAACTGAATGAGAAAAATATAATAAAACGGTCCTCTTTCCAAAACCAGATGGGGAATTGGCGCATCTGGCACAAAAGAGACTGTTTTATAATACAGATTGTTATGTTCATAATCCCAAATGCATAATAAAGCAAAACCGTCTAATCCAAACATCAATGCTTCTAACTTTCTGGGAACGTTATAGCCACAGTATCTGGCCACAAATACAAACAGAAAGGTGGTTATAAACGCACCGCCCAGATATTCCATACGCACCGCCACCATTGCCTCCCCAATATCCTGGGAAACCAGTTCCAGAAGATAGCCGGCGTTTTGAAAGGCTCCCAGAAACCCAATGCACAGCATCAGCTTGGAAAGAGCGCTCTCGCGCTGTTTCATCATGATAATTACGAAAAAAATACATCCAAGGACCATAAAGCCCTGATATATGACCAAAACCCTGAACATGTCATCTTTACTCCTTGTCCGTAACTTCCTGTTTCATATAAATCGATTTTTGATTTTTATCTATCATATCATAATCTACTAAAATAATAAACCAGAACGACAGACATTCCTATGACATTATTCTCTGCATCACATCCATTGCTTTCCAATTCATAGCGGACTTCCTGCACAAGATTGCCATCTGTATCATACTCATACTCCTCTCTTTCCGGCTCTTGCCTTTCTGGTATTGTCAGCGAAGACACTATAAAAACGCCACAATTCAAATGAATCATGGCGTTTTATCTGACTTTATATTTTATTTTACCAGTGTTCGCGCAATACAGTTAAAATTTGCCTTCTTTCGCCGCTTCCTCGATCAAAACAGCCACAGCCACAGTAGCGCCGACCATCGGGTTATTACCCATACCAATCAGACCCATCATCTCCACGTGAGCCGGCACGGAAGAAGAACCTGCAAACTGAGCATCAGAGTGCATACGGCCTAAAGTATCTGTGAAACCATAGGATGCAGGACCTGCAGCCATGTTATCCGGATGAAGGGTACGACCTGTACCGCCGCCGGAAGCTACGGAGAAGTATTTCTTACCAGCTTCCGTTCTCTCCTTCTTGTATGTACCTGCAACAGGATGCTGGAATCTTGTCGGGTTGGTGGAGTTACCGGTGATGGAAACATCAACGTTCTCCTTCCACATGATAGCAACGCCTTCCGGCACGGAGTTTGCACCGTAGCAGTTTACTTTAGAGCGAAGTCCATCAGAATATGCGATTCTGTCAACTTCCTTCACCTCATTTGTATAAGGATCATACTCTGTTTCCACAAAAGTGAAACCATTGATTCTGGAAATAATCTTTGCCGCATCTTTTCCAAGACCATTCAAGATAACACGTAAGGGTTTCTGACGAACCTTGTTTGCTTTCTCTGCAATACCGATTGCACCCTCTGCCGCAGCAAAGGACTCATGACCTGCCAAAAATGCAAAGCAGTCTGTCTCCTCCTCAAGCAGCATCTTGCCCAGATTACCATGGCCAAGACCTACTTTACGGGTATCTGCAACGGATCCGGGAATACAAAAAGCCTGTAAGCCCTCACCGATCGCTGCTGCTGCATCAGCAGCCTTCCTGCAGTCTTTCTTGATAGCAATTGCGGCACCTACCGTGTAAGCCCAACATGCATTCTCAAAACAGATAGGCTGGATCTTTTTCACCTGCTCGTATACGTCCAGACCAGCATCTTTTGTAATCTTCTCAGCTTCTTCAATAGAAGAAATGCCATAACTGTTCAATACGGAATTGATCTTGTCAATTCTTCTTTCATATGATTCAAATAAAGCCATCTTATCTTAATCCTCCTGTTTGTATTAAAGAGTACCTAAACTTCATACCAATCCCGGCCTCTATTCCGAGTCCGCGAAGCGAATCTCGCGAAGTTATTTGCGAAATAAGCTCCTCACCCGCTTATTCCGAGTCCGCAAAGCGGATCTCGCGAAGTTATTTGCGAAGCAAATTACTTCTGTTATTTGCGAAGCAAATTACTTCTGTTATTCGCGAAGCAAATTACTTCTGTTATTCGCATCTGGGATCAATGATCTTCACAGCATCATCTACGCGACCATACTGACCACATGCCTTCTCATAAGCTGTGTTGGGATCGTCACCCTTTTTGATGAAGTCTGTCATCTTACCAAGGCTTACGAACTTGTAACCGATGATTTCATCGTTCGCATCCAATGCGATACCTGTCACATAGCCCTCTGCCATCTCAAGGTAACGGGGACCTTTCTTAAGAGTACCATACATAGTACCTACCTGGCTTCTCAAACCTTTACCCAGATCCTCAAGACCTGCACCTACCGGAAGTCCATCCTCGGAAAAAGCAGACTGTGTACGTCCATATACAATCTGTAAGAACAACTCTCTCATTGCTGTGTTGATTGCGTCACACACTAAGTCTGTGTTGAGTGCTTCCATAACTGTCAGACCCGGCAGGATTTCAGATGCCATAGCCGCAGAGTGCGTCATACCGGAACATCCGATAGTCTCAACCAAAGCCTCCTGAATAATACCTTCCTTCACGTTCAGGGTCAGTTTGCAGGCACCCTGCTGAGGAGCACACCAGCCAACGCCGTGTGTCAGACCGGAAA
>ERZ777305.887-NODE-887-length-43770-cov-48.643235_pt1 | contig 43770 bp, 59 predicted proteins | sample MGYA00374965_ERZ777305 | MGnify/ENA primary metagenome ERZ777305 (study PRJEB29328, sample SAMD00013331) | mouse gut metagenome | study: EMG produced TPA metagenomics assembly of the Metagenome analysis of fecal microbiota from mouse which was promoted...
CCCCCGACCCTCTGCTTGTAAGGCAGACGCTCTGAACCAGCTGAGCTAAGCGCCCGTTATCGCCGAAAGCGCTGCAAAGGTACGACCTTTTTTGAAACTACCAAAATTTTAAAGAGAAAAATTTTAGAAAAGGCCGTAAAAACGTAAAATTAGAAAGAGTATTGGTCAAAATTGCCGTTAGTTAGTGCATTCGTTTGTGTGTTGCATTATATGGCTTGTGTTCCGCGGAGGCCGACAGTTCAGGTATGGCACGTTTTGCGTGAGAATGGGTTGAGTGATGGTGCGGCCGTCGGGGTGGGGCGTTATATAATAATGTCAGATTCGGAGGTCTGAGTGTCATTGTTTGCGTGTTTGTTCAATTTGTTGTCTGAAAGTGGGGCTCGTTTCCGTTGTTAATATATACCGGATTTGTAGGTAAAAAAAATATCGGCAGAAAAAAGCGGAAATGTTTGCATAATAGCGGATTAATTGCTAATTTTGCATCGATTTTATGGCGTATTGGCGCTTCGTGTATCGCTAACTGCGTGACAGTTACGGCGATACGGGGCGTTTGATGCGCGTGTCAAGTCGATATAGAAAAACAAAAGAATAAGAAGAAATAAACCAAAGTTAAACCAAACAACTAAGATGCCTACTATTCAGCAATTAGTACGTAAGGGTCGCGTGGCGCTCGTGGACAAGAGCAAAAGCCCCGCTCTCGACAGCTGCCCCCAGCGTCGTGGCGTGTGCGTGCGTGTGTACACCACCACCCCCAAAAAACCGAACTCGGCAATGCGTAAGGTGGCACGTGTGCGTCTCACCAACGGTAAAGAAGTGAACTCCTACATTCCCGGCGAAGGCCACAACCTTCAGGAGCACAGCATCGTGCTTGTGCGTGGCGGTCGTGTAAAAGACCTCCCCGGTGTTCGCTACCATATCGTGCGCGGCACACTCGACACCTCCGGTGTGAAAGACCGTACGCAGCGTCGTTCCAAGTACGGAGCCAAGCGTCCCAAGGCCGGTGCAGCCAAGAAGTAATTCGGTTTTTACAATCGAGTGAAGTCAACTAAACGCACCGCGAGATTTAATTAATTCATTTAAACTCGTTTTTTGATTCTTGAAAGCTGTCCGGTTGAGTAAGTCGGCATCGGAGGATGCGGCTGAAGCATAAGAGAAGCACAACCAAGCAATCTGAAAACACAACACACTGATTAAAATGAGAAAGGCTAAGCCTAAGAAGCGCCAAATCCTTCCCGATCCCGTGTTCGGCGACGTACGTGTGGCAAAGTTTGTAAACCACCTTATGTATGATGGAAAAAAGAACACGGCGTTCGATATTTTCTATACGGCTCTCGACAATGTTAAGTCGAAGCTTCCCAACGAGGAAATGACTGCCCTCGAAATATGGAAAAAGGCCCTCGAGAATGTAACTCCCCAGGTGGAGGTGAAGAGCCGCCGTGTTGGCGGTGCCACCTTCCAGGTGCCTACCGAAATCCGTTCTGACCGCAAGGAGTCAATATCAATGAAAAACCTCATCCTCTATGCCCGCAAGCGTGGCGGCAAGACTATGGCCGACAAACTCGCTGCTGAAATCGTAGATGCCTACAATGAGCAGGGCGGCGCGTTCAAGCGCAAAGAGGATATGCACAAAATGGCAGAAGCTAACCGCGCATTCGCACACTTCCGCTTCTAAATTGTTTCATTGACCAATCCTAACGCAAAAATGGCTAAAGACGAACAGCTCAAATTTACCCGCAACATCGGTATCATGGCTCACATCGATGCCGGTAAGACCACTACGTCGGAGCGTATCCTCTTCTACACCGGTCTGACTCACAAAATCGGTGAAGTGCACGATGGCGCTGCCACCATGGACTGGATGGAGCAGGAGCAGGAGCGTGGTATCACCATCACTTCCGCCGCGACAACGGCATTTTGGAAGTACAACGACGAAAAATACAAAATCAACCTGATTGACACTCCGGGACACGTCGACTTCACCGTCGAAGTGGAGCGCTCGCTCCGTGTGCTCGATGGTGCGGTGGCTACGTTCTGCGCCGTAGGCGGCGTTGAGCCTCAGTCTGAGACCGTGTGGCGTCAGGCAGACAAATACAATGTGCCCCGAATCGGTTATGTCAACAAGATGGACCGTAGCGGAGCGAACTTCTTTGAAGTGGTCCGTCAGCTGAAGGATGTACTCGGCGCAAATCCGTGTCCTATACAGATACCTATCGGCGCTGAAGAGACCTTCAAAGGTATTATCGATCTCGTGCGCATGAAAGCCATCTTCTGGCATGACGAAAGCATGGGCGCCGACTACACTATGGAAGAAATTCCTGCCGGCCTTGTGGACGAAGCGGAAGAATGGCGCGATAAGATGCTTGAGAAAATCGCCGAGTTCGACGACGACCTTATGACAAAATATTTCGACGACCCTTCCACTATCACCGAGGAGGAAGTGAAGAAAGCTCTCCGCAAGGGTACTTTGGCCATGGAAATCGTTCCCATGACTTTGGGTTCGTCTTTCAAAAACAAAGGCGTTCAGTGTCTGCTCGACAACGTTTGCGCATACCTTCCTTCTCCTGTCGATTCCGGCGTGGTGGAAGGTCATTCTGTGGACAACCCCGAGGAAGTGGTTACACGCGAGCCTTCGCCCGAAGCGCCCATGTGCGCATTGGCGTTCAAGATTGCCACCGATCCCTATGTCGGCCGTCTGACATTCTTCCGCGTGTACTCCGGTGATGTCGTTGCCGGCAGCTATGTCCTCAATGCGCGCAGCGGCAAAAAAGAACGTGTCAGCCGTCTTTTCCAGATGCACTCCAACAAGCAGAATCCTATGGAGAAAATCGGTTGCGGCGATATTGGCGCAGGCGTAGGCTTCAAGGACATTCGCACCGGAGACACCCTTTGTGCAGAAGACGCACCCATCGTGCTCGAATCTATGGAATTCCCTGATCCCGTTATCGGTATCGCTGTTGAGCCCAAGACTCAGAAAGACCTTGACAAACTCGGCGTTGGCCTGCAGAAACTTGCTGAGGAAGACCCGACATTCCGTGTTGAAACCAATGAGGAAACAGGTCAGACCGTCATCAGCGGTATGGGTGAGCTCCACCTCGACATCATTATCGACCGTCTGCGTCGTGAGTTTAAGGTTGAATGCAACCAGGGTCAGCCCCAGGTTACATATAAAGAAGCAATTACCAAGCCTGTCGAACTTCGCGAAGTGTTTAAGAAGCAGACCGGTGGCCGTGGTAAATTCGCCGATATTATCGTTCGCGTGGAACCTGCCGACGAAGGCTTTGAAGGAGGCCTCCAGTTTGTCGACGAAGTCAAGGGTGGTAATATCCCCAAGGAATTCATCCCCAGCATACAGAAGGGCTTCGTTACGGCCATGAAGAACGGTGTGCTTGCCGGCTATCCGGTGGAAACCCTCAAGGTGACCGTAATCGACGGCTCATTCCACCCCGTGGACTCCGACCAGCTCTCTTTCGAACTTTGCGCAATTCAGGCATTCAAGAAGGCGAGCGAAAAAGCAGGTCCTGTGCTGCTTGAGCCTATCATGAAGATTGAAGTCGTTACTCCCGAAGAATCGATGGGCGACGTTATCTCCGACCTTAACAAGCGTCGTGGCCAGGTTGAAGGCATGGAAACAAGCCGCAGCGGCGCACGCGTGGTTAAAGCCAAGGCTCCCCTTGCTGAAATGTTCGGTTACGTTACGGCACTCCGTACGATTACTTCCGGCCGCGCCACCAGCACGATGACCTTCTCTCACTATTCCGAAGTCAGCAGCGGTATTGCCCGTGCCGTCCTCACCGAATGCCAGGGCCGCGTAGACCTCGTCAAATAATCCGTCAAAAATAAAGCAACCATATGAGTCAGAAAATTCGCATCAAACTCAAATCTTACGATCATAATCTCGTCGACAAAAGCGCCGAGAAGATTGTGAAGACTGTGAAAGCTACCGGTGCAGTGATCAGCGGTCCTATACCTCTGCCCACCCACAAGCGTATTTTCACAGTAAACCGCTCGACCTTCGTCAACAAGAAGAGCCGCGAGCAGTTCCAGCTCTCGTCGTTCAAGCGCCTGATTGACATCTACAACAGCACAGCAAAGACTGTCGACGCTCTCATGAAGCTCGAGCTTCCCAGCGGTGTTGAGGTGGAAATCAAGGTGTAATAATCGACACAGAACATATACAGAAATATATTCACTCCTAAAACAAACACAGAAATGCCAGGATTAATTGGAAAGAAAATCGGAATGACATCCGTTTTCAGTGCCGACGGTAAGAATGTACCGTGCACTGTTATCGAAGTAGGCCCGTGTGTTGTTACGCAGGTGAAGACCACCGAAAAGGACGGCTATGATGCCCTCCAGCTCGGCTTTGAGGAGCAGAAAGAAAAGCACCTCACAAAGCCAGAAATCGGTCACTTCGCGAAAGCCGGCGTAGCTCCCAAGCGCCACTTGGCCGAGTTCAAAGGTTTCGACGGCGAATACAAAGCCGGCGATACGCTGACAGTGGACATGTTCGCTGAAAGTGACTTCGTCGATATTGTCGGCACCAGCAAGGGTAAAGGTTTTCAGGGCGTAGTAAAGCGTCATGGTTTCGGAGGTGTGGGCCAGAGCACTCACGGCCAGCACAATCGTCTGCGCGCGCCCGGTTCTATCGGCGCCTGCTCATACCCTGCAAAAGTGTTCAAAGGCATGCGTATGGCCGGCCAGATGGGCAACCAGCGCGTGACCGTGCAGAACCTTCAGGTATTCAAGGTCATCGCCGAGCACAACATTCTCATGATAAAAGGCTCCATCCCCGGCGCCAAAGGTTCCATCGTCTTAATTGAGAAGTAAAATGGAAGTTGCAATCTACAATAAGGAAGGACAGGACACCGGCCGCAAGGCAGTCCTCAACGATCAGGTGTTCGCAATCGACGCCAATGAGCACGCCATCTACCTCGATGTCAAGCAGTACCTTGCCGACCAGCGCCAGGGCACACACAAGAGCAAAGAACGTAGCGAAGTGAGCGGTTCTACCCGAAAGCTCCACAAGCAGAAAGGTGGCGGCGGAAGCCGTATCGGCGACATCAACTCGCCTGTGCTCGTAGGCGGTGGCCGTGTGTTCGGCCCCCGTCCCCGCGATTATCGTTTCAAACTCAACCGCAAGGTGAAGCAGCTCGCACGCCGCTCCGCGCTGACGGTAAAGTGTCAGGCTAACGAGATTATCGTCGTAGAGGACTTCACATTCGACGCACCAAAGACTAAAAATTTCGTAAACTTTGCTAAAAATCTTAAAGTAGATGGCAAAAAACTCCTCTTGGTTTTAGCAGAACGAAATAATGTTGTATCTTTGTCTGCTCGAAATGTGCCCGACACTCGTCTGATGAGTGCCGCGGACATCAATACGTATGCTATCATGAACAACAATGCTATCATCCTTACGGAAGGTAGCCTTGCTGTGATTAACAACCTGTAAACCCCTGGAGGAACCGACAATGGAAATCGAAATCAAACCCATCGTAACCGAGAAGGCTACCAGTCTGACTGACAAGCTCAATCGCTACACCTTCCGTGTCTCCCCCGAAGCTAACAAGTTCCAGATTAAGGATCTCGTTGAAAAGCTTTACGGGGTGAAGGTAGTGCGAGTGAACACCGCCGTCATGCGCGGCAAGAACAAGAGCCGCTGGACAAAGAGCGGCCTGCTCCGCGGTGCGACAGCTCGCTGGAAAAAAGCCTTCATCACTCTCGCTGAAGGCGAAACCATCGACTTTTACAGCAACATCTGATAAATAAAATGGCAGTAAGAAAATTCAAGCCCACAACTCCTGGGCAGCGACACAAAGTTATCGGCGTGTTCAAAGGTACAATCACTGCTACCACGCCGGAAAAATCTCTTACAGTCGGTAAACGTGCCTCCGGCGGTCGTAACGCCGAAGGCCACCTCACCACTCGCTACCTTGGTGGTGGTCACAAACGCAAATACCGCTTCATTGACTTTAAGAGAAACAAAGACGGAGTTCCCGCAGTAGTGCACTCGATCGAGTACGATCCCAACCGTTCGGCCCGCATCGCCCTGCTGTACTACGTGGACGGAGCAAAGGCCTACATCATTGCACCCAACGGCTTGGAAGTAGGCGCAACCGTGGTGAGCGGCCCCGATGCAGCTCCCGAAGTGGGCAATGCCCTTCCTTTGGGCAAAATCCCCGTCGGCACGGTGATTCACAATATCGAATTGCGTCCCGGCCAGGGTGCCTTCATGGCACGTTCGGCCGGCACCTTCGCGCAGCTCGTGAGCCGCGAAGGCGACTATGCTATCGTCAAATTACCTTCGGGCGAGACCCGCAAGATTCTCTGTGCCTGCAAGGCTACAATAGGCGTTGTCGGCAACAGCGAGCACTCGCTGGAGCGTTCCGGTAAGGCAGGCCGCAGCCGCTGGCTCGGTCGTCGTCCCCGCAACCGCGGCGTAGTCATGAACCCTGTCGATCACCCCATGGGTGGTGGCGAAGGCCGCGCCAGCGGTGGACATCCCCGTTCGCGCAAGGGTCTTTACAGCAAGGGTCTTAAGACACGCGCCCCGAAGAAGCAGTCTTCGAAGTATATTATCGAACGTCGCAAAAAGTAATCTGATAAAATAGCAAATATGAGCCGTTCATTAAAGAAAGGACCCTTCATCAGCGTGAAGCTCGAGAAGAAGGTAGCCGACATGGATGCTTCCGGCAAGAAGAATGTCATCAAGACTTGGAGCCGCGCGTCCATGATCGCCCCCGAATTCGTTGGCCATACTTTCGCGGTACACAATGGCAATAAGTTCATCCCTGTGTACGTCACCGAAAACATGGTAGGCCACAAGCTGGGCGAGTTCGCCCCCACGCGTAACTTCCGCGGCCACGCCGGCAACAAGAAGAAATAAGGGCCCAAGCTAATCAATTTAATTGACAAAGAAAAGCAACACATACAATGGGTGTAAGAAAAAGAATATCTGCCGATCAGAAAAAGCAGGAACGTAAGACGGTGGCTTTTGCAAAGCTTACCAGCGTGCCTACTTCGCCCCGCAAAATGCGCCTCGTTGCCGACATGATTCGCGGCAAAGAAGTGTTCCGCGCCCTTGGCATACTCAAGTTCTCCAACAAGGAGGCTGCTGCCAGACTCGAGAAACTTCTGCGTTCTGCAGTGGCAAACTGGGAAGAGAAAAACGAAAAGAAAGCCGAAGGCGGCGAGCTTTACGTAAGCACCATTTTCGTTAATCCCGCTCCCATGCTCAAGCGTCTGCGCACCGCGCCCCAGGGTCGCGGCTATCGCATCCGCAAGCGTTCCAACCACGTCACCGTAATCGTGGACACTATCAACAACACTAACAATCACGAGGCTTAATACAAATGGGACAGAAAGTAAATCCGATAAGCAACCGTCTGGGTGTCATCCGCGGCTGGGACTCCAACTGGAGCGACGGCACCAAGCAGGGTGAAAATATCCTGGAAGACTATAAGCTCCGCAAATATCTGAATGTCCGTCTGGCCAAATGCAGCGTGAGCCGCATCGTGATTGAGCGCACCCTCAAGCTCATCACCATAACCGTGTGCACTTCGCGCCCCGGTCTGGTGATAGGTAAGGGTGGCCAGGATGTCGAGAAACTTCGTGAGGAACTCAAGAAGGTTACCGACAAAGATGTTCAGATCAATATTTTCGAGGTTAAGCGCCCCGAACTCGACGCTGAAATCGTGGCTGCGAACATTGCACGTCAGATTGAAGGCAAGGTGGCCTACCGCCGTGCAGTCAAGATGGCCATCCAGAGCAGCATGCGCGCAGGCGCCGAGGGCATCAAGGTGCAGGTGAGCGGCCGTCTGAACGGCGCCGAAATCGCCCGCAGCGAAATGTTCAAGGAAGGCCGCACGCCTCTGCACACACTCCGTGCCGACATTGATTATGCTCTCGTTGAGGCGCACACAAAAGTTGGCGTAGTAGGCGTTAAAGTGTGGATTTGCCGTGGCGAAGTTTATGGCAAGCGCGACCTCGCGCCCCAGTTCGCCCAGCAGAAGGAAAACCGTGGCGGCAATGGCGCCGGTGCTCCCCGTCGTGGTGGCTTCCGTCGTGCCAAAACCAATCGTTAACCTCCAAGAATCAGTAAACACAGATGTTACAACCAAAGAAAACCAAATTCCGCCGCGCCCAAAAAGGCCGCATGAAGGGCAACGCCCAGCGAGGCAACCAGCTCGCATTCGGCTCCTTCGGCATCAAGACTCTGGAGGCCAAATGGATTACCGGCCGTCAGATAGAGGCTGCCCGTATCGCGGTGACTCGCTATATGCAGCGTCAGGGTCAGATCTGGATTCGTATCTTCCCGGACAAGCCCATCACCAAGAAGCCTGCAGAAGTCCGAATGGGTAAAGGTAAAGGTTCGCCCGAAGGCTTCGTGGCTCCCGTGACTCCCGGACGCATGATTATCGAAGTGGAAGGTGTTAGCTACGACATTGCCAAAGAGGCGCTCCGTCTGGCAGCACAGAAGCTTCCCGTCGTTACAAAATTCGTGGTGCGTCGCGACTATGACCCCACTCAAAACGTCTAAGGCATCATGAACAAGGAAGAAATCAAACAAATGTCTACGGCCGACCTGCGCGAGCGTCTCGCGCAGATGGAGACTGAATATCTTCAGCTTACGGCCACCCACGCTGTGTCGCCCATCGACAACCCCGCAAAAATCACGGCCGACCGCCGCATGATTGCACGCGTGAAAACCGAGCTGCGTCAGCGCGAACTCAACAACAAATAATCTTACACGCCACTATGGAAAAAAGAAATCTCAGAAAAGAGCGTATCGGTGTGGTGTCCAGCAACAAGGGCGACAAGACCATCACCGTCATGGTGAAGTGGAAGGAAAAACATCCGATTTACGGCAAATTCGTCAACAAATCGAAGAAGTACCACGCTCACGACGAAAACAACGAGTGCAGCGTAGGCGACACCGTTCGTCTGATGGAGACCCGACCCCTCAGCAAAACCAAGCGCTGGCGCTTAGTAGAAATCGTAGAAAAAGTTAAGTAATAACCATGATACAGACTGAAACCCGCCTGACCGTCGCCGATAACAGCGGAGCAAAGGAAGCCCTGTGCATCCATGTGCTCGGCGGCACCGGTCGCCGCTACGCTTCCGTAGGCGACATTATCGTTGTCTCTGTGAAAAGCGTCATCCCCAGTTCCGACGTGAAAAAGGGCACCGTTAGCAAGGCCGTAGTCGTCCGCACTAAGAAAGAAATCCGCCGTCCCGACGGTTCCTATATCCGTTTCGACGACAACGCTTGCGTGCTCCTCAACAACGCCGGTGAACTCCGTGGCACACGTATCTTCGGCCCTGTTGCCCGCGAACTCCGTGCCGCTAACCAGATGAAAATCGTTTCCCTCGCTCCGGAAGTTCTCTAATCAACCCTTAATACAAGACAGTAAATGAAACTTCATATCAAAAAGGGCGACAACGTTTATGTACTTGCCGGCGAAAGCCGCGGCCAGCAGGGCCGCGTGCTTGAAGTTCAGGCTTCCAAACAGCGCGCCATCGTCGAGGGTGTAAACTTCGTGACCAAAGCTACCAAGCCCAGCGCAAAGCACCCGCAGGGTGGCCTTGTGAAGGTTGAAGCCCCCATACATATTTCCAATCTCGCCCTCATCGACCCCAAGAGCGGTAAACCCACCCGTATCGGCATCCGCAAAGAAGGCGACAAAACCGTTCGTTTTTCCAAAAAATCAGGAGAGGAGATTAAGTAATGACTGCAACCCTTAAAAAAGACTACAACGAGCGCATTGTGCCCGCTCTTGAGAAGGAGTTCGGCTACACCACCGTAATGCAGGTGCCCAAGCTCAAGAAAATCGTCATCAACCAGGGTCTCGGTGAAGCCACCCAGGATAAGAAAGTCATCGAGACTGCCATCAACGAGCTTACCGCCATCACAGGCCAGAAAGCCGTGGCTACCCTTTCCAAAAAGGACATCTCGAACTTCAAGCTTCGTAAAAAAATGCCTATCGGCGTGATGGTCACTCTGCGCCGCGAACGCATGTACGAGTTCCTGGAGCGTCTGATTCGTGTGGCTCTGCCCCGTATCCGCGACTTCAAAGGTATCGAAGGCAAGCTCGACGGCCGTGGTAACTACACTCTCGGCATCACCGAGCAGATTATCTTCCCCGAAATCAACATCGATTCCATCAGCAAGCTCATGGGCATGAACATCACTTTCGTGACCAGCGCCAACACCGATGAAGAAGGCTATGCACTTCTCAAGGCATTCGGCCTGCCCTTCAAGAATGCTAAAAAACAGTAATCAGAAGATATGGCAAAAGAATCAATGAAAGCCCGCGAGGTAAAGCGTGCGAAACTCGTTGCCAAATACGCCGCCAAGAAAGCCGAACTCAAGGCTCAGGGCGACTACGAGGCATACCAGGCTCTGCAACTGCTCCCCAAGAACGCTTCGCGTGTACGCATGCACAACCGCTGCTCCATCACCGGCCGCCCCAAGGGCTACATGCGCCAGTTCGGCCTCAGCCGAATCCAGTTCCGCGAAATGGCTTCCGCAGGTCTCATCCCCGGCGTGAAGAAAGCAAGCTGGTAATCCTCCCGAGCTAAAGACTCAGAGTATTAAATATTGTTGGGAACAGCCCAATCAATTTAAACAATAAACAAAATGACAGATCCTATAGCAGACTATCTGACAAGATTGAGGAACGCTATCAAAGCCAACCACCGCGTGGTTGAAGTACCTGCCTCAAACTTGAAGAAGGAAATCACCAAGATTCTCTTCGAACAAGGCTATATTCTTAACTACAAGTTTATAGAGGGTGAAACCCCCGCCGGCATCATCAAGATTGCCCTTAAATACGATCCCGTGGGCCGTGTCAATGCTATCAAAGGCCTCAAACGCGTATCGCGTCCTGGCCTCCGCCAGTACACGGGCTACAAGGAAATGCCCCGAGTTCTCAACGGCCTCGGCATCGCCATCCTCAGCACTTCGCAGGGTGTGATGACCAACAAGGCCGCCGCTGAAAAGAAAGTCGGCGGTGAAGTTCTGTGCTATGTTTACTAATCCAACCACAAAGAAATCAATATGTCACGTATAGGTAAAGCACCCATCGCCATTCCCGCAGGCGTAAGCGTCGATGTCAAGGAAAATGTGGTTACGGTAAAAGGCCCCAAAGGCACACTGACACAGACCATCAATCCGGAACTCGACGTTAAAATAGAAGACGGTCACGTAACGCTGACACGTCCCAGCGACGACCGCGAGCACCGCGCGCAGCACGGTCTCTACCGCGCGCTTATCCACAACATGGTGGTAGGCGTAAGCGAAGGTTACCGCAAAGAAATGGAACTCGTAGGCGTAGGTTACCGCGCAACAGCTACCGGCCAGGTGCTGGAACTTTCTCTCGGTTTCTCTCACGCTATCTTCATCAAGCTTCCCCCGGAAGTGAAAGTGGAGGCAAAGAGCGAGCGCAACAAGAACCCCCTGATTATCCTCGAGAGCGGCGACAAGCAGCTCCTCGGCCAGGTGTGCGCCAAAATCCGCTCTCTCCGCAAGCCTGAGCCTTACAAGGGCAAGGGTATCAAGTTCGTCGGCGAGGTTATCCGCCGCAAGTCCGGTAAATCGGCTGGTGCCAAATAAGTAACACTGAAGCTATGAAAACGAAGATTCAAAGAAGAAATAAAATCAAGACCCGCATCCGCGGCAAAATCTCCGGCACCGCAGCCCGTCCTCGCATGACCGTGTTCCGCTCCAACAAGCAGATTTACGTTCAGCTCATCGACGACCTCGCAGGCGTAACCCTTGTTTCCACCTCGTCCAAAGGCATCGAGGAAGGCACCAAGAGCGAAATCGCTGCAAAGGTAGGCGAGAACATCGCCAAGAAGGCCCTTGAAGCCGGTATCACTGAAGTAGTATTCGACCGTAACGGCTATCTGTTTCACGGTCGTGTGAAATCCCTTGCTGATGCTGCTCGCAACGGCGGACTTAAATTCTAAAATCTATGGCAAAAGCAATGAATAACCGCGTAAAGACTACCAACGACCTCGACCTCAAGGATCGTCTCGTTGCCATCAACCGCGTAACCAAGGTCACCAAGGGTGGCCGTGCGTTCACCTTTGCAGCCATCGTCGTTGTCGGCAATGAAAACGGCATCGTAGGCTGGGGTCTCGGCAAAGCCAACGAAGTTCAGGCTGCTATCGCCAAAGGCGTTGAGGCTGCTAAAAAGAACCTCATCCGCGTGCCGGTGCACAAAGGCACTATACCCCACGAGCAGATTGCTAAATTCGGCGGCTCGCGCATCATCCTCAAGCCTGCATCGCATGGTACCGGTGTGAAAGCCGGTGGCGCTATGCGTGCCGTGCTTGAAAGTGTGGGCATCACCGATGTGCTTGCTAAGAGCAAAGGTTCGTCGAACCCCCACAATCTCGTTAAAGCCACTATCGCCGCTCTCGGCGAGATGCGTTCGCCCGCGCAAATCGCGCAGAACCGTGGCATCAGTGTCGAACAAGTATTCAAAGGCTAAACTACCAATGGCACAGATCAAGATAAAGCAAATCAAGAGCCGTATCAATTGTCCCGCAGTGCAGAAGCGCACGCTCGACGCTCTCGGTCTCAGGAAAATGAACCACACGGTGGTGAAGGAAGACACCCCCAGCGTGATGGGTATGGTAAACACAGTTCGTCATTTGGTAGAAGTGACCAACGCTTAAACATTCAATGACTATGGATTTAAGTAATTTGCAGCCCGCTGTGGGCTCCGTACAGCGTAAGACCCGTATCGGCCGCGGTCCCGGTTCTGGCAAAGGAGGCACATCGACCCGCGGTCATAAGGGAGCTAAGTCGCGTTCGGGCTATAAGCATAAAGTAGGTTTTGAAGGCGGTCAGATGCCCCTGCAGCGCCGTCTTCCCAAATTCGGTTTCAAAAATATCAACCGTGTGGAGTACAAGCCCGTGAATCTGGCTATCCTCCAGCAGCTCGCAGAGGCCAAGAATCTTGAAAAGATCGGTCTTGAGGAGCTCCGTGCCGCAGGTTTCGCGAATCGCAACCAGCTGGTTAAGATTCTCGGCGTCGGCACGATCACCCGCGCTATCAACGTCGAAGCACATGCATTCTCGAAAGCCGCACAGGCTGCTATCGAGGCTGCCGGAGGCTCCGTCAATAAACTTGAAGCGTAATGAGATTTGTCGAAACACTCAAGAATATTTGGACTATCGAAGAGCTGCGCAAGCGTCTCCTCGTAACGCTCGGGCTGGTACTTGTGTACCGCCTGGGCTGTTACGTGGTGCTGCCGGGCATATCGCCGGCAGCAATTGACGCATTGGCCAACTTTACCAACAAAAGTGGCCTTATGCAGCTCCTCGACATGTTCTCCGGCGGAGCCTTCTCTCAGGCTTCTATTTTTGCCCTCGGCATCATGCCATACATCACGGCTTCGATCGTGATTCAGCTATGTGGCATGATTCTGCCGTCTTTCCAGAAGATGCAGCGTGAGGGTGAAAGCGGACGGCAGAAATTGAACCAGTACACCCGTTATCTTACAGTGCTGATTCTTTGCCTGCAGGCTCCCGCCTATCTGATAAATCTGCAGGTGCAGGTGAACAGCGCCAGCAACGGCACCGCTCCCATGGTGTTCGGTTTCTGGACCGTACTCTATCTCACGATTATCCTTGCTGCCGGTGCCATGTTCATTATGTGGCTTGGCGAGCGCATCACTGATCGCGGAATAGGCAACGGCATTTCGTTCATCATCCTTGTGGGTATTATAGCCCGTCTTCCGGGAGCATTGTTCTTCGAGTTCACCAGCCGTCTGCCCGGTAGCACCGGCAGCCAGGGCGGTCTGGTGATGTTCCTTGTTGAAATCGTGCTTCTTTTCGCTGTTACGGTGGGCGCAGTGCTGCTTGTACAGGGCACACGCAAAGTGCCTGTGCAGTATGCCAAGCGCATTGTGGGCAACCGCCAGTACGGCGGCGCGCGCAACTACATTCCCCTGAAGGTGAATGCAGCAGGCGTGATGCCCATAATCTTCGCTCAGGCAATCATGTTCATTCCTATCACTGTTGCGGGTTTCCGTGGCGGTAATTCCGGATTCATGGCTGCATTCGGCGACATCAACAGCTTCTGGTACAACGTCGTGTTTTTCATTCTTATCGTTGCGTTCACGTATTTCTACACTGCCATAACGGTGCGTCCGAAGGACATTGCAGAGAACATGAAGGCCAACAACGGATTTATTCCCGGAGTGAAACCCGGCAAAGCCACAATTGAGTATCTCGACACCATCATGAGCCGTATCACCCTTCCTGGCTCGCTTTTCCTTGGCATTGTCGCTATCCTGCCCGCATTTGCGCGCTGGTTCGGCATCAGCCAGAATTTCGCCCAGTTCTTCGGCGGCACATCGCTGCTGATTATGGTAGGTGTAGTGCTCGACACACTCATGCAGATAGAGTCTCATCTGATGATGCACCATTATGACGGCCTTATGAAAGAGGGCAAGATTAAGGGTCGCACCACCGGTCAGGCTTATTAACAGCCCAAAGTCAGATTAAATGATTTACCTGAAGACACCCGATGAGATTCAGCTGGTAAAAGCAGCCTCGGATTTGACGTCGCGTACGTTGGGCGAGGTGGCACGCTGGATAGCTCCCGGTGTCACGACACGCAAGCTCGACATCATTGCCAAGGAGTTTATCCTTGACAATGGTGGCCGTCCTGCCTGTTTAGGCTACCAAGGTTTTCCCGGCACGTTGTGCATAGAAGTGAATGATGTGGTAGTGCACGGATTTCCTTCAAACTATGCGTTGCGTGAAGGAGATATTGTCGGCACGGATCTTGTGGTGGAACTCAACGGCTTTATGGGGGACTCTTGCTACACTTTCGCTGTCGGCGAAGTGGACGAGAAAGTGCTCGATTTGTGCCGCACCACCAAGGAATCGCTCTATGCCGGTATACGCGCCGCAAAAGTCGGCAGCCGCATCGGCGATATAGCGAATGCGGTGCAGACATACTGCGAACACCGGGGCTACAGCGTGGTGCGCGAAATGTGCGGCCACGGCATCGGTAAGTCCATGCACGAGGAGCCTGAGGTTCCCAACTATGGTCGCCGCGGTATCGGTCCTGTGCTCCGCAACGGCATGTGCATATGCATAGAGCCCATGATAAACATGGGCAGCCGCAATATAATTATTGAACGCGACGGTTGGACATGCCGCACCCGCGACCGCAAACCTTCAGCCCATTATGAGCATACCATAGCTATGGTAGACGACGAGCCGCAGGTGCTCACGACATTCGACTATATAAGCGAAGCGCTTCAGGATAGATTTATTTAACACACGATATATGGCAAAACAGTCAGCAATAGAACAAGACGGCACCATAGTGGAGGCTCTGAGCAACGCAATGTTCCGCGTAGAACTCGAGAACGGCCACGAAATCACCGCACACATTTCCGGTAAGATGCGCATGCACTACATCAAAATCCTTCCCGGCGATAAAGTGCGAGTGGAGATGTCGCCCTACGACCTAAGCAAAGGCCGTATTGCATTCCGCTACAAATAAACAGAAACACTAAGAGATATGAAAGTAAGAGCTTCAATCAAAAAACGCACCCCGGACAGCAAGATCGTGCGTCGCAAGGGTCGTCTCTACGTTATCAACAAGAAAAACCCTAAGTACAAACAGCGTCAAGGATAATTCTTGCTATTTTTGCAACAACTAAGAAGAAACAAACATGGCAGTACGTATCGTGGGAGTTGACCTCCCCCAAAACAAAAGAGGTGAAATCGCCTTGACATATATCTTCGGCATCGGCCGAAGCTCCGCAAAGACCATCCTAGAGAAGGCCGGTGTGGACGTGAATATCAAAGTAAAAGACTGGACCGACGCACAGGCAGCCGCAGTACGTGAAGTAATCGGCGCCGGATACAAAGTGGAGGGCGACCTTCGCAGCGAGATCCAGCTGAACATCAAGCGCCTGATGGACATCGGCTGCTACCGCGGCATCCGCCATCGCAATGGGCTGCCCGTGCGTGGTCAGAGCACAAAGAACAATGCCCGTACCCGCAAAGGCCGCAAAAAAACCGTTGCTAACAAGAAGAAAGCTACTAAATAATAGGATATTATGGCAAAAAAGACAGTCGCAGCAAAGAAGCGTAACGTCAAAGTTGGCGCTGAAGGCCAGCTTCACGTACATTCCTCATTCAACAATATCATCGTGTGCTTAGCCAACAGCGAAGGACAGGTAATATCCTGGTCGAGCGCCGGCAAGATGGGCTTCCGCGGCAGCAAGAAAAACACTCCTTATGCAGCCCAGATGGCCGCTCAGGATTGCGCTAAGGTTGCTTATGACCTCGGTCTGCGTAAAGTGAAGGCATACGTCAAGGGCCCCGGTAACGGCCGTGAGTCCGCTATCCGTACCATACATGGTGCAGGCATCGAAGTAGTCGAAATCGTAGACGTTACTCCGCTGCCCCACAACGGATGCCGTCCTCCCAAACGCAGAAGAGTTTAAAAATCAGTTGGCGCCTCGCCGTGTGCCGGTGTATTCCGCCATGCGGCAAGGGCGACCCTCTGCTTTCAGCTTTTAGTTTCTAAATCAACCCCTCATATCAATTAAAACCGAGCGGTGCCAGCGGAGCTTCCGGCAGAAAACGGCCGAGATAGCCGGCACGGACACTATCAGGACACCTTCCGAGTGAATAGACCATATTTTCATCACCTCTCTATGGTCGCGGCTGCACAGACGACGGCGTTCGCCCAAAGGAACGGTACCGCTCAAAACTGATTTTAAACAAAATGGCAAGATACATAGGTCCCAAGACCAAAATAGCACGCAAGTTCGGCGAGCCCATCTTCGGAGAGGACAAGACCCTCCAGCGCCGCAACTACCCCCCCGGCCAGCACGGCCAGAACAAGCGCCGCAAAACGTCGGAATATGGCGTCCAGCTGCGTGAGAAGCAGAAAGCCAAGTACACCTACGGCGTACTTGAAAAGCAGTTCCGCAACCTTTTCGAGCGTGCAAGTTCGATGAAGGGTATCACCGGTGAAATTCTGCTTCAGCTTCTCGAAAGCCGTCTTGACAACGTTGTATACCGTCTGGGCATTGCCCCGACCCGTGCAGCTGCCCGTCAGCTCGTTCTGCACTGCCACATCACAGTCAATGGCGGAGTAGTGAACATCGCTTCCTATCAGGTTAAACCCGGCGACGTTGTCGGCGTCCGCGAAAAGAGCAAGTCTCTTGAAGTTATCGCCGATCATCTTGCAGGTTTCAACCACAGCAAATATCCTTGGATTGAGTGGGACGAGGCTACAAAGGCCGGTAAGTTCCTACATGTGCCCGCACGCGAGGACATCCCCGAAAACATCAAGGAGCAGCTCATCGTCGAGCTCTACTCTAAGTAATAATCTATAAACGCAAGATCCATGGCTATTTTAGCATTCCAAAAACCCGACAGGGTCCTCATGTTGGAAGCCGACAATTTCTACGGCAAGTTTGAGTTCAAGCCTTTGGAACCCGGCTATGGCATCACTGTGGGCAACGCTCTCCGTCGAGTACTGCTGTCTTCTCTCGAAGGCTTTGCTATTTCCTCGATTAAAATTGACGGCGTTCGCCACGAATTCGATACCATTGCAGGCGTTAAGGAAGATGTCACGAACATAATCCTTAACCTTAAGCAGGTCAATCTCAAGCGTGTTGTCGAAGAAACTGAATTCGAAAAGGCTACCATCACCATTTCGGGTCAGGAAGAGTTCAAGGCCGGAGACATCGGCAAGGTGCTCACGGGATTTGAGGTAATCAATCCCGACCTTGTGATTTGCCACTTGGATCCCGGCGCAAGCTTCACCATTGAGCTTACAATTAACAAAGGTCGCTCGTGGGTGCCTGCCGATGAAAACCGCAGCGCCAACGATGCCATCGACCAGATAGCAATCGACTCCATCTACACGCCTATCAAAAACGTGAAGTACACAGTCGAAAACTTCCGTGTCGATCAAAAGACCGACTACGACAAACTCACTCTCGAAATCACGACCGACGGCTCTATCCTTCCGAAGGATGCCTTGAAAGAGGCTGCCAAAATCCTGATTTACCACTTTATGCTTTTCTCCGACGAGAAGATTACGCTGGAGGTGAGTGAAAGCGTGGAAAATGAAGAGTTCGATGAAGAAGTGCTCCACATGCGACAGCTCCTTAAGAGCAAACTCGTCGACATGGACCTGAGCGTGCGTGCCCTCAACTGCCTCAAGAGCGCAGAAGTGGAAACGCTCGCCGAACTTGTGGTCTTCAACAAGAACGACCTGCTCAAATTCCGCAACTTCGGCAAGAAGTCGTTGACAGAGCTTGAAGAACTCCTTACGAGCCTCGGCCTGTCGTTCGGAATGGACATCTCCAAATATAAATTAGACAAAGAGTAAACACTAACGATGAGACATAATAAGAAATTCAACCACCTCGGCCGCAAGCACGCCCACCGCGACGCTATGCTTTCGAATATGACGGCGTCGTTGATTCTCCACAAGCGAATCTTCACCACGCTCGCCAAGGCCAAAGCTCTCCGCGTTTTTGCTGAGCCCCTGCTTAACCGCGGCAAGGAATATAACATGCAGAACTGGCGTCTGGTCTTCAGCCGTCTTAACCACAAGGAGGCAGTCAAGGAACTCTTCAAGGAAGTTGGTCCGAAAATTGCCGACCGTCCTGGTGGCTACACCCGTATCCTCAAGACCGGAAATCGTCTCGGCGACAATGCCAAGATGTGCTTTATAGAGCTTGTAGACTACAACGAAGCTATGCTTAAAGAAAGCACTGCAGCCGGAAAAGGCAAGAAGACACGTCGCTCGCGCGGCAAGAAGGCAGAAGTTGTTGAAACTCCTGCTGCCGAAGCTCCCGCAGCTGAGGCTCCCGCGGCTGAATAATATTAGCTTTATAAGCGAAGCACCCCGAGACGAAAAGCCTCGGGGTGCTTTTTGTTTATGCGGTGCATTACAGGTCGATTCGGTATAATACGTGCTTTTGGAGCGGATGTGACTCCGGGAGTAGGGGATGCTTGAATGTGCCTTGCCGCTCCATCCCTATTTTTTCCATGACTCGTTCGGAGCGGCGGTTCAATGTGGATGTGAACGAGTATATGCGGTCGAATAATTGTTTTCCTCGGGCGTACTCCAGACATGTGAGCGCGGCTTCTGTGGCGTAGCCGTGATGCCAATGGGCATGGCCAAGACGCCACCCGATTTCTACGCCGGGTGAAAATTCCGCTTCAAAGTTGAAATTATGGAAGCCGCAATATCCTATGAAGTGGGCGGTGCTTTTCAACTCTACGGCATAAAGCCCCCATCCGAATGCTTTGAATTCAGCAACGATGCGTTCTGCAAAAGCATCGGACTCCTCTTGTGATAGTGTGCGTGGAAAGTGCTCCATAACCCTTTCGTCTGCATTAATTGCTGCAAATAGCGGCAAGTCTGATGCTTTCCATGGACGAAGAAGTAGCCGAGGGGTTTCTATAGTGCAGTCCATTTGTTATTTCTGCGGCTTTTTCCGCGGTTTCGGGAATGGAAGGTAATCCCATAGTATCGCAATGGCGTCAAGAACTTTTCTACGGTCTGAAAAATCCAGAATGTAGGCTTCTTTCGCGCCTTTGTACGGGCATCCGGTTTCTGCATCGGCCATAATGTCGGCTACGCATGGCAGTTGTTTTATGTATGCCGTATTGTCGCAGGCTGTGATAACGCATTTTCCGTTTACGTAAATCACGTATTCTCCCATCATTTTGCGGCTGCACACCTCGCCCAGAGGTGCGAGCGCATTGCAGACAAATTCAATGAAATCAATGCTGCATGCCATAATCTGAGATATATTTATATATTGTTTTAGAAATTTCGGAAATGACTTTTTCAGCATCTTCCTGAGGGCCGGCATAGTCTTTCACGAGTACGGCTATAGAGTAGGCGCGGCCGTCGGGCAGGCTTACATAGCCGCCGTCGTTTACCGCCACAACTTCGCCGCGCTCATTCACATAGCCAGAACCGGTGCGGTGCGCGAATGCCACGCTGTCCGGCAAGCCCGCAGCTATCCTGGACATTCCAGTGTTGCAGTCGTACATTAATTGTATTATGAAAGACTGCGACTGGTGGGATATTATGCTGTCAGAGAAGACGCGGTTGACGAGTGATGCATATGCAAGCGGCGATGTTGCGTTTTTGTAGCTGAGCTCATGCTTTTTCTGCATTTCCGCTTCGGTGTGTGAGAGTCGGAAACCTCGGCCGGGCAATATTTCGGATATGATGCTGTCGGTCGCTGCTACCGACACTATGCTGTCGAACAAAATATTGCTGGCATTATTGTCGCTGTCGATAAGAATGTATTCCACGAGCTTTCCGGCAGAAATATGGAATGAGTCTGCCGCATAGTCCTTAAGCATAGGGCTCCAGGTGCCGTGGTCGAGCATATTGCGTTTTATGATGAGCGTTGTGTCCAGTCCTGCCTTTGTTTTTTCAAGCGTGTGGCACACGGCTATTGCTTCATGAAGTTTGAACATGCTCATCAGCGGATAGGCTTCGCTGTTGTTTACCGTCAGGGTGTCTGTGCCGTAAATGACAGCCACGCCGACTTGTCCGGGTGTTTTTGCGGCGATTTCCTCAATTTGTGATTTAAGCGCATCATGGTTTTTGTCAGATGCAGTGCACGCATACATCAATGCGACGGCACTTATAACGTATATTAACGAGAATCTCATTTTAGACAAGCGTTTATATTGTTGAGTTTGATATTTGAAGCAGTACATGGAAAGTATGCCCATTTGCTGTATGCAAATATATTAAAATTTTACTGAAATGACTGATGTTTGCAATTTTTCAATAAAAACAATTTGTATAATTTGGAATTATTACTAACTTTGTAACGATTACAAAATATACTTCAAGAATATGGCAGATGACAGGAGATATACTACAAGTCAATTAGTCGAGATGTTGCAACGATGCAACATCCGCCCGTCTGTACAGCGTGTCGCCGTGTTGTCGTATGTCGCAAACGGCAGTAAGCATCCTGCTGCTGAAGAAATTTATGCCAGTCTCTCGCAGACTTTCTATTCTCTCTCCCGCACCACGGTCTACAACTCACTCCACATATTGGCCGAGAAAGGACTGGTTAGAGAACTGGAGATAGAAAGCGGATGCATCCGCTACGACATGGCGCCACAACCACCCCACAGCCATTTCGTATGCAGAAATTGTGGGAGAATAGCAGACATGCCTATGCCTGAGGGCATAGCGGCTATTATAATGCCGGAATACTCGGTGGATTGCGTGGATGTCTTCCTGAAAGGATTCTGCCCCGACTGCCGTAAACTAAAAAGACAACCAATAACCAATATTTCAACAATATGAAAGAACTTAAAGGAACAAAGACCGAACGCAACCTCATGGAAGCGTTTGCAGGAGAATCACAGGCCCGCAACAAGTACACATACTTTGCATCCAAGGCCCGTAAGGAGGGTTACGAACAGATTGCCGCCATCTTCGAGGAAACGGCCAACAACGAAAAGGAGCATGCCAAACTATGGTATAAACTGCTTCATGGCGGTGAAATCGCCGACACTATGTCGAACCTTCGCGACGCGGCCGAAGGAGAGAACTTCGAGTGGACAAACATGTATGACCGCATGGCAAATGAAGCCGACGAGGAGGGTTTCCCGGAAATCGCATTCCGATTCCGCGCAGTCGCAGCTATCGAGCGTCATCATGAGGAGCGTTATCGCCGCCTGCTTCAGAACATAGAGGAAGGCATCGTGTTCTCGCGCGAGGGAGACACTGTGTGGATCTGCCGTAACTGCGGCCATATCGTCATAGGCAAGAAAGCGCCTGAGGTATGTCCGGTGTGCAACCACAAAAAGAGTTTCTTTGAAATAGAAGCCCGCAATTATTGATTCGTATGGATACCGCTGTTCTCCATAAACTCACTTACGGGCTTTATATACTTGGAGCTTTTAAGGACGGAAATCCTGTGGGGTGTGTCATAAACACATGCTTTCAGGTCACAAGTTGCAACCCTCTGCTGGTAGTGTCGCTAAACAAGAACAACTACACTCTCGAGGCTATAAAGGAGAACAAGAGGTTTTCTCTCTCCATCCTTTCAGAGGACACTGACCCTAAACTTATCGGGCGGTTCGGATTCTTTTCCAGCCGTGATACCGACAAATACGAGGGTTTCGGTTTTGATGTCGTCGATTATGTCCCGTGCGTAAATGGCAATTTTGCCGGACGGCTTATACTGGAGGCCGAGCAGTTCATCGACTGCGAGACGCATGTGCTTGTGACAGCCCGCCTGACAGATACCGTGCCCGGCGATGGCATCCCGATGTCATACGCATATTATCACAATGTGATAAAGGGCACGGCTCCCAAGAGCGCTCCCACCTATAGCGGCGACGATGCATGCGATACGCCTGATGCCGGCAGAAAACGTTACAGGTGTGAGGTCTGCAATTATGAGGTAGAAATGGACGGTGATTTGCCGGCTGACTTTGTATGCCCCGTGTGCGGAGTCGATGCCTCCTACTTCAAGCAAGTGGAATAGCCCCGATATTGCTCTGAACGCATTGAAAAAACAGCTTAGACCGGCCGATTAAAAACGGGCGTCTAAGCTGTTTTTATGATTTTATCCTTATGTCAGTGGCTATTCTTCCGGGAGAATTTCTTTTTCCACAAGTTCGAAAAATCCGCTGATTTCCTGCTGGTCAAGAGCCTGGCGCACGTTGAACCGTTTCACCTGGTCCTCGTAGCCACGCTTGCTCACCTTGATTTCGACAGTGACGTCACGGGAGTTGTCGTAGGTCAGCCCGTGGATGTTGAAACTCCGGGTTTCTTCAAGCGGGGTTGTGGTGAGGTAGGTCTCGTTGGTGTTTTTCACTTCAGCGGGCACGCTTGATATTATGCGCCAATAGATCCGCGCGCCGCGCGGATCAGAATCAAAGTACCATCGGATGATTGCCTGCTCCATCGCAGTCGTTCCGGCGTTGTGGCGGTCGACACGTTGGCTGGCTTCGGCAATTGTCACTGTCGGGTCGGTTGCCGAAGGTCGGTTTTGTGCTTGAGTCTGCGTCAGGTCTTCGGACGCCGCCTTTTTCAGTTTTACGTATACCGTGGGGTTGGCTTTCAGTTGCTTTTTGTTGTAGGCCACCATTACGGATTTTGTTTCATATCCATCTTTCCGGCATTGGAAAATCATGGTTTTAGAAGCAGTTTTCTTGTCTATCTGTATGATGGCCGGAGTTGTCGGGCTTACGAGATTGCCGTTGAGGTATACCTCGGCGTCCTCGGGGTCGCTTTGCACGGCAATGTCATAGCCTTTGGCCATGACCGCAGAAGTGCCTGAAGCGAATAATATAAGCGCTGTGAGGCAGCGCACGAATACTTTCAGCATTGTGTGTTATTTGGTGGTTTTGGGCACGAGTTCGAAAAATCCGCTGATTTCCTGCTGGTCGATGGCCTGACGTACATTGTATCGTTTCACTTGGTCTTCATAGCCTCGTTTGGTCACTTTTATTTCGATTGTGACATTGTTGGCATTGGAGGGCGTGAGGCCCGGGATGTTGAAGCTTCGGGTTTCTTCGAGCGGGGTTGTGGTGAGGTAGGTCTCGTTGGTGTTTTTCACTTCGGCAGGCACATTGGATATTACCCGCCAATAGATACGTGCGCCGCGAGGGTCGGAGTCCACGTACCAGCGGAGTATCGCCCGCTCTGCTTCTGTGGCTCCGGGGCGCTCCCGTGTCACGGGTGTGCTCTGTGGCGCCATGGGTATGACTATTTCTTCCTGTACGACGGCGTTGTCGAGCGGTTTCAGCGTTACGTCGAGCATGTCGGTGCTGTATTTCATCATTTTTCCGGTGGCGGCGTCGATGGCCATTCCCGGAATGCCGCCGAGCACGAGGTTGCCCCAGAACCATCCCTGAATTTTTGTGTCGAGTGTGTAGTCGGCTGTCTGGTAGCCGTCCTTTTGCGCCGTAAGATTTTTACTTTTCAGTTTTTTGCGCACATTGGCTGTCGCAAAGCCGTTGGAGCCCACTTCGGCGATGGGGGTGTTTCGGTCTTTGTCGATAATGGCTGTGCCGGGTATGCCTTTGAAGGTCACTTCCTGGCTCGACTTGGTGAACAGCGTGGCGCACGACGACATGAGCACGGCGCAGGCTGCCACAGACGCTAATGATTTGATCGGTTTACTTCTCATAAGGTTTTCTCTTGCCGCTGCAACCCTCAGCCGCAGGTCTGAATAAACGAAAAACGTGGGCTGTATTGCCACGTCCTTAGTTGATGGGTCCTGAGAAAACCTTATGAGAAGCGGATGCAACAATAGCTACCCACGCTTATGCGTGAGAAACCATCTTGCCTTTTCTCGCTTCTCTTGTGTCAAAATTTCTCAGGTTCATCAACTAAGAGCGAAAAGCAAAACGTTTTCTAAAAAAAATATATGTGGCACGCCTCTGCGTGTCGCTGCAAAGTTATAACATTCAATTAAATCATGCAAATAATAGCCGAGTTTTTCTTTCGTGAAATTATTGTGTCGAGTGGCAATAAAAGCGACAGACAGGCGTTTTTATTGTGTGGAAAAACACTCGTCAAACATAATCACGCGTGTGCTGTCGGTTTTGGCCGTGGCATGTGCGGGCGTGCCGCATGTGGCGGCGCAGGACGGCTCGTCGGCATATAGCTTTCTGAATGTCACGTCTTCGTCGAAAATCTATGGCCTCGGCGGTGTGAACATCTCGCTCGTGGACGACGACCTCATGAGCACCGACTGCAACCCTGCGCTTCTCGGGCCGGAAATGAGCGGGCAGATAGGTCTGAACTACATGCGCTACATCGGTGGCAGCAATTTTGCCGGCTTGCGCTACGCCCATGCCGCCGGCGAGCACGGAGCATGGAGCGCTTCCGTGCGCTATTTCGGCTATGGCAGCATGAAGGAGGCGTTGCCCGACGGGAGCATTACAGGCGAGTTTTCGCCAAAGGACGTGGCCTTCGGCGCTACGTATTCGCGTGACATCGCGGGTTCGTGGCGTGGCGGTGTGAGTGTACGGGGGCTTCTCAGTTCTTATGCCGACTATAGCGCTTTCGCACTGTCCACGGACATCGGTGTGAATTATTATGACGCCGACCGCGATTTGTCGCTTTCGTTCGTGGTGGCCAACCTCGGCGGGCAAGTGAAGCGCTTCAACGACAGCTACGACCGGCTTCCGCTTGATGTGCGCCTCGGCTGGTCGCAGAGTTTCGGCTCGTTTCCGGTGCGTTTCAGCGTCACGGCATGGAATCTTACAAAATGGAAACTGCCGTATCTTGATTCCGGCGACGGCACTGCCGCCCCGGAATTGAAAGACAGCTTTAAAAGCAATTTGTTTCGCCACCTTGTATTCGGCGCCGACATAATCGCGTCGCCCAATTACTACATAGGACTCGGCTACAATTACAAGACACGCACCGACATGAGCACTTACTCGCGCAGTTTCCTGTCGGGATTCTCTCTGTGCGGAGGGTTCAATGTAAGCAGTTTTTCCGTAGGCGTGGCGCTTGCCCAGCCCCACACTGGCGCTACCACATTCATGCTCAACCTTACATGCAATTTAAGCGAACTGCTCTGACTTTGCTCGCCGCCGCGTCCATGACCGTGGCGATGGCGAACGACGCGCCCTGCGGCCCCTGGCACGGGCGTCTGTCTGTCGGATTACAACGATTGCGCGTGGTGTTCGACATCAGCATCGACGGCACCTGCACTTTTGACTCTCCTGACCAGGGCGCCACCGGCCTTCCGGCCGAACTCCGATTGTGCACTTCCGACAGCCTTGTGGTGGAAATGCCGGGACTTAACGCGCGTTTTGCGGGCAAGGTGGGGCAGAGCGCCATTGTCGGCAGATTCACTCAAGGCGCTTATACATTCCCTCTTACACTCAAGCCGGGCACGTCGTCCGTGCGTCGTCCGCAGACTCCTAAGGCTCCGTTCCCTTATTCGGTCGAAGACGTCGCGATAAATGCCGGCGATGCGGTGTTGAGCGCTACTCTCACGCGGCCCGCTGCCGACAGCTCGGCGCGTGTTCCGCTCGTAGTGCTTGTGAGCGGCAGCGGGCTTCAGAACCGCGACGAGGAGATTCTTTCCCATCGTCCGTTTGCCGTGATGGCCGATTGGCTGGCGCGCAATGGCATAGCGTCGCTGCGCTACGACGACCGCGGTTTCGCGCGTTCTACAGGCAGCAATGACTCGGCCACCACGCTTACCTATGCCGCCGATGCCGCGGCCGCTGTAGGATATGCGCGCAGCATCGGCGAGTTTGCCTCTGTCGGTGTGCTCGGACACAGCGAGGGTGGCACGATAGCGTTCATGCTCGGCGCCCGCGGATGCGTCGACTTTGTCATAAGCATGGCCGGCCCTGCCATTTGCGGCCGCGATATTCTGCTTGCGCAGAACCGTGCCATAATGATTGCATCCGGAATGCCCGACAGCGTTGTCGCAAAATATTGCGACGCTCTCGGGGTTGTGCTTGACGGCGGCTGCCCTTCGGCAGCAGACACGGAATCCTTGCCCGTGCGTCTGTCAGATAATCTTGTTCGCGTGGCCGGGTCGATGAATCCGTGGATTAAGCATTTCGTGTCCTATTCGCCTTCGGGCGACATCTCGGCCGTCCGTTGCCCCGTTTTCGCATTCAACGGCAGTCTTGACGTGCAGGTGGATGCCGCGGCCAATCTCGGCGCAATTCGCCGCCATCTGCCTGCCGGAGAGCACAATGTGGTGCGATGCTACGAAGGGTTGAACCATCTTATGCAGCATTGCTCCACCGGTTTTCCTTCCGAATACGGCACCATCGAGGAGACGATAGCCCCCGAAGTGCTCGCCGACATCGCTGCATGGATTTCGTCTTTGCAATGATGCACCCCTGAAAGTATTTTTTGCTCTTTCGGCATTAATGCTTACCTTTGCGTTATAAAAAAGACATTACAATGGCTGACAAAAAGGAAATAGTGCTGAGCGGAATACGTTCCACCGGCAACCTGCACCTTGGCAACTACTATGGTGCACTTAGTAAATTTGTGCGGATGCAGGACGATTACGACTGCAACTTTTTCATAGCCGACCTGCATGCCCTCACCACCAATCCCGACCCGCGTGAGCTGCATGCCAATGTGAAAAACATCCTTGCCGAATATCTCGCAGCCGGTATCGACCCCGAGAAATCCACCATATTCATACAGAGCGACGTTCCTGAAATCGCAGAGATGTATCTTCTGCTCAACATGCATGTGGGCATCGGCGAGCTTATGCGCACGGCATCGTTCAAGGACAAGGCCCGCAAGGCGCTCGGCATAGGCGTTCCGGCGCAGGGCGATGACGACGAAGCCTTCGAAAAAGAAATCATAGGCGCGGCCACCAACAAGCGTGTCAACGCCGGACTGCTCACATATCCCACCCTCATGGCTGTCGACATCCTCATACAGAAAGCCACAAAAGTGCCGGTGGGCAAGGACCAGGAGCAGCACCTCGAGCTTACTCGCCGCTTTGCACGGCGTTTCAATTCGTTCTATGGTGCGGAAGTGTTTCCGGAGCCCTACAATTTCGATTTCGGAGGAAAGCCTGTGAAGGTGCCCGGTCTCGACGGCAGTGGCAAGATGGGAAAGAGCGAAGGCAACTGCATCTACCTTATCGACGACCCCAAGGCTCTGCGCAAGAAAGTAATGCGAGCCACTACCGATGAGGGTCCCAAGGAACCGAATTCACCGATGAGTGAACCTGTGGCCAACCTGTTCACGCTGCTCGAACTCACGAGTGCACCCGATGTGGTGAAGCACTTCCGCGACGCTTACGCCGACTGCTCCATTCGCTACGGCGACTTGAAAAAGCAGCTCGCCGAGGACATCCTCGCCGTCACAACTCCCATACGCGACCGCATCAACGACATCCTGGCCGACGACGCATACCTGCGCCGTGTGGTGGCTCAAGGTGCCGAACGCGCCCGCGAGCGCGCCGCCTCCACATTGGCAGAGGTGCGCCACGTGATGGGCATACGCAAGTTCTGATGCTCCGCCGCCCGCTTCTCTCCGCCTTCTTTGTTGCAGCGGCCTGTTTTATGCCGTCGGTTGCGCAGATAGTCGATGCCGACAGCCTGCGCGCGGCGCTTATGGCCGAAGAAATGGCAATGAACGCCCCCGGGCGCATGGCGGCTGATTTCCGGCTGATGCTTGCCGACGGCGCAGAATCGCGGCTGAGCCATTTTCGTGGTGCCCCGCTTCTGCTTGTGCTGTTTGACCCCGATTGCGACGACTGCCTGCGCGCTCTCGACAAATTGCCGGAAAAAGTGCCGCACGGCATGGCTGTGCTTGCCGTGTATGCCGACGGCGACATGTCCGTGTGGCCGCGGGCTTTGGTCGCAGTGCCTCAAGACTGGACCGCCGCTCTCGATCTCGACGGCGTATATTCTTCGGGCATGTATAGCCCGGAATTTACCCCCGGCATATATCTGCTTGACGCCGAAGGTCGCGTGATTGCCCGTGGCGCCGATGCCTTTTCGTCGAGTGGAGGGAAGCGTGTGCCGTGAATAATCATGGCAGGGCTGCATAGGGGCATATGATGAACTTTTTCGGCACATTTTGCTCTAAAATGGGCGAAAAGTGCTATCTTTGCACCTTGTAATTTGGAATACAAAGAAACCAACCATACATATGAAGCTTTTACAAGCAAAACTCTCTAAGTACACTGCTCCTCAGGAAGCAAAGGCGGCCGGCGTTTATCCATATTTCCGCCCCATCGCATCCGAGCAGGACACCGAGGTGTACATCAACGGCCAAAAGGTGCTGATGTTCGGCAGCAACTGCTATACCGGCCTTGTCAACGACCCCCGCATCAAGGAGGCAGCCATCGAAGCCACCCGCAAGTTTGGCACCGGATGTGCCGGATCGCCTTTCCTCAACGGCACCCTGGAGCTCCACAAGCAGCTTGAGCGCCGCCTTGCAGAATATATAGGCAAAGAGGACGTGATGGTTTATTCCACAGGCTTCGGAGTAAATCTCGGAGTAGTATCGGCGCTCTGCGGCCGCGAAGACTATATCCTGTGGGACGAACAGGACCATGCCTCTATAATCGAAGGACGCCGCCTTAGCTTTGCCCAGTCGCTCAAGTATAAGCACAACGACATGGCATCGCTTGAAAAACAGCTTCAGCGCTGCGAACCCGACAAAGTGAAACTCATCGTCACCGACGGCGTATTCTCTATGGAAGGGGATGTGGCCGATGTCCCCGCCATAGTTGAGCTCGCTAAGAAGTACGACGCCACGGTGATGGTGGACGAAGCCCATTCCATCGGCGTGTTCGGCCCCGGTGGCCGAGGCACATGCCATCATTTCGGTGTGGCCGACGACGTTGACCTTATCATGGGCACATTCTCCAAGAGTTTCGCGTCGCTCGGCGGTTTCATAGCCACCGACAAGGAAGTGACCAACTTCCTGCGCCACCACTCACGCAGCTACATATTCACCGCCAGCATCACTCCGGCCTCGACGGCTGCAGCCCTCAAGGCAGTGGACATCATGATAGACGAGCCCTGGCGCCAGGAGCATCTTTGGGAAATCACCAACTACGCCCTCGAAGGTTTCCGCAACATGGGCTGTGAAATCGGCAATACGTCCACGCCTATCATTCCGTTGTTCGTGCGCGACAATATGAAGACATTCGCCATCACCCACGACCTGCTCGAAGAAGGCGTCTTTGTCAACCCCGTAGTGTCTCCCGCAGTGGCTCCCCAGGACACACTCATCCGCTTCAGCCTCATGGCCACGCACACCAAGGAGCAAGTGACCTATGCCCTTGAAAAAATCCAACAGGTTTTCCGCAAATACGGAGTCATAGCTTGATACATTTCATCTAAACAAAAAACGCCGGGGCATTTCATTTTTGAAGTGCCCCGGCGTTTTTGTTTAGATGTGTCGTTTTGCTCGCATTTTTATGTTTTTAAGTCAATATGCAATAAATCGCATATTTTTTTTGGAATATTAAAATAATATAAATATCTTTGAGCACAATAAATTGTCAAGTGTTTGTAAAGCTAACCTAAATAAAATATGTATCATGAAAAAGTTATCTATTCTTGCTTGCTTGGCCGCATTCGTGTGGTCCTGCGCCGAAAGTGAATCCCTTCGAGTGCCCGACGCCGAGGTAGTGGGTGGCTCGCCGATGTCGGCCGTGCGTAGTGCCGAAGAAGCCAAAGCGTGCGCGCTCGATGCATTTATTTAAATAAATATAATTTCACTCGTAAATTCAAATATTTCATAACGACGAAGAAATGAGATGTAGTTTTGCGAGAGTAACATTAGATATAGTTTTTAAATCTGGCAAATAGAGTTGGCGAATGAATTTGTTGTGACTGATTTGTCGAATACTATTTATTATGAAACATTGTTTGGGGTTTTTAATGTGGGTGTTCGCCCTACTTTTTCTTAATTCTTGTGACGAGGATGATGACATCGTCATTGACTACGTTCCTGTAGAATTTACCATTTCAGTTCAAAATCCTGCCGGTAGTAATCTTCTTGATGCGTCTGTTCCGGGAAATGTTTTAGATGAATCCATAAGCATTACATACAAAGGACAGGATTATGATATGGCGGTTTGGGATGGTTCGAGGCTGTTGCCTCCGCATTGGTATGGTCTTGTTCTTCAGAACAACGCCGGTTCGGTTCCGCGGCTTCATGTAGGGCAGTTCGACGGAGTGTCCCGACATGAGGTGTATGTTCTGAAAATAGGTTCTCGCGAATATGATATTTCTTTCGATGCCAAATTTAAGAGTGGCGGGGATGTCAGCCGGACATTCTATCTAAACGGGAAGAAGCAGAAAGTGGATGAAGTGAAGCCCGCGTACACTATCGTGATAGATAAGTAAATCATTCATCAGAACCTATAAAATATGAAACATTTTGCTATGCTTGCAGCTATGGCCGTGACAATAGCCGGCTGCTCGGACGACGGTCCGAAAACGAAGAATACTCCTCCCGTGCGGGTGCAGATGAGCGCCGGCGAGGCGGCTTCGGCTGCGAGCGCGAATGCGCTGGCCTACCGCACGTTCGACAAGTTGTACAAGCAGTCGGAGAACGTGGCGTTCTCGCCGCTGAGCGCTCAGATGGCTCTCGCCATGACTGCCAACGGCGCCACCGGTGAAACCCTTGATGAAATGCTCGCGGTGTTGTGTCCCGACGCTTCGCTTGCCGATTTGAACTCGCTTTACGGCAAGCTGTACAACACACTTCCTGTGACGGACAAGCGCACCCGTGTGGCAATGGCAAATTCGTTTTGGCACGACAACGCCGTTGTTCCCAATTCTGGCTTCTGCGCCACGCTTTCCGACGACTATGGCGCAATAGTGCGCGCCTACGATGTGAAGAACAAATCGGCCGCCGCCGATGCCGTGAACGGGTGGGTGAAAGACGCTACAAACGGCGTGGTCCCCGAGCTCGTGGATGCCGATCAAATAAAATCGTTCGTCATAGCCAACGCGCTGTATTTCAAATCGGAATAGACTGAGAAATTCGACAGGAAGGACACGAAAAACGACATGTTCACGAACTCGGATTTCTCCACTTCCTCCGTGCCGTTCATGAATGGCGAAATGGATGGCCGTTACACGGAATTCGGCACTACGGAGATTGCCGAATTGCCGTTCGGCAACGGAGCGTACACTATCACGCTCGTGCTTCCCGAGCGCGGTTGCATGCCCGACAAGGCGCTTGCCGAAATAGCTGCCGACCCGGGAGCGCTCGATGCCACTTTGAAAAATTGTGAGGTCAGAGTGAAAATGCCGCGCTTCAAGTTGGAGACACGCATGCAGCTTCAGGAGGTGTACAAGGCGTTCGGCATAGAGAGGGCATTCGACTCTCGCGCGCAGCTGACCGGCATCTGCGTGGCTGGAGCAACCTTGAGCTGCATCGTGCATGCTTGCAGCGTGGAGGTGAATGAAGACGGCGCGGAAGCTGCCGCAGCCACTGCTACCGGAGGAGACCTGGCGGTAGTCGGCCCTATGGGTGCAAGCATCGAGATTGACCGACCGTTCGCCTACATGATTCGCGAGGCAAGCACCGGTGTCATTCTCTTTATGGGTGCCATCAATAAATTCTAAGGATACGGATGTGCTGCGTCATTTGACGCAGCACATCCGTTCATAAGGTCAATCGCGCGGGGCAATGGGTATTTCCGGCCGAGGTATGCCCATGGTGGGGTTGCGCGGCCCCCATTTCGCTTTGGAACGTAGCGCTTCATATACGATGCCTCCCACGTCCACGCTGATTTTCGCATCTCCCACGCGGTAGTATGGAGCGACTATCGGCGCCCATTGCCATCTGTTCATATTGTCATACCGGGCGCGGGCTCCTACATCCACTCCGAAGCGCTCTGTGATGTCCCACGAAAGGTATCCGCCGAACTTTGGGCGCGAAATCATCTCTGCTATCCCCGGCGACATGCCGGGTTGCCATGCCGAGGTTGAATATGAACCGAACAGCGTTATGCCGAGGCGCGGTGCGAACTGCCAGTGCAGCGTGCCGCCGAATTGCCATTGCGTGGAAAGACCGCGGAAATACCCGTATTTGGTGGCGCCGGCATAGGCGCTTACGTATATGTTGCCTATGCGTTGCGTTGCGTTGATGGTGCCGCTTTCCACTCCGGCCATGCCCGGGAGAGAGGCGCTGCCACCTTCGGCCCACACGGCGCCGCTGCGCCACGATGTGATGAGTGGCGAATAAGACGGGGCGTCGAATGCAAAGCGCCGTGCCACCTCATCATCGCTCAGCAGGCATGAGGGCACATATTCTGTTCCATAGATAATGGCCGCAGGAAGTCCCGGCAAAACAGGTTCCGGCGCAGTTGCTGCGGTGCTGTCGGGAGACGCGGCAGGAATATCGGGAGTCTCCGCCGCGGCGTATGCTGCCACGGAGACGAGCAGGGAGAATATGAGTTTTCGCATGTCGCAAAAATACAAAAATTCTTTGATAAAGAGTTGATAGTTGTCCGAAGAATTCATGTATTTGCAATCATTTGTTTACCTGTCTCTTATCCCAGGCTTTCCTGCGGGCTTTTTATTTTGTCGCCTACGGTTTGTCGAAAGCCATCCGCTCGGCCTCGGCAGCTTCCTCTTTTGATTTTCGTTCAGCGTCCTCCTTCTCTGGCTCGGAAATGTGGCGCGCATTCGGCGGTTATTCGGATTTAAAGGCCGCTCGCGGTCCATTGGCAGTCGGCATATATAGGGCGTTTCGGTCAAGCACGTCGTTCGTGACGCTTAAAAGTTTCAGAAACTGTACCGAACCGCCACGCCGAGGGTAGGGTTGTATACACGCAGTTTGTTGTCGCGGTCGCCGAAGCGTTCGAGCGGACGCCATGATTTACCGGCGCTTAGCCCTACATAGTAGTGGTCGGCAAAGCTGCGGCCTATGAGTGCCCGCAGTTCCGAATCTGGGCTTCGCAGTGCCGTGTCGTCGCATAGCGCTTTAAGCAGCGGACAGCGTTGATTCCGGTCGATGCGCGTGATGCTGTCGGCTTCTGCTTCGTTGCGGATGTGCCGTTGCGCAGTGTCGGGCTTCGCGTCGGCGCATACAGCTATCGCGGCAATAGCTATGGTAAAGAATAATATGCGTAGCAGAATGATATGCATAAGCGGGTTTTACACTACAAAACAATAGCGATGCGGTATTTGTTTGATGATAGCGGCCGCCGATAATTTTTTATTTGTGAATCGACGGAGAGTTCCGATTTATTGTTGTAAATTTGCAGAGCCGCCGATGTGGCGTAAACCAAAGAACTATGACCGATTTGATGCTTCCTCTTGCAATATTTGATGCTGCCGAGTTTTTCGGCTGGTTTGTAGAGAATGCCAATTATCTGCTGGTGTTCGTGTTCATGATGATAGAAAGTTCTTTCATCCCGTTTCCGTCGGAGGTGGTGGTGCCTCCTGCGGCCTATCTTGCGGCGCAGCCGGGCCATGAGATGAATGTGGCAGGAGTCGTTCTTGCCGCCACGGCCGGAGCGGTGGCCGGAGCTTTTATCAATTATCTGCTGGCTTTGTGGATAGGCCGTCCGCTTGTCTATCGGTTCGCCGATTCGCGTATCGGCCATGCCTGTCTTCTCGACAGGGAAAAAGTGCAGCACGCCGAGAAATACTTCGACGAGCATGGCGCTGTGTCCACTTTTGTCGGCCGCTTGATTCCGGCTGTGCGCCAGCTCATAAGCATCCCTGCCGGGCTTGCCCGCATGAACATAGGCATGTTCGCCCTGTTCACGGCTCTCGGTGCAGCTGTATGGAACAGCGTGCTTGCAGGTCTCGGTTGGTGGCTTGGACATACGGTGCCCCTCAGCTCGCTTTTCGAACAGGTGGAGCGCTACAACTCGTACCTTTCATGGGTGGGACTCGGCGTCCTGCTGCTTTGCGTGGCGGTGATATTGTACAATGCTTTCAAAAAACACGATAAAAAATGATATTGGCCCCCTCTCTTCTCGCCGCCGATTTCCTGCATATCGGGCGCGAGGTGGAAATGGTGAACGAATCCGATGCGGATTGGTTGCATCTCGACGTGATGGACGGCAGTTTCGTGCCCAATATATCTTTCGGATTTCCTGTCATAGAAGCCGTGGCTCGTGTGTCATGTAAGCCGCTCGACGTGCATCTTATGGTGGAGCGCCCGGAGCAGTGGATAGAGCGCCTGGCAGCATGCGGGGCCGAATTCATGAATGTACATGTAGAGGCTGTCCGCCACCTGCATCGTGTGGTCGAGGCTATTCGGTCGGCAGGCATGCGTCCTGCTGTCACGTTGTGTCCCGCCACTTCCGTGTGCATGCTTGAGGACATAATTGCTGATGTCGACATGGTGCTGCTCATGAGTGTGAATCCGGGTTTCGGAGGCCAGAAATTTATACCCTCGACAGTGGAAAAGATAGAGCGTCTTCGCAGCCTTATAGAACGAACTGGCTCAAAGGCCTTGATAGAGGTGGACGGAGGAATAAACCGCGAAACGGCTCTTGCCGTAGCCAGGGCCGGCGCCGATGCGCTGGTGGCGGGCACATCCGTGTTCCGGGCCGCCGACCCGCAGGCCGAAGCCGCCTATTACCATGGGCTGTAGAAGTCTGCAATAGGAAATATTAGACAAACTCTCTCATTTCACGCATGGATAACGATAAAATAGATATAAGCATGGACGGTTTCGACCCGTCGGCTATCCCAGGCAGCCGTCGTGTCGCAAACCCTACGCCGCAGCCGGCTCGCGGAAAAACTTACGATGGCGGTCAGCGCCCTCAGCAACCCCGCCGCAAGGCTGCCGTTCCTCCTGCGGGGCGTGCAGCCGGCAAGGATAAACGTCGTCGTGCCGACGGGCGTCCGGGGTGGGTGCGCTTTCTTGCCGACCGCCGCACGCATCGTGCCGCAGGTGTGGTGCTTGTTGTTCTGGCTGCGGTTGTGCTCATAGTCACTCTGTCCCATCTTCGGAACGGCGCAGTCGATCAAAGTGCTGTCGAGAATGCAAGTGTGGCGCAGATGGCCGAAGCCGGCATCAAAGTGGAGAATGCCGGAGGACCTTTCGGTGCGAAACTCAGCCAATGGCTTTTTGCCGACGGTCTCGGCCTCGGTGCTTTCATTGTGGTTGTGTGGCTCGCCATGGTAGGCGTGGGTCTGCTTAAGCTTATAAAACTGCGTTTTTGGTCATTGACTGCGAAATGCCTGTTTTCGGCCATTACCGTGAGTGTGGTGGCCGGGTTGCTGTTCTACAATTCCGAGAGCTATATCCATTGGGGCGGCTCCCACGGCCACTATGTCAACGCATGGCTTATGAACATGGGCAATGCGTTGTTGGCGGTTGCTGTGTCGGTGTGTCTGTTGGGAGTGCTTGCTTGTATATATCTTAACGAATTGTCGGCCGCATACCGGCGTGTGTCGGGGACTGTGGCGCGCAAACGCGAGGAGTGGCGCGCGGCACGGCAGCGTGAACGCGAGCGCCGCGCGCTTATGTCCGAACCCGAACCGGAGCAGGAAGCCGACTACGATGAGCCGGATGGTGTTTCTCTTCCGGAAATGGAAGAGGAGCCGAGTGAGCGCTCTGCCGAACCTGTTCGCCGCGTCGTGACCTCGGGATTTGACATTGACGACGAGATAGAAGGCGAGGGAGAATACACGTTGCGCACCCGTCCGGCCGAGGATGAACCGGTCGGGGAGACGTCCGACTACAGGCAGGAGCATGTGGCAGACGAACCACACATCGCAGGATGCGATTTGCCGTCGGATGACGAAACCGATGCTCCGGATGGTGCCACGGTCGGCGGTACGGAGTTTGTGGTGCGTGCCACCGGTTCCGATGAGGAATCGGGATTCAGCATTGATGATGACGATGTGTCGGACGATGAAACAGTATCGGCGCAGGCGGAAACTGTAGATGACGATTCTCATGCCGGCGAATTGTACGACCCGCGTGCGGAGCTGTCGCGCTACCGCTTTCCGGAAGTAGAGCTTCTTATTGCCCGCGACGGAGCTCCGGTTGTCGACATGGAGGAGCAGCGTGCCAATAAAGACCTTATCGTCAAAACCCTTCTTGACTATAAAATACCTACGGAGCGCATCGAAGCCACAGTCGGGCCTACAGTGACGCTTTATGAAGTGAAACCGGCCGAGGGCGTGCGTATAGCGCAGATAAAGCGCCTCGAAGACGACATTGCGCTGAGCCTTTCTGCGTTGGGTATAAGAATCATAGCTCCGATTCCGGGCAAGGACGTGGTGGGTATAGAAGTGCCCAACCGCGATCCGCAGATTGTGTCTATCCGCAATGTTTTCGCGTCGCGTAAATTCCGCGAATGCAACATGCGCCTGCCTATGGCCATGGGAGCTACCATCAGCAACGATATTTTCATTGCCGACCTTGCCAAAATGCCGCATCTGCTTGTTGCAGGTGCTACAGGACAGGGTAAATCTGTAGGCTTGAACTGCATCCTTGCATCGTTGCTTTACAAGAAGCATCCGGGCGAACTTAAGTTTGTGCTTATCGACCCGAAGATGGTGGAATTCAGCCTATATAGCAAGCTTGAGCGACACTATATAGCCAAACTTCCCGATGAGGAGGAGGCTATCGTAACCGACCCGTTGAAAGCCGCCGCAACGCTTCATTCGCTGTGTATCGAGATGGACAACCGATACCAACTTCTGCGAGAGGCTCAGGTGCGTAATATCGAGGAATACAACGACAAATTTGTGCAGCGCCGCCTCAACCCCGAGCGTGGCCACCGCTTCATGCCTTATATAGTTATGGTAGTCGACGAGTTCGCCGACCTTATCATGCAGGCAGGCAAAGAAGTGTCGCTCAGCATTGCGCGCATCGCACAGAAAGCTCGTGCCGTGGGCATGCATATGATTATAGCCACTCAGCGTCCGTCGACCGATGTAATCAGCGGTATGATTAAGAATAACTTCCCCGGGCGCATCGCCTTCAAGGTTTCGCAGATGGTGGACAGCCGCACGATTCTCGACAGCCCCGGAGCCAACCGTCTGATAGGACGAGGCGATATGCTTTTCAGTCACAACAGCGCCATGACGCGAGTGCAATGCGCGCTCATAGAAACCTCGGAGGTGGAAGCCATAGTCGACCATATCAACGACCAGATAGGCTATCCGCATGCCTACCTGCTGCCGGAAATTCCGCAGGAGGCGGCTGGCTCCGTTGAAAGCGGGCTTGTGGACTTGAGCAAGCGTGATGCCATGTTCGACCAGTGCGCCCGCTTCATCGTCACGCAGAGCACGGCATCTACTTCGATGCTCCAGCGTCGTTTCGGCATCGGCTACAACAAGGCAGGTAAAATCATGGACCAGATGGAAGCGGCCGGGATAGTCGGCCCGGCATGCGGAGCCAAACCACGCGCCATACTTGTCGACGGCATCACCGTGGAATCCATCATCAACAATGCATAACTGAAATTCGTTATAAGGGTATGGATAAGATAAAACGTTCGCTTCCGCTTTTGTTGCTGCTTATGGTGTCGTTTGCATCCGTGGCGGCGGAATCTGCCGCCGGATTGTTGGCGCGGTGTGCCGAAAAATTAGTGTCGGCTCCATCGGTCAGTGCTGCGTTCAGCATACGCGCGTCCGACGGCGAGGACATTGCCGGCAGCATAGTCATGGCACGTGAGCGTTTCCGCATGACATCTCCCCGGTTGCACATGTGGTTTGACGGACGCACACAGTGGGCTGCTCTTGAAGCCTCCAAGGAAGTGAATGTGACAGAGCCGACTGCCGACGAACTGCTTGCATCCAACCCTTTTGCCATAATCACCGGCTACGGCAGCAAATACAACTGCCGTCTGCTTCCTTCAAACGAAAAGAACTCCGTACGACGCGTGGAGCTTACGCCCAAAAAGGCGGGCGCCGACATAAGACGTGCCGTAATAGCCATTGACACCCGTACGCTTTGGCCTGTCAAAGTCACCGTCACTATGGCTTCAGGAGCGACTGTTGACGCCGTGGTGTCTTCCTGCACAATAGGAAAGAAATTGTCGGCGTCGGAATTTGTTTTCAACCCGTCGTCCTTGCCGGGCTACGAGGTGGTGGATTTACGATAATATATAAACACTATGAGTACCCATACAAAATGTCTGATAATCGGCACCGGTCCGGCCGGATACACTGCCGCCATATACGCTTCTCGAGCTTCGCTTAGCCCTGTAGTAATAGAAGGACCGCAACCGGGCGGCCAGCTTATCACCACTACTGAAGTTGAGAATTTTCCCGGCTACACCGATGGTGTGCAGGGACCGAAAATGATGGAGGACTTGCGTGCCCAGGCCATGCGTTTCGGAGCGGAAGTGCGTCCGGGACTGGTTGGTTCTGTCGATTTTTCGGGCGATGTCAAAAAAGTGACGCTTTCAGGTGGTGAGGAAATAACTGCCGACAGCGTAATTGTGTGCACCGGAGCCGCCGCGCGCTATCTCGGTCTTCCCGACGAACGGAAATACATGGGGCTCGGTGTAAGCGCGTGTGCCACATGCGACGGCTTTTTCTATCGCGGCCGCACGGTGGCTGTGGTAGGAGGAGGCGACACAGCCTGCGAGGAGGCATTGTACCTTTCAAATCTTGCCAAAAAGGTGTACCTTATCGTGCGTAAGGATTATCTGAGGGCATCGAAAGTGATGCAGCAGCGTGTGCGCGACAATGAGAAGATAGAGGTTCTTTTCAATACGGTCACCATGGGGCTTTTCGGCGAAGAAGTGCTGGAAGGGGCGCATCTTGCATCACATTCAGGCACGGAAAATGAAAATTTCTACGATATAGCGATAGACGGATTTTTCCTTGCCATAGGCCATAAACCAAACACGGAGGTGTTTGTCAATGCGCTCGAACTCGACGAAGCAGGCTATATAAAAGTGGCGTCGCCGACTACTGCTACCAGTTCGCCCGGTGTGTTTGCTGCCGGAGACGTTGCAGATCCCATGTACAAGCAGGCTATATCGGCCGCAGGAATGGGTTGCAGGGCCGCGCTTGATGCGGAGCGCTATCTGATGGAACGCTCCTGAATCAATGCCGGTATTCAATAAATATACCAGCAGGCTGCAGCTTGATGATTTAAAGCTGCTGTGCGAAAAATACGGCGAAAAACGAAGTTTCCGCCGCAACGAGGAATTTTTGCGGGCAGGAGAAAACTGCACGGAGATAGGTCTTGTGACGGAGGGATATTTCCGATATGAGGTGTGCGCTGCATCAGGTGAACGGCGCATAACGGGTTTTGCATTTGTCAATGAGTATGTGACCGATTTTTACAAGGCCACGTGCGGCGGCGAGTGCATAACAAATATTGTTGCGGGGCGAGCTTCGTCGGCAATGGTAGTTCCGGCCGCCAGGCTTATGGAACTGGCATGCCGGGACGAAGATTTCATCCAGCGAGTGATAAAGGTGCTCTATGAAATATTGTATGAGCGGTATATCGACCTTTACAGATATACGCCGGCTGAGCGTTATGAGAGACTGGCGCGTCAGTATCCGAAATTGTTGCAGTTGTTGCCGTTGTGCGAGATAGCTTCTTTTTTGCAGGTTACGCCCGTACACCTGTCACGCATACGCCGCAAGATGCTTCGTGGCGGTGATGGATGGCAAGAGTTATGAGCCGATGCCCATGATGTTTCGTTCGAAATTTTCGCGGTCTATGGCGCGGGCTTTAAGACGGTTGCGGTAGGCGTAGATGGTGTTGAGCGAATAATTCAGCACCTGCGCTATGCTGGAGCTGTCCTCGATGCCGAGGCGCATGAATGCAAGGATTCGAAGGTCGGTGTTCAGGCGTTCGCCTTCTTTGGGGATTATCTGTTCGTCGGGGCGTAGCAATGCGTTCACTTCGTCGATGAAAGTCGGGTATATGTGCAGAAAAGCGTTGTCGAACACCTCATAAAATTCACGGCTTTCCTCCTCTACGAATTTGCCGTTTTTAGCCATTCTGTAAAGATCGTCGACCTGTCCGGCTCCGATTTTGCGCGTAACGAGTTTGCTGAATTGTTTCAGTTTGTCCATGTACACCGAACATAACGTAAGGAACTGGCTTATATATACTTCCTTGGCTTTGTTGGCCGAACGCAGGCGTTCCTGCAGGCGGCTCATCCTTTTCATTTCGACGCGGAGTGCTACAAGGGAGCCTATAAGGACTATAACAAGCACGGCCATGCCGGCCATAATCCACATGTCGCGACGGTGTGCCTCGGCTGCTTTGCGGGCATATGCCTGCTCTATATATGGCAGTGAGCGCGCGCTTTCAAGCATTCTCACTTCCGCTCCGCATTCCACGGCGTTTGCCAGAGCCGTGGATAGGTAGGCGTATGCACGGTCTATGTCGCCACGGGTGTATAGCAGGGCTCCGAGTTCCTGAAGCGAAGCCATTTCGCGTGTGGCGGAACGCAGGTCGGAGATGGTTGATTGCACAAGGTAGTAAACGCATGAGGCTTCGTCGCCGTCGGCTTTGGCTATGGCCGACAGGTGATGGGCGGCGCGCGCGCGTAGCATGTCGGAAATGGTGTCGCGTGCCAGCAGTTCGGAAAGCAATACGCGTGCGCGCGGATTCTGACCGTTGAGGTAGGCGTGTTCGCCGAGGTTGAAAAGGTATTCGTCAGATTCCGGGTCGAGAACCTCAAGCAGTTTTTCCTGCATACGCATCGATTGCGATGCGTAGCGCTGACGCAGTTCGGGATAGCGCTCGAAGAATGCTGCAAAATAGCTGTACATCTGGCGCGCATGTTCATAATAGGCGGGCATGCTTTCACGTCCTATCAAGGTGGTGTCCACTTCGGCGAGTTTGGCCTCGGCGCTGTCGAAAAGTCCGGCAAGAGGCAGCAGAGATGCCATGTGCATGCGTGCTTCGTGCTGTTTGTCTTTTGAATGGGAAGATTCGGCTCTGCTCAGTATTGACAGGGCGGAGTCGTTGTTGAATCCGGCGTAGGCATGCGCAAGAGCCGGGTAGGGGGCTTCGTCCGTGCTGCTGTCGGCGCGGCATATGGCCGACAGGCTGTCTATGTAGTTTTGCCTGGCTGTGATATAGGTGTGGCGCCGTTGCAGTTCGGTGTCGAGAAGCCGCAGAGCGTCTCTGACATCGCTTTCCGATGCGGTAGCTCCGGGCATGGGACTGGCGGTGACTGTTCCGGCGACTATGGCGATGGCAATAAGAACATGGCAGATGGCTTTCATGAGAAAAGCTGGTCGATATACGGGTTTTCGATGGTCACAATGGTACGCAATCCGTCGGGAGTGTATGTCGGAGCCGGCAGACGCATCAGGTCGGCGGCAAGTGCTTCCATTTCGTCGGTTGACAGTGCCCGTCCTGCGCGTATGGCCGAAGCACGTGCCAGTGCGAGAGCGGCAGCAGAGCGTAGAGCCGCGGTGTCGTGTGTGCCTGTGGCGGCTGCGTCGTCGGCCATGGCGGCAAGTAGCTCGGCTGGGTTTGTGGCGGCTATGTCGGCAGGTACGCCGTTGACGGCCCATGTGCCTCCGCCGAGGTGCGCTATGTCGAAGCCCATGTCGGCTGCTATATCGGCCATGCTTTCAAGCGAAGCCGACTGAGACGGGGTGAGCTCCACGCTGTCGGGAAATATGAGCCGTTGTGTGGTTCCGCTCAGTCCTCCGTCGGCAAAGCGGGCGTATAGTACATTGACGTGTGCGCGGTGTTGATCTATAATCATAAGCCCGGACTGCGACGGCATCACTATATAGCGTTGGCGAAGTTGTATGCAGAGTCCGGCATTGTCGTTTTCTATGGCTGTCAGGCCGGGTAGCGAGACCTCTTTTTGTTCGGAGTCGTCATTGTTGAGTGCGCTTGAGCGTACTTCGTCGAGGCTGGCGGCGCGTTCGTTGTCGAAGTTTTGGTAAAGTGTCTCCCAGTTGGTGGTAGCCCGTGATGTGCGGTTGTGGGTTGCGGGCGCGTTATCGCTGTTTATACGGCTGGGACGGGCAGTAGAGGGAGTGTCGGAGAATGGGTTGTAGTTGCTGTCCACTGCTGTGTCGGGTGCTATAATACCTGCCCGGGGGTCGAACGCCGGTATGTCGGGCGCATCTTCCACGTCGAAGTCCATAGCTCCGCTCACGTTGAAGCGTCCGAGGCTTTCCTTGATGGCGGCCATGAGTACGTCGCGAATGAATATTTCGTCCTCGAACTTTATCTCGTGCTTCTGAGGATGGATATTGACGTCTATGTTCTCGGGGTTTACTTCGAAATTTATGAAATAGCTTGGCTGCACGTCCGAAGCGATAAGCGCTTGGTAGCTGTCCATTACCGCGCGGTGAAAAAACGGATGGCGCATGTTTCGTCCGTTTACGCTGAAAAACTGTTGGTAGCCGCGTTTTTTTGCCGATGAAGGCAAGCCTATATACCCCTCGATGCGTACGAATGGAGCAGCTGTGCCGATCGGCAGCAGCGCGCGGTCGATGGCCTTGCCGAACAAGTCGATTATACGTTGTTTTTCGGTTGCGTGCCGCAATTGGTGGAGAGTCACATCGTTACTGATGAGAGTGAAGTCTATGCCGGGGTTGACAAGTGCGAGACGTTCAAACTCGCGGAGTATGTGCCCGAGTTCCACAGAGTCTTTTTTTAGGAATTTGCGGCGCGCAGGCATGTTGAAAAACAAGTTTTTCACCATAAGGTTGCTGCCGGGAGTTGCTACTACGGGTTCCTGGCTTATGAATTTGGACTCTGACAAGCACAGCTTCGACCCCATCTCGTCGCCTTTGCGCATTGTCCGCAACTCTATCTGTGCCACCGAGGCTATCGAAGGCAGCGCCTCGCCGCGGAATCCCATGGTGTGCAGTGCATAGAGATCGGTGGCGTTGGCTATCTTGCTTGTGGCATGGCGCTCAAATGCCATGCGTGCGTCCACCGGCGACATCCCGCATCCATTGTCCACTACCTGCACAAGCGTGCGCCCCGCATCCTTTATGACGATGCTTATGGATGTCGCTCCTGCGTCGACGGCATTCTCCACAAGTTCTTTGACTACGGAGGCCGGGCGCTGGATAACCTCGCCGGCGGCAATTTGGTTGGCCACGGAGTCAGGCAGCAGTTTTATGATGTTGGAATCCATTATTCTTAATGTATTTGAAAAGATAGGCAAAAGTAGAAAAAAAAGAACTATTGTGCAACGTGCATCTGCAAAGAAGCGGCCACATGGTACGTTATGTCGGTTGTTCTCCGCATATTTGACTTCATCTTATATACTTTCGCTCGGCAAAAACCAAATTTATTTTATTGCTGTCCGATAAAACTCGATGACTGCAAAATATCATGACTCGAACGCTGA